>Ga0209101_1001232_pt1 | contig 19409 bp, 17 predicted proteins | sample ConPoolayeCmetaG_FD_185481 | JGI IMG/M metagenome (GOLD analysis project Ga0209101, IMG submission 185481) | Hot spring microbial mat communities from California, USA to study Microbial Dark Matter (Phase II) - Cone Pool mat layer C metaG... ...
GCTGTCAGGGCAATGTAGCGCTGGCTGTCAGGCCGGTGTTTCGGCGTTAGTCAAAAGCCATCCGGCTGGCAGCAATATTTTCATTCATCGGAGTGCAGGGCGAGAGCCCTGGCATGGGAGCTGCTTCGAACACCCCCCTCCCTGCCAATTTGCCAAGAAAAACGAAGCAGTGTAACATGTAATGTGTCCCATGGTGCACGTCCAGGGGCCGGCAGGCCTGTGCCGAGGGCCAGCCTGAATCGCAATCGCGTAAGTTCTTTCGTGTGGTACTTGCCTGGCAGTTCCTTTGTTTGGAAGCGGAACAACATAGATGACCAGCGTCGGAATTCCTCAGCAGAGGCCCATTTTTCACTCGCTTATCAGACCCTGTCTCCTTGTTATGCCGGGAACCGGCTTGGAGCCTAGCCGGAAATCGTAACCTACGCATCCCTATGCGTAGGTACGGGTGGCATAGGGATGCCGCCTGTACGGTTTTTCGGACAGGTTCTTACCACAGCTAATGTGATGCCTCAGGATAGAGTAATCAGGAGGTAACAATGAGCGATACATCGAAAGTGATAGAGATGCTCAGAGCAGACATGCGGGATGAGCACGCCGCGATTATCCAGTACCTCCAACACGCTTATGCCATTGGTGAGGGCGAGGAGGCCTGTGAGATCGAGGCGATCGCCCGCGATGAGATGCGCCATTTTGACTGGCTGGCAGAAGCCATCGTCGCGCTGGGGGGCAAGCCCGACATGGCGCGCGGTTTCGTTGATCTGGAGGGCAATAGCCCCGGTGAGTGGATGGGCCGTGATGTGCAGGCTGAGGAACGCGCCATCACCCAATACAAAGCCCACATCGCTGCCATTGATGACCCAAAGCTCAAGCGGCTGCTGAGGCGCATCCTCAGCGACGAAGAATCTCACCGGGGGGATTTCGTCAAATTCGCCCAGAAAATGGCAGGACTGCCACCTTCTGGTCCCCTCATAGCGCGCACCGGCGCAGGTGCCCCACCACGTGTGCTGGAAATCCTTCAGGCCGGTGTGCAACATGAGTACTCGGTGATCCTGCAATACCTGTATCACAGGTTCGTCATGCCCGACTGTGAGATCGGCAACGAACTGGAGATGCAGGCGATCAACGAGATGCAGCATATGGGTTGGTTAGCGGAGGAAGTGGCAGCGATAGGCGGCCATCCTCTGATGGAGCATACTAAACTGGCGCTCGAAGGGACGCCCGCGGAGATGCTTGAGGCCGACATAGCCGCCGAGCAGGCTGTAACGCTTGATTACACCCGTCAACTTACCGAGATCGAAGATGAGGACTTGCGCGCTTTGATCGAGCGCATCCGCGATCATGAAGTTTATCACGATCAACTCTTTAGCGATCTGCTGAACGAATTACAGGAGAAGCCCGGGAAACCCACCGTTACAAGCGATTTCACTGTAGGCAGCCTTATGGACACGTAACTCACAAAGAGCAGGAGGTAATAACAATGGCAGACTGGCATATGCGTGATGATGCTCCTCTGAGTTCGGAGGAGTGGCGACAACTGGACGAAATAGTGGTCACAGCCGCGCGCCGCGTGCTGGTGGGGCGCCGGTTCATCAACCTGGCCGGCCCATTCGGCGTAGGAACGCAGGTTTTGCCCCTGGATACCATTGAAGGGACAGAGGCATGCACTCATACCGAGACGGCGGCGGGCTGTGTCGGCGGGGAGTGCGACGTATTGCACGTAAGCGCCCGCCGTTTCCTGCCCCTTGTACTGATCCACAAAGATTTCTCTCTCTCCTGGCAGGACATCGAGAACGCCCATCAGTTCAATACGAAACTGGAATTTGGACCGGCCGCCGCCGCAGCCACAATGGTAGCTGCTGCTGAGGACAGGATGATTTTCGAGGCTCTGCTGAGCGCGGAGGGCCGGCAATCCCTCACTCTCAGCGATTGGGGAACTTCCGGGAACGCACTTAACGACGTGATCGCCGCCAGCCAGCAACTGGCCGATTGTGGCTTCTATCCGCCATATGTGCTGCTGGTTGGTTCGGTGCTCTATGGGATGTTACAGCGCGTCTATAACGGCTCCGGGCGCCAGGAATATGAGCTGGTCGCATCCGTGGCAGATGGGGGCATCTTCCGCTCGCCATTCCTGCCTTCCAGGAAGGCTATCCTCGTTTCGCAGGGCCCCCATCACCTCGACCTGGCTATAGCACAGGATATCATCACTGCCTACCTGGGACCGGAAGGCCTGGATCATCGTTTCCGTGTCCTTGAAAGCATTGTGTTACGCATCAAGCAGCCGGGCGCGATCTGCGTACTTGAGTAGGAGGGTTATAAAATGGCGGTTTTCACAGCAGCGGAAGCCCTGGAAATGGCGATGGAGATCGAGAAGAGCGGTGAAGCATTCTATAAAGCCGTTGCGGCGCAGAGTTCTGACCAGCCACTGAAAGCGCTCTTTGAAGACCTGGCTGCTCAGGAACAGGGACATTACAGGGTGTTCCAGAGCATGGCAGGGAACGTGGAAGCCCCTGCTCCCCTCCCTGCCCCGGAGTACAACGAATACAGGCTCTACCTTCAGGCGGCTCTGGACAACGCCCTCTTTGCTGGCGAAGACAAGGCACTGGCGCTTGCCAGGAAAGCCAGGGACCGGGAGACTGCCCTGCGGGCGGCGCTTGGCTTTGAGAAAGACACGCTCATATTCTTCTACGACCTGCGGGATATGGTCGGCGAAACCGATCGCGAGACGGTCTCCAACGTCATACGTGAGGAAAAGAAACATCTGCGTCTGCTGGCCGGACTGCTGCAACAGTCTTAGGGCCTGTACAGGCGGCATAGAGGTGCCGCCTGGTAACTTTCAGCCCGACTGAAGTCGGCCTCTTTGGGCACTCTGCGCCAGACGTCGGCCTGCACCGACGCGCGCAGGTCGGCGCAGGCCGACCGTTGGCCGGAGGCCCAAAAGGGTGACTTTAGTCGCCGCCTGAATAGTTACGCGATTTCAAGGAGTGTCCCATGCCACCCGTCGAGATCAGGCCGGATATCTACTGGATCGGCGTCAATGACCGCACTACCGACCTTTTTGAGGGCCTGTGGCCCATCACCCAGGAGGGCGTATCCTACAATGCTTATCTGATCAACGACGAGAAGAAGGCTATTGTAGACCTGGCCAAGGCTCTAAAAACAGACGAGTTCTTTGACCAGATAGACCAGGTCACCAGTATCTCCAGCCTGGACTATGTTATCATCAACCATATGGAGCCAGACCATTCCGGAGTGCTACGCGCATTGCGCCGCATGGTGCCGGGAGTGACCATCCTGGGCACAGAGAAGACACGTAACATGCTGGAGTCGTTCTACGGGATCACGGATGGGGTACGGGTGGTCGGTGACGGAGAGACACTCTCCCTGGGAAAGCACACGCTGACATTTTTCCACACCCCTTTCGTGCACTGGCCCGAGACAATGATGACCTACGAGGCCGGCGAGCGGATCCTGTTCTCGTGCGACGCTTTCGGCAGCTACGGCGCGTTACGGGGCGCCATCTTCGACGATGAGTGCAGTGATCCCGATTTCTACGAGCGGGAAGCGCTGCGCTATTACGTCAACATCGTCGCAGTGTTCAGTAAACCGGTGCTCCAGGCTATTGATAAGCTGGCCGGTGTGCCGGTGTCTATTATCGCGCCCTCCCATGGACTGATCTGGAGAGAGAAGCCAGGGCGTATCATCGAGCTTTACAAACGCTGGGCAGAGTACGCCACCAGCCCTGCCGAGATCGGCGTAACACTTCTATACGGGTCAATGTACGGCAACACGGAGAAAGTTATGAACGCTGTCGCCCGGGGCGTCTCAAAAGAGGGGGTGCCACTGACCATTTTCGATGTCACCCATACGCACGCCAGCTACATTCTGCCCTCTCTGTGGACACAGCGGGGCGTGATCGTCGGCGCACCCACTTATGAAGGCTCTCTCTTCCCCCCGATGGTACAGATGTTGGAGATGGCGGCCCTGAAGCGTATCCGCAACAAGCTGGTCGCCAGGTTCGGCAGTTACGGGTGGGGCGGGGGAGCGCAACGCCACTTTGAGCGGCTGATCGAACCCCTCAAGTGGAAGCTGGTCGAATCGTTCGAGTTCGCAGGTGGGCCGACGGAGGAGGATCTCAGGCGCGGAGAGGAGTTCGGTGCCAGGTTTGCCAGGCGTATCTTACAGGACTCGCATGCCTGAGGTCCTGCCGCGGATCAGACATGGCAGAAAGCCTGAACCACGAACCGGTGTAACTGCATGTCACGGCCCGTAACATGCAGGCGCTCACCTGCGGTGTGTGCGTAATGGCAGGTATTATCAACACTCCGCGGGAAAATGCTCACCGAACAGAGTTACCCACAAGAGCACAAATCGGCGGAGAGCATCCCTGGCCTACAGGCCGAACCTTCATCCACCAGCAGTGAGCTTGCCACAATCCGCCGGCAATGGATCTCAGCCACTCTTGACTTCGATATACTGACGGCGGATGAAACTCTTAGAGCCTATCTGAAAAACCGTACAAGCGGCATCCCTATGCCGCTTATACCGACGCATAGGGATGCGTCGGTTACGTTTTTCGGATAGGCACTTAATCAAGCCTTTGCAACCTGTCCACCGGAGAGAGTTTGCCTGGAAGTGCTGCTGGCAGGGTTGAGGGAGATAGGTGAGATGTGGTATGCCGGGGAAGCCTCCGTCCATCAGGAACACTTCGCGTCGGCGCTTGCCATGCGCCGGGTAGAGGTGCTGGTACAGAGGGCTCACGTCCCCTGCCATACGGACTGCATCCTGGTGACCGCTCCCCCATCGGAAAATCATAGCTTTAATCTGCTCCTGTTGACCTTCCTGCTTCTCCATCGGGGGCATAAGGTGGTCTACCTGGGGGTAAATGTCCCTCTTGAGTGGATGGGTGAAACTATAAGCAGGTTGCGTCCCCGCTGGGTGATCACGGCCTCACAATACCTCCCATCATGCGCTGGCGTGCTGGAGCTGGCCAACTTTATGGAGGAACGCGGTGTACCTATGGGATACGGCGGCCTGGCGTTCAATCGGGTGCCCGTCCTGCGCCGTCGCATTCCTGGCCACTTCCTTGGCGAGAGGCTGGAAGAAGTCCCCCAGCGGCTGGAGAGCCTGGAGCGGACAGGGCTTACATCTGTGCCGACGGAGCCGCCGCCACCCCAGTACCAGGTACTCTCGTCTCTCTTCCGCGAAAACGAGCCGCTCATACGTGGTACGGTCGGGATAGAATTGAAGAAGCTGGATGCCGCAGATGAGAGGTTCGTAGAGATAGGGCGGGAACTTGGCCTCCACCTCACCTCCGCACTGACGGCAGGAGAAATGGAAGTGGCAGGGGCATACATCCACTGGCTGCGAGGTAGGAGGGGCAGGGAAGCTGTGCCCGATAATCGGATCGCCTTCTATGTCGCCCTGTACGCTCAGGCCGTGCGTACCTGGCTGGGGTCGGAAGGGGCCTGGATCGCCGATTACCTGAAGGCCTGTGCGGTGTGAAATGCCAGTAACTCGCCGTCATCTGCTAAAGCTGATTACCGCTGCAGCCACTGTGGCCGCGCTTTCTCCAAAGTTGCATGCACGGGCCAGCTACCCCGACCCCCCTGGGGCGGGCCAGAGCGTGGATTACGATGCCTGGGTGCTTATGGGGCGCGCGATCCACACCGTGGCTTTCTACGATAAGCCCTCTACTTCCGCTACCAGGCTGACAACGCGCCAGCGCGATCAGTCTTTTCCGATCACAGGCGAGGTACATGCTCCCTTCAGCCCCCACAACGATCTGTGGTACGAGACTCCCCTGGGGTATGTCCACTCTGCCTGGGTCCTGCCCGTGCGAGTTTACCCCCCTCAGCCCTTCATACGCAACGTCGGGGAATGGGGCTTCTGGGGCGAAATATCCCAGGTCTTCACCGAGGCCTATGAGGAGCCGGACCTTCATTCGCGCAAGGTGTATCGCTTCTACGGGGGCAATGTCTTCCATGTGGTGGATTCGCTGAGGGACGAAAAGGGTATTAGATGGTACAAAGTGTACGATGAGTTCCCGCCCACAAGTCCCTCGCATCAGTGGGTGCTGGCAAAAGACGTGCGCCGCATTCCCCGTTCTGAGATGTCGCCCATCCGGCCCTTCGTGGGGAGAAAGCGCATTGAGATTAACCTGGACGAGCAGCGGCTGAACTGCTACGAGGGTGATGAACTCGTCTTCTCCACGCGGGTCTCGTCAGGGCTGCCTGGCGCCACCGCCACGCCGACGGGGGAGATGTGCGTTATCCTGAAACAGCCATCGCGACATATGTCCAACCGGCCATACCCGGGAGGGCCGCCACCGCTGGGGGATATTTTCGATCTGCCCGGGGTGCCGTGGAATCTCTTCTTCGACATGAGCGGCACTGCGATCCACGGCACCTACTGGCATAATGATTTCGGTGTGCGGCGCAGTCACGGTTGTGTTAACGTCTCTCAGGAGGTGGCGCGCTGGCTCTACAGGTGGAGCCATCCCATCGCCGGCTGCGAGGATGACTTTATTCAGAGCACTGCCAGGGTAGGGACGCCGATCGTCATTTTCTAGCAGGGGGCGCGTAACTGCAATCGGCCGGCCCGTAGGGCGCGCTTTCAGGGGACAGGCCCTCCAGTCGTCGTTTTCTTCCACCCCTATGGTATCACCCGCCAACTCCCATAGCCCATATCCCATCCGGCAGCGCGTATGATTCTCCCGTCCAACCGGCGCACGAAGAAGGGTATGCCGATGGACTCAGCCATCTGCATCTGCCACTGAGTGTTAAACCCCTGCTCTGGTGCAGTAGCCCAGCCCAGCTGATTGCGCACGGTCTGATTGGTGCGCCAGAGTTTGCCGAAGCCCCGAACCGGTTGATATAGCCCCGTCGGCGGCACAATGGATGGATCGCTCTCGGGGTCCGTCCCTTCCAGAAAAGTATCAGCGTACTTCTCGAAATGCCCATCGTTGTAGAAGACCAGAATGACTTTCTGATAGATGGTGGATTCGGTGCGGACCTCTTGTAGCCAGATCATCCAGCCACGCTCGAAAGGCTCCTCTGCTGCCCAGGTAGCGCTGGCCTCATAGGCCGGACAGGGTCGGTCATTGGTGGGGAAAAACCAGGAGTACTGGCACGGCCATGGTACTGCTACGGAAACCCGGGCTTCATTGCCGGCTCTATCACGGATCACCAGTGTCATATCCGGGTTCTGGTAATACGTGGTCGCCACGTCCACGGTCAGTGTTCCCTCCCCGGGCGGTGTGGCCTCCCAATATAGTGGGAAGCGCACCTGAGTGCCACTCCAGATGCCCGCGCTGGTTGCGCCTGTTGTCCGCCAGTAGAAGCGGATCCGCCTGCCCGCCGGAGGCAGTTCCTGGACAACCTCCGCGCTGAACGAGAGGATCGCCAGTCCGGTAGGTGGCGTAGAAGGTGTAGGCGTAGGGGTAAGGGCGGCGGTGGCCGTCGCCGGGGTCGGCACCACGATCTTGACCCAGATGATGGCGCCGAAACGTGTGCCATCGGGAGCCTGCAACTGCCAGTTGCCCTGATATGAGCCTGGGGTTGCCGGCGCGGTAAGGTTGACGCTGATGTCAGTGGTAGCACCGGGAGCCACCGCGGGGACGCTGACAGACGATGGCCCGCCCATCTGATCACCGGAGGCGAAGACCAACTGCGTGCCCTCCTCCCATACACAGGTGCCCGAGTTGCGCACACGCCAGGTTTTGACAAAGGGGGTATTGGGTGCGAATGCGGTGTTGTCAGGGACGCTCACGTCGGCCACCCAGCGAGCGTCAGGTGTGCAACCCGCCACCGTTGTCGGTTCAGGAGGCGGCGTCTCCGCCAGTGTAGTGGCGGTAACCCCAGGAGTCGCGGCCCCGGCCGTCCAGGTCGGTGTCTCCGATATCGCCGTCGCGATAGCAATGGCCTCCGGCGTCGCTGTGACGACGACGGTTGCCACCGGACCGCAGGCCAGTGTTACCAACAACGAGATAACCGCCATTCCCAGCATTATAGATGGTTGTTTCATTTCCACCTCCACCCGATTCCTGGCATAGACCGCCGATCAGCCCGTACCCCCTCCAGCGTCTTTCAGGCAGCGGTTGTCAATGGCTCAATTTTAAGCTCATATCGTTTGCTGATCTCGGCCAGTGCCTCGAGCACAGCCTCTGCCACTTCAGGATCGGGATCGCTCAGAGCAGCCCGCAAATGCTCCACATCCTCAGGTCGGCCGATGCAGGTGAGTATGTGTGCGGCAGCAATGCGCACCGTCACGTCGCCTTCGCTGAGGGCACGACAGAGCATCTCGCGGGCTGCCTGTCCAAGCCCTACTCCTTCACCACGACTGGCAGCCCAGGAGATGAGCCAGGGCAATTGAGCGGGATCGGGCAGAGAGGCGGGCCCAGAGAACCCCTCCTCCTTTTCGAAGGTCTCAATGGCAGTCATTGCTGCCGAGCGCACGATCCATTGCGTATCATCACGTGCTATACGCATCAACAATTCACGCTCCCCCAGCCGGGCCAGCCCCACAACCGCTGCGCGCCGCACCAGAGCATCATCAGAGGTGGCCGCGGTACGGAGGATATCCGCACCCTCTTCGCCGTACTCGACGAGTACCTCGGCTGCCACAGGGCTGAGCAGTTCATCACCGGCGCACAAAATGCGCTCCAACAATTTCCTCACCGCATCGGTGCCCGGCCAGATCAGCCCACGTACGGCCATTTCACGCACAGTCGGGCTTTTATCCCTCAGGATAGCCTCGATCACCGGCAGGTCCGACTCACTGGCTATTTTCCCCAGCCCCAGCGCAGCCGCTGCACGCACTCCGGGATCGGGATGTTGAAGCGCCTGTCTGAAGAGCAGAGCGATGCCCGGCATGCCGGTCAGTGCCAATGCCTGTGCCAGCTCTCTGCGAAGTGCGAAAGGCCAGCCAGGCTGAAAGAAGGCACGCGCCAACACTGTCATGGCGCTGTCTTTCCAGGTAGCGCCATCCGGTGCCGCGCCGACCCAGGAGCTCAGCGTGAGGAGACGTGAGTGAAACAGGTCATCGGGAGCGCGCAGCCACTCCGCCACCAGGGGTTTCATATCGCCGATTTCCGCGTAGAAACGCAGCGTCTCAACCCAGGAGGGGTCGTCGAGCCGTTCGCCAGGGCCGGGCAAGGGCACGGCAACCAGTTGGCGGGCTGCCAGATATGCCTGCCACAGAGGGTGGACGAAATTGTAGCGTGCGGTCCCTATCTTACGGAGCACCCCCTCCCCTCCGGTCAGCGCCCGAAATACAGACGAGGCCGCGCGGCGGGCGGAGGTCTCATCGAGCGGGGGAAGCGCTGCAGCAATAGCGGCCTCAAGTTCCTCGCGGCTCACACCTGGCCGCTTACTCTGCAACAGACCAAGCGCTATCTGTCCCAACACAACCCGACACGTCGTCAGCAGCCAGGGCTCCTTATCGCGTCCCAGTGTCAGCTCGAGCACCCGGTCATACAGGGCAACACGCCCGGGCGGGATACTGCCATCTGACAGGTAGACGTAAGCCCTGAGCACCAGCTCCATAGGGGGTATCCCTCTGCCGACCCCTTCACGCAGGGTGGCTGTCAGGCGGCGCAGAGTGGCGGGTTTGATCTCATCTGCAGGGAGAAAGGCTTCCATACATCTCCTGGCGAGCTGCTCCGCACGCCTGGGATTCCAGGCGATATGTTTCAAAGGCACAAACCCGGCCTCAATCAGAGGAGCGTAACCCCGCGCCCCGGCAGCGACCAGCCACAGGTTGCCGGGCAATGTCCCGGCCAGTTCGGCTAGCCAGGTCGCTACCTGAGGACGCTGCGACGAATCCACCTGGTCCCAGTCGTCCACCAGCACAATGGCCTGGCCAGCCTTCAGGAAGCGAATGAGCGTGTTACCCACGCTTGAATCGGCCTCAACGAATGCTATCGCGGTGTTCACAAGCCGGTCCAGCGGAGAGGCCGCTTTCTCCCATTCCACGGTTGCGAGCGATACGTAAAGCGGCAGCCTGCGCCGCACCTCCTCCGGTACCACCCCGGTCATCCGCTCGTCATCAGACCGGGCACAGGCGAGAGCCACGTAAGCCAAAAGGGCCGACTTCCCGACCCCGCTATCACCGATGATGGCCATCGCTGGATGGCTGCCGAAGAGACGATGCATTGGCAGCAACACACGAGTTGAGGTGAGCGATTCAGCGTCAGCATCGCCGGGGTAGAGAGGGATCAGGGAGATCAACTCCGGCTCCAAGAAGAGCTGTTCCAGCGCCACTTCCCGTACAGGCAGGACGGTGGAACGCGCCCGTCTGGCAACCTGTTCCAGGTAATGCCCAACAGCGCCAACCTGCAGAAGGCCGTACAACTGCGCCAGCGGCGCCAGCAAACTCTTCCCATAACGACGCAGCCTGTCCCGAAAGCGGTACGCCAGCCCGGCCAGCAGTAGCGCTACCGCTGCACCCATCAGCGCCGAAGCGAGGTCAAACTTCCACCTTTGTGGTGGAACGAACCAGCCGGTCAGTACGATCCAGGTGGATACCATCCAGGTCTCCTTGATACGACGTACTGTTCAGGCGATTGAAATTGAAAGCGCCCTCTTTGGGCGCTTCGCGCCGGGTGTCGGCCTGCGCCGATGCCTCCGGTCGGCGAAGGCCGACCAATGGTCACAGGCCTGATGAAAGAGTGTACGGCAAGGCCTGTCTTGCCCCTACAGTCACCGTCAATAGATACAATCAGGAGTTACGCAGTTGTGATTGGATTGGTTTGTGGGACAGGCTTTCCAGCCTGTCTGGACGGCCTGGAAAGGCGTCCCACATAGTCGGCATACCGGCAGGAAGTCAAGTGCGTAAGTCCTAACAATACGACTATGAACTGCCAGAAGGAGCCACCAGGCGATACCCGACTCCCTCCTCCGTCAAAATCAACTGTGGATTAGAGGGGTCTTCCTCAATTTTCTTGCGGAGATACCAGATATACAATTTGAGATACTCTCTGCTGCCCTCATACTGCTCGCCCCACACGCGCCGTAGAAGGGTGTTATAATCAACCACCTTACCCGCCTCTTCGACAAGAGCGGCCAGCAATTTGTACTCCAGTTGGGTCAGCAGAATGTGTTCACCATTAACTTTAACCGTGTGCTTCTCCAGGTCCACAAATAAACGCCCGTGCTCGTAGACTTTTCCGGAGGTGGCCTCGCGTCGTGAGCGGTGTAGAGCGCCCCTGACGCGAGCAAGAAGTTCTTTGTAACTGAACGGCTTGATCATGTAATCATCGGCGCCCAGTTCCAGGCCCCGTACCACGTCCCGCTCAGAACCCAGAGCAGTGGAGAAGATGATGGGAGCGTTGGTTATTTTCCTCAGTTGCTCACACACGGTCCAGCCGTCAATGTCGGGCAGGAGGATGTCGAGGAGAATCACGTCCGGCTCCGACTGTCGCGCTGCCTCCAGCCCACTCATACCCGTCCGACAGGCTGTGACCCTGTAGCCGGCATGTTCCAGTTGCAAACGCATCATTCGGGACAGAGCCTCGTCATCCTCAATGAGCAAAATGCGCTCATCCACAACCGTACCTCCATCTCGCTCGTTCAAGATGTGGACACTTCATCTCTCTGACATCGTGCAGTCGGTTTGGTAACGGGGCAGCGTCGCCATGTTTGGAGCTATCTTTACACACGTGGCCCGGCTGCTCAAATGCCCCTCCTATGTTGACCCTCCCTGCTATTTGCGGATAAACCATTACGGCTGAGCGGAAATGCTGAAGTAAAAGTCCAGATGTTCACCCTTCCTGAGGTCGGGATAGTATCCCTCAACCACCACGTGCTCATCCACGTCGCTGAGCCGAATAGTGTAGCTGCCGGGGTAGCTCGAATATTGGTTTGCCCGGGCTGTCACCGTGTAGCTTGTTCCAAATGACATCTTTATTCTGCCAGCCCAGTAAAAATTCGCACGCTGTTCGCTAAGGCGATAGTGGGTCCCATCCGGACCATATGCCACTATCTCAACTACGGCATCAGCGGGCAACCCGTAAATCTGCCCGCCAACAACTGCTCCTGGGAAGCTCTCGCAGGCCTCAGGAAACTCTTGATAGAACCACTGGGGACAGGCCTTGAGATCCGTTACCTCCCCGCTCAAAGGATCAAGCATCACCAGTTGATCACGGGTACTGATGTAAGATGTCTGGACAAGATAAACCAATAGATGTGTCTCGGTGGGAGACCATCGGTGAAAATATGAGTAGAAGGTGGCCTTCTTAATGCCGTCCACCATGTCCCAAACTTCGTACCATCCACACGGCGTGTCATGGAATGAATTCATACATATCACAGCGAAGCGCTCATCAGGTGACCAGCAGGACTTATCCGCCTCGTATATTGTCACTCCGTTTGGAAGGACCGCTATACAATGCGGGATGTCCGCGCAACATTGACTACATTGGAGCGCCAAACTTACCTGTCCGCCCGGAGATATTAGCGTGTCTGTGAAAAACCTTACTACGTCGCTACGGACGGGGGTGTCTGGTGGCAGCGTTGAAACAGGTGACAACGGGCTGCTGAGCGGGCTTGTTGTAATCACGGGTGGTGACGGGAAAGTACAGCCGGCCATTGTAAGGCAAAGCAGCGTAGAGCACAGCCAGCTTTTACTACTGCTTCGTTTTGTCATTCACACACGATCCTGCAGAGACAGAATGCTTACAAGAAGCGCTCAAGCTGCGCGGAGCGAGCGCAGCCGGCCTGGTTACAGCAGGCAGAAACCTCCAGATTCCCACTCCTGATTCAGAACCGGACGTAGGGGGCGCATCCGCAGCGCCTCCCTTTCGACTCATCCGGCCTTGTCACAAGAGCCGTTGTCATCGGCATCCTGTTGGGGAGTACGGGCGCAGCGACGCTGCCCCTTCCCCCAGACCTGGCACATGCACCCGCAGATTTGGACATTGCGTCCGGTTTTCGATCCGCGATAGACAGTCGCGCTCGCCTGAAACCCAAACTCCTTCTGTACCCGTGCCCTTTCTTTTGGCAGCCCCACGTCAGCCTGTCCCAGGCATTACCCTGGGCTTTCGCTTCTTGGGGTATCCTGCTCCGTCAGGGCTTGCGGCCCAGTCACCTGCTCCAGTATCTGATAGAGCACCTGACGGGTTGCCAGGTTCCGTATGCCCATTTTCCGTGACCTTAGGGTGGTAGTACTCAGCCGCTTTGGCAGGTTCTGTACGGGCGCAGCGCCGCCCAACGTAATTATACATCGAATTCAACCCGAGTGAAAGCAGTGCTATCGGTCAGTGTTGCCAGCACATTGAGATTGTCGCCCCAGCCCAGCCGGTCGGCGATGAAGTTGGCAGCGACAGCGTAAGCACGGATCACTCCGCGTTTAACGGAACGGGTCGCTATGGCCTTCTTTTGTGCATCCGTGGCCATGGCCTGAGATGTGACGGTGGTTACGCGCCGGCGGCGACGCAGTGGCACGAAGCCGGGGCTGTCGGTCCAGAGCTTCAAGATTCTGAACCCGGCCTTCTCGATCATCCGGCGCAGCGTGCCGGCATCATAATTGTAGAGATGATAGGGGGTGTACCAGGCATTCCCTCTGAGCCAGTGTTTGACGCTGTGCAGATTCGGGACGCTGATGAAAAGGATCCCTTCCGGCTTGAGTAGCCGGTGCATCTCACGCAGGTTTTCGAGCGGATCGGGCAGGTGCTCCAATACGTGGTGACAGTAGATGATGTCAAAATGATGGGATGGGAGCCGGGCTTCAATGAGCGAGCCGGTGTATATGCCGGTGAGGTGGCGCTCGCGGCGGGCATAATCCGTGGCAAACTCCGAGATGTCGGTGCCGTAGCTCTCCCAGCCGTAGTCCCGGGCGATCTGTACTGCATAACCTGTAGCACAGCCCACGTCGAGAAAAGTCCGCGTCGCTGGCTTGAGGCGATGGAGCATATCCAGACGCATGCGCGCGACCCGCTCGTTAAGCGGGTCGGCCAGGTAGCTGTGCTGCCGGTGGTAATCGGGGGTGTATAGCTCTGTGGCTGCGGCGGTATGCCGGGGAACGGTGCGGCTGAGACCGCAGATGCGGCAGACGTAAACGCTCACCGTCGCGGTTTGGGTCACCGGCTGATACTCTGTGCCACCGCAGAGAGGACAGGGCGCTTCGGGGGATGGGCTCATACGCGCGTCTCCATTGAAACCCGCCGGATGAGCCAGGTCAGGCTCAGCGAAAGCCCGGCCTGGAGCATCGAAAGCACCAACATCAGAATGTGGATGCTGAACCCGATGACGATGGCTAGCGAATGCGCAAAACCAAGCGGTACCAGGCCGACCGTCCATCCGGCCTCGTAGGTACCGAAGCCGATCAGCCCCTGGACAGGCAGGACGGCGACGAGCGAGGCAATGGATGAGGCGATAACTGTGCCACTGGGATCAATCCGCAGGCCCAGGCCGTTAAGCAGAGCGTAGTAGACGGCGAAGTTAACAGCCCACTGCAATAACGAGAGGGCCATGGTAACAGCATACAATCCACGGGCACGTGCGAACGCGCCCAAAGACACGGCCGTGCGCCCGACACCGGCCAGTCCCCAGCGCACCGGCTTCCACTGTGCTATGCCCAACCGCCCGGCGGCCCGGGTAAGCGCCCGCACGATCAGCCCGGCCAGCCGGTCGGCCCACAGGAGAACCACCAGCATCGTCACGCCAAGGGCCAGGGAAAACCATCGCAGCAGGGTCAGCTCCACCTGCCGTTCTGAAGCCAGTGCCACAGCGAGCAACACCAGCGCTGCCAGTGCCGCCAGGTCGAGCAGGCGGGCCAGTGCCAGTGAAGCCAGCCCATCGGCCATGGACACGCCGCGTGCTCGGAGCAGCGCGATGTAGGTCAGCTCACCGCTCCGTGCCGGAAGCACATAGTTGGCCAGCGTGTGTACGCAGGTGACGTTCCATAGCACGTAGAATGGCGTGCTGCACCGTGGCAGTAGCAGTCGGAACCGCGTGGCGCGCACCAGGCTGAGCGCCAGGTATCCGACCAAAGCCGTGCCCAGCGCGAGCGGGCTGATCCGCTGTAACGCCGTCACAATGTCCCGCCAGTCCCGCACCTGGGTCAACAGCAGGCCGATCAGCAGTACGGAGACGACGGTAGCCGGCAGCCATTGGCGCCACCAGGGACGAGGGGGTGGATTCGTGGGTCCGTTCATTTCGCTCGCGTCGAGACAATCAGGTCTGCCAGGGTACATCTGCAATGTCACTACCTTCAACGCTGGTGGCGGAACTTGCGCCGATACAGGGCCGGGTAGCGCAGCAGGTGACCCAGGCCGCCGGCTGCTCGATGAACGGGATGCGACAGCCGCGCCGGATGGAGCGAAGTCTCATCTGCTGACGGCTGCCCCACGGGCCGTCCCGGTCTGTGACGGAGACAGGGGACGTCAACCCTGTTCAACGGTTGCTCCCTGTCTTCTGCGCCAGCCAGACAAGCGAATAAGCCCACAGGTTTTCCAGTTGCCTCGGAACGTGCCAGTCAATCCGTGGTTTTCCCAACCAGCGACGCAGGCGGTTGAGTGGAGGTAATGGGTAGCTCCAGCTATTCTGGCGGATGATCTCGAACCCGGCTGATTGCAGGGCAGCGTTTAAGGTGCGGGGGACGAAGAAACGGAAATGATATCCCTCGCCTGGGGGGGGATAGCCCAAGAGCACCCGGATTCGATGCAGTATCCAGCCACAGTTGGGTGTGCTCAACAGCAGCAGGCCGTGTGGTCTCAGGATACGGGCGGTTTCCTTGAGCAGGTGCTGAGCCAGGGGGATATGTTCGATGACGTCGAGCATGACCGCCAGATCGAAGCTGCTATTGTCCAGCGGAAGCGGTTTGTTCAAGTCAGCCTGCCTGGCCTCGAACCCCAAGGCTTGACACGCGGCCACGTTGTCAGGATCAATGTCCAGGCAGGTTACCTGGAAACCTCTCTGCTGCAGCATGCGCGAGAACTCACCGCGCCCACAGCCCAGGTCCACCGCTTGAGGGTATTGGTCGGCGGCTGGTAATACCTCCGCCGCGAATTTATACCAGCTCCTATCGAATCGCTCGCTGCGCATATTTTGTCATCCGTTGCTGACTTCAGACCTCCGTCTGTAGGTCGGGCTCCACGATCGCCTGCCCGCTGCGCCCGGACTCGTGCAGCTTCTCCGCCAGGTGCAGGTAGCGCTGCCCTTTGGCTCCGGTGACGATGGCTCGTGACTCGCCGCACACGGCGGCCAGGAGCATCTCCATCTCCACGCGCAGCGCAAGCCGCTGCGTGACACGCAGGGAGGCTCCGGGCCGCGCCAGCGTGCGGCCCACTTCCCAATCATCGGTGCCTTTCAGCTCACCATTTGGGTGGATCATTCGCCCTCCTGGATGAAATCGTTTGCAACGGGAGTGCGCTGGTTCTCGCAGCGCAGGAAGTCGCGCATCATCTTCAGTGCCAGGCGCAGCTCCTCCAGACGCAGCAGGTAGAGCAGTACCAGGTAGACGGCTGCGCCGCACCCAACCACCAGGAGCAGCACGCCGATGCGTGGCAACGTGCTGGTGGCCAGCGGGTAGAGCGCCGCGTCGAGCAGCACTATCAGCGCGGCCATCCCGCCGGCGGCCAGGCCCATCTTGACCAGGGCGGTCAGGATGCGCCGCCCGTCCAGCGGGCCCAGTTCCCGGCGCAATTTGGCGAAATAGACCACCGTGCCGAACGCTTCTGTCACGCTCAGGGAGATGGCTACCCCGGCCAGTTGCCAGGTGGGAATGAGCGCCAGGTTCAGGCCGATGTGGGCGACCAGGATCAGCGCGCTGGCGATGGCGGGAAAGACGAGCTGCTGACGGGCGATAAAGACCCGCGCGCCGATGAAGGTCAGCGCCCGGAAGTACAGGCTCAGACTGAGGAACGCCAGGGCGATGGCTGTAGCCTGGGTGTCCGTCACGTCGAACGCGCCACGCTCGTACAGGAGCTGCACGATAGGTAGGCGCAGGACGACCAGTCCCACCGTCACCGGAACCATGAAGAAAGCGGCCAGGCGAGCGGCCAGCGAGAGATCGCGCCGCAGGGCCTCCGCGTCCCCCCGCGCCACGTCCCACGAGAAATCGGCGATGATCACGCGGGTGATCCCCGTGGTGAAGATCTCGAACGGCAACAGGTAGATGCTGCGGGCAAAGCCCAGCGCGGCGATGCTGCCCTCGCTCAGGCGGGAGAGCATGTTCCGATCCACCAGGTCGTTGCCCTGGCCGATGAACCGGCCCAACAACATCCAGACCGATAGCCTGCCCAGCCCGCGCACCGCCTCGGCGAGGCGGAAATCCAGCCCCAGCTCGACCGCCTGGCGCTGGGTGGCGATACCCAACAGTAACAGTTCGACTGTGTTGCCGATGACCATGCCCCAGGCCAGCGCGCCGATGCCCATGCGCGGCGCGCCGACCCACAGGATGGCAATGACCAGCACCGCTGCCACGATCGGCCCTATGGCAACCCACAGGAACCGCTGGTGGGCGGTGAGCACCATGCCCAGGTACGATCCCACGCCGCTGACGACAGCGAAAAGGGCCAGGATGCGCGTCAACCGCACGGTCAGCAACGCCGTCTCCGTAGCGAAGCCTGGCGCGTAGAGGCGCACCAGCCACGGCGCGGCGAAGTAGGCGACCAGCAGCGTTGTGCTTACGACGAGCAAGTAGAGGGTTAATACCTGGCGGATGAAGCGGAGTCCAGCGGCGCGCTCGTGGTGCAGCCGTTCGACATAGACCGGCACCAGCACGGCACTGATGGGGGAGATGGTGACGGTGATGAACATGGTGACGATGGTCATCGCCACGTTGTAGGCGTCCGTCTGGGCGCTGGCGCCGAAGTAAGCGGCGACGATCGGCTCGCGGAGCACCAGCAGCGCCTTCCCGACCAGCGTGGCTGCCATCATCAGGGCGACCGATTGGAGCAGACGGGCGCGGCTCATCGGCTCACCTCTGCCAGGACGGCCATCTCCCGCTCCATGACCCGCTCCAGGCTGTACTCGCGCACAGCGAACTCGCGCGCGGCACGTCCCAGCCGCGCTCGCAAGGCCGGATCACTCAGCAGCCGACCGATCGCTGCGGCGATCCCCTCCGGCGTCGGTGGGCAGAGCAGGCCGATCTCTTCGTGCCGCAGCACATCGCGAATGCCATCCACGTCCGTCCCCACGACCGCCGCCCCGCAGGCCAGTGCCTCGATCAGCGCCTTGGGATGGCCCTCGTAGTGCGAGGGCAGCACGAAGACCTCGGCGCGGGCGATCTCCTCAGGCAACCGCTCGTTCACCATCCGTCCGGCAAAAGTGACCCTCGCCCCCAGTGCAGCAGCCTGCGCCTCCAGTTCTGCCCGCAGCGGCCCGTCGCCGATGAGCACCAGGTGAGCCTGGGGCAGGCGAGCGATCGCTTCGATCAGCGCCGGCAGGTTCTTGGCCGAATTGAATGTCCCCACGAACAGCACCCGTCCCGCCTCCGGCGCGATCTCCGGCCGCGGGCGGAAGCGTTCCATATCCACGAAGTTGGGCACGACAGCGATCCGTTCGGGCGGGACGCCGTACTCGCCGGCCACGTAGTCGCGCAACTGCGGGGTGGTGACCACGACGCGATCGGCGCAGCGGAATGCGAGGCGCTCCAGGCGACGGATCAGCCACCCCTTGAGCGTCTCACGGCCGGCGGCGCGGCGGAAGTTGAGCGCCCACAGGTAGCCGGCGCGGACGATCACCGGGCGGCGGTGCAGGCGACCGGCCAGGAGCGCTGTCCACGCGCCGTCCAGTTGGTTGGTCTTGTAGACCGTGGCCGTGCGCAGCTCGCGCTGGTACAGGAATGGGGCCAGCAGGCTGTAGGCGTTGGGTGAGAGTCCCCAGCGGTTGTGCAGGATGCGGATGCCGGGCAGCCGCTCCTGGTAGCGCAGCTCCTCCGGCCCGCCGCAGGTGACCAAGCTGAGTCCGGCCAGGTGTGGGCGCAGGCGCAGGTAGAGCGCGACCTCACGGTCCAGCGTGCCCAGTTCGTCCCAATGGCGCAGGGGCACGGCGCGGGTGAGGAAGAGGGCCAGGTGGGTGGTGGAGAGGTCAGGTGGGTTCATCGCGCCTCGACCAGCAACGACCCGATCACATCGGCGACGCGCCGGGCGGCCTGGCCGTCGTTCTGATAGGCATAATCCGCCACGAAGCGGACCTGCCGGCGCAGCAGCTCTGCTCGCCAGGCAGGATCGTCAAGGGCGCGAGCCACCTCGGCGCGCAACCCCTCGACCGTGCGCCCCTCCGGCACCCCGTAGTCAGCCAGCGGCAGCGGGTTCTCCTGCGGGCTGAAGTTGACCGTGACAACCGGCCGCTCCAGCAGCATCGCCTCCAGGATGGTCGTCGAGACGTAGCTGACCACCGCATCGGCGGCGCGCAACAGCCGGTGCAGGTCCAGCTCTGTGTGCGTCAGCGCCACGCGCTCCCGCAGCG
>Ga0209101_1001233_pt1 | contig 19384 bp, 17 predicted proteins | sample ConPoolayeCmetaG_FD_185481 | JGI IMG/M metagenome (GOLD analysis project Ga0209101, IMG submission 185481) | Hot spring microbial mat communities from California, USA to study Microbial Dark Matter (Phase II) - Cone Pool mat layer C metaG... ...
GTCCTCGCCCGTGCCTGACAACCTCCCGCCCGTGGGCGCGGACTCTACCCAGTCCATCAGCTTGACCGCTCCGGCCCGCCGCGGGTAGGACTGGGGCATGAGGGCGCTGTCGGATCTGGATCTTCAAGACATGGCCGCCCAATGCCGTCGTTGGGGGGCGCCCCCGTCACATGCGCTGCGGCTTCTGCGCGAGTACTACCGCAGCGGCGGGCGGCCCGACCTGGCGGCGCTGAAGCTGGGGAAAATCCTCGAACATCGGCTCGGCGCCGAGCTGCCCCTGCGACAGTCGAATCTGCTGCTTCAACGCAACGCGGAAGACGGGACCGTCAAGCTCCTGATCGGCTTTGCAACCGGCGGCGCGGCCGAGTCGGTGCTCATCCCGGCACACGACCGGCGCCGCGCAGCAGGATGTGTCTCTTCCCAGATCGGCTGCGCCATGGGGTGCAACTTCTGCGCCAGCACGCGCGGCGGTCTGGAGCGCAACCTCTCGGCCGGCGAGATCGTCGAGCAGTTCCTTCACCTCCGCGAGCAGGCCGCGGCCCTGGGACGGCGGCTGTCCACACTGGTGTTCATGGGCATGGGCGAGCCTATGCACAACCTGGATGAGGTGATGGCGGCCGTGCGCCGGATCGCCGGCGTCAACATGGGCGAACTGGGCGCGCGACACATCACCATCTCAACGGTGGGCATCGTGCCCGGCATCGACCGCCTCGCCGAGGCCGACCTCAACGTTCACCTGGCGCTGTCTCTTCACGCGCCCGACGATGAAACGCGGGCGCGGCTGGTCCCCTCCAACCGGCGCTACGGCGTGGGCGAGATCATGGCCGCGGCCCAGCGGTTTCAACAGCGCACGGGGCGGGTGGTGAACGTTGAATATTGCGCGCTGGCGGGCGTCAATGATTCGGACGATCAGGCGCGGATGCTGGCCGCCCTCATGGCGGGCTTTCGCGCCCACGTCAACCTGATCCCGTATAACCCCATCGGGGCTGAGAGCGGCGGCCCATGCTACGAAGCGCCATCGCCGCGTCGGGTCGAGGCGTTCGTCGCCGTCCTGAGGTCCCTGGGCGTCGTTGTCCACGTGCGCCGGCCGCGGGGGCAGGACGTGAACGCCGCCTGCGGACAACTGAGGCGGACGACGTTGCCGCAGTCGGCGACCGCGCAGTCCCAAGTAGCTGGCCAGAGGGTGATGGGCCGGGCCGGCGGTGTATAATGTTGATATGGCCGCCGAGAACCCATTCCCCGGCATGAACCCGTTCCTGGAGCGGCGGTGGGGCGATGTGCACAGCTCGCTGGTTACCTATGCCCGCGATCTGCTTCAGGAGAAGCTCCCCGACTCCCTGCGTGCCCGCATGCAGGAACGCGTGTTCATCGAACAGACGCCGCGGCGGCCGGCGCCGGGCTTCTATCCGGACGTGCACGTGTTCGAGCAGCCGCAACAGGCGCGATCATCGTCCAGCGCCGTGGCCGTCGCCACGCTCGCCGAGCCGACGTTGATTCACATGCCCGCCGACGAGATCACCGAAAGCTTCATCGAGATCGTCGACGCCGACTCCGGAGGGCGCGTCATCACCGTCATCGAGTTCCTCAGCCGCAGCAACAAGCAACGTGGCCCCGGGCGGCGGCTGTACCTGAAGAAGCAACGCGAATGCCGGCGAGGCCGCGTCAATCTGGTGGAGATCGACCTGCTGCGCGGCGAGCGGCCCACGACCCTGTGCAGCCGGTTCACGACCGGCGATCTGGCGATGTATCACGCCAGCGTCTTCAGGGCCTCCAGGCCCGACCGCCTGGAGTATTACGAGATGCCGCTACGGCAGCGTCTGCCGATGATCCGCATTCCCCTGCGCCGCAAGGACGCCGACGTGGGTCTGGACATCCAGGAGCTGGTGGACCTGGCCTATCGTCGCGGCCGCTACGATGACATCGACTATGCCCAGCCGCTGGATCCACCGCTGCCGGCCGAGGATGCCCGATGGGTCGAGGGGTTGCTGAAGGAGAAGACCGGGCGGCGTTGAATGCGGCTGCGCTGAAAAAAAGAGCACGGCCGTGAAGCCGTGCTCGGTCCTCAATCCCTGCAAGTCGTTGTCGCGGCGTCGGCGGGCTCAATCTACCACAATCACCGTGCTCTTGCCTTCGGCAAGAAGATCGAAAAGCAGCGCCACATCCTCACTGAACAGCCGGATGCAGCCCATGGATTCCTGGCGGCCGATGGTCTCGGGCTCGATGGTGCCGTGGATGCCGTAGGAGAGCTTGCCGACGGCCTGGCCGCTCACCCCCGTCAGACCGATCCAGTAGCCGCCCAGCGGATTCTTCGGGTCGCCGGAAGCGATGATGCCTTCGCCGCGCGGGCTGTAGTAGGTGGGATTGCGCAGCTTCTTGTGCGGTTCAACCAGCCACGTGCCCGCCGGCGTGGAATCGTCCTTGCCAAGCCCGACCGGGAAACTCTTAACCAGCACCGCGCCGGGCGTTCGCGGAACACCCAGATACACGTCGAGTCGGAACTCCCTCTTGCTCACCACGGCGTGGAAGGGGCCGCGGACAATCTTGATCGTCTGCCCGGCGCGCATCCTGCGCGGATCGCCAATGCGGTTGATGCGCGCCAGCAGCTCCCAGGGCACGCTGTAGCTGGCGGCGATGCGCTGAAGCACCTCGCCATACTGCACCGTGTGGCTGAGCGTGTGCGGGTCTCCCTCAAAAACGCGGGGGCTGAACAGCACTGAGTCGCTGATCTGGCCCAGCATCTTGCGCGCGGCGGCGGCATCGTCGGCGCTGAGGCCACCGGCGGCCAGAGCGGAGTTAAGCAGGGTTCGCGCCGCCAGCAGCTCGCCGGCCTCGAGGCGAGCCCTGGCGTCGGCGATCGGGCTATGGCTCGTGACTGCCAGAGGGACCGGCACGACAGGCGCAGGCGGCGGGCCGGCAGTCCATGTGACGGACGCGACCGAAGCCGCCGGCGGAACAGGCAGCGCTGCAACGGGAGGTGCCGCGGAAGCCTCACGCCCGCCCGCGACAGGCTGTGGGGGCGCGGGCTGGGGCTGGGAAACCTCCGAAGCCGCAGGTGTCTCCACCCTGGCGGCGGCCGCATCGCTGTCCAGCATCATGAGCGGCTGCGGCCGGTTCTGGGCCGGATCCCGGGAGATGCGTCGGAGCAGCGCCAGGACCGTTCCAACCCCCACCACCAGCATGACGACGGTGACAAGCACGCGACTGGCGCGGCGATGTGAGCGGGTCACGAGAACCTCCCTGTTCTCATTGCCGCGGCCCCGGCAACGGCACCACAGCGCAAAGGGCCAATCCGATGGCCGGCGGCGGATTTCATCAGGTCCGGATCAGGTTCGACGCAAAGCGCCGAATACCGCGATCCGTCACCAGCATACTGAGTGGCATGTCGTGGTCAAGCACGGGAATGCCCTCGACGACCTGATCCTCGAAGGCCAGACCGCAGCTCAGACCGAGAAACTCCTCCTGGGCCAGAAAGCGATCGTAGAAGCCCATGCCGCGGCCGATGCGGTAGCCATCGGGGGAGAATCCCAGTCCGGGCACGATCACCAGGTCGAGCAGATTGGGGGGGATGGGCTTGCCGGAGACCGGCTCGCGGACACCCGGGCCAACGGTGGTGAGACCGGTCTGGAGGCTGGTGATCTCGACAGGGAGCATCCGCCGCTGGTCCCAGTTGACCACGGGCACGGCCACGGTCTTGCCCTCCTGCCAGGCGCGCAGAGCGATGGCGGCGGTCTCCACCTCGGTGGGCATGCTCAAATAGAGCATGACCACCCGCGCCGCCAAGAACTCCGGGCTGGCCAGCAGGTGGGCGCAGGCGGCGGCGCTGCGGCGGCGGCGCTCCTCGGGGCTGATGGCCTCCAGCCGCTCCCGCAGCATCTTTCGAATATCGGACTTTTTCGCCGTCTGCGGCACCGCTACCTCCGCGCTTCGGATGGCGGCTGTTTGCCGCCGGCCGGTGGGTTATCTCGCTTGTTGTCCGCGTCCGCGGCAGACCCGCGCCACGACTCCAGCCGCTTGCCGATCACCGCCTCATAGCCGCGATCCGTGGGCTGATAGTACACCTTATCGACGCCAAGGTACTCCTGTTGTACGAATCCGCCGGGAAATTCATGCGGATACTTGTACTGTGCGCCATGTCCCAGGCGGGCGGCCCCGGCGTAATGGGCATCACGCAGGTGCCTGGGGACCGGAACCGTCCGGCCTTCCTTCATATCAGACATCGCAGACCAGATGGCGTTGGCCGAAGCGTTGGATTTCGGCGCGGTGGCCATGTAGATCACCGCCTGGGCGAGCGTGAGCTGGGCCTCGGGCATGCCGATGCGCTCGACCAGGTCGTACGCCGCGGCCGCCACCACCAGCGCCTGCGGGTCGGCGTTGCCGATGTCCTCGCTGGCCAGGATGGCGACGCGGCGGGCGATGAAGCGCGGGTCCTCGCCGGCCTCGAGCATGCGGGCCAGCCAGTAGACGGCGGCGTCGGGGTCGCCGCCGCGCATGGACTTGATCAGCGCGCTGGCCGCGTCGTAGTGCTCGTCGCCCGTGGCGTCGTAGACGATGGCCTTGCGCTGGATGGACTGCTCGGCGACGTCGAGCGTGATGTGGATGCGCGGCGGCTTCTCCGACGCGCCGGCGGCCTGCACATCCTTCAGTTGCGAGAGCACCGCCACCTCCAGCGCCGCAAGAGCACGGCGGGCGTCCCCGTCGCTCATCGTCGCCCACAGGTCGACGGCGCGCGGCTCGATCTCGACGGCCAGCGCCCCGAAGCCGCGCTGCGGGTCGCTGAGCGCGCGATACACCAGGGCGCGGATGTCCTCCTCGCTGAGCGGATTGAACTGGAAAATCTGGCTGCGGCTGACCAGGGGCGCGTTGACGGCGAAGAAGGGATTCTCCGTGGTGGCCCCGATCAGCACCACCAGACCATTCTCGACGTCGCCCAGCAGAATGTCCTGCTGGGCGCGGTTGAAGCGGTGGATTTCATCGAGGAAGAACACGGTGCGCTGGCCGCTGGCGGCCAGGCGATCGCGCGCCTCGGTCAGCACCTGGCGCACCTCCCTGACGCCGACGGCCGCCGCATTGGCCTCGACGAAATGGCAGCGGGTGTGGACGGCGATGAGCTGGGCGAGGGTGGTCTTTCCGGTGCCCGGCGGCCCGTAGAAAATGAGGCTGCTGAGGCGGTCGGCCTCGATCATGCGCCGAAGCAGCCTGCCGGGCCCCAGGAAATGCTGCTGACCGACAAACTCCTCCAGCGTCCGCGGCCGCATGCGCACCGCCAGCGGGGCCACCCCCTGGAGATTCTTCCGGCGCGAGTCGTGAAACAGGTCCATAATATTTGTCCGCCGTGTGGTTTCCCGACCCAAACAACTCTCAGGGGCGTCTCAGCCCGCACAGTTTCCGCGGGCGGGGGGCGACGGGCCGCGCAATCCATTGGCCCGGCGGCCAAACGCATCGTACACTATTGTATTCGCCGTCAGTCCGTCTTGCAGTCCCGCCTCGCAGGCGGATTCTGCGTTCCGCGGCCGCCGGCAATCCGTTCTGCATCGGCCCGTGCGGGCCGCTTCGTGGAGGCGCCATGTGTGGAATCGTCGCGTACGTTGGCAGGAAAATCGCCCAGCCGCTGCTGATCGAGGGGCTCAAGCGCCTGGAATACCGGGGGTATGATTCGGCGGGCATTGCCGTGATCGACGAGCGGGGCGACCTGCACGTGCGCCGGGCCGTCGGTCGCATCTCGGTCCTGGAGGACGTGCTGCAGCACAAGCCGGTCAACGGCCAGGCCCATGTGGGCATGGCTCACACGCGCTGGGCAACCCACGGCGCTCCCACCGAAGCCAACGCCCACCCTCACACCGACGACTCGGGCCGCATCGCCCTCGTCCACAACGGCATCATCGAGAACTTCGCGGCCCTCAAGAAGTTCCTGGCCGACAAGGGACACACCTTCGCCAGCCAGACCGACACCGAGGTGCTGGCGGTGCTCATCGGCGACCTGTACGCGGACCTCAAGGCGCGCAATCACACGGGCAACGGCGTTTCCCTGCTCCAGCGGGCCGTGCAGGCCGCCCTGCACCAGGTCGAGGGCACCTATGGCATCGCCGTCATCTGCAGGGACGAGCCCGAAACCCTCGTGGTCGCCCGCAAAGGCAGCCCCCTCATCATCGGCGTCGGCCAGGACGAATACATCGTCGCCTCCGACGCCAGCGCCATCGTCGAGCACACGACGCAGGTCATCTATCTCAACGACAACGAGATGGCGGTGCTGCGGCCCGGGCAGTTCCGCACCACCACGATCGACGACATCCCCCTGAGCCCCGTGGTCACGCAGCTCGAGACCAAGCTCGAGGAATACGAGCTGGGCGAGTACGAGCACTACATGCTCAAGGAAATCTGCGAGCAGCCGGCGGCGCTGCGCAACTGCCTGCGCGGACGGGCCGAGCCCAGGGAGGGGCGGATCGTCCTGGGCGGCATCGCCGACCACGCCCGCGAGCTGGTCAAAGCCCGCCGCTTCATCCTCACCGGACAGGGCACCGCCTGGCACGCCGGCCTCATCGGCGACTACCTTTTCGAAGACCTGGCCAAGGTGGTCACCGAATGCACCTATGCCTCCGAGTTCCGCTACCGCAACCCTATTGTCGAGGAAGGCACGGTCGTCATTGCCATCAGCCAGTCCGGCGAAACAGCCGACACGCTCGCCGCCCTGCGCGAGGCCAGGGAAAAGGGCGCCCTGGCCCTGGGCATCGTCAACGTCGTGGGTTCCACCATCGCCCGTGAGACCGACGGCGGCGTCTACCTCCACGCCGGACCCGAGATCGGCGTGGCTTCCACCAAGGCCTTCACCTGTCAGTTGGCGGTGCTGGCCATGCTGGCCATCTTCCTGGGCCGCCGCAAGTTCATGAGTCAGAACCAGTGCCAGGAGCTCATCGACGGCCTCTGCGCCATCCCCGATCAGATGGAGAAGGTGCTGGCGGCCAGCCCGCAGATTCGCGAGATCGCCCATCGCTTCTGCGACCGGGAGAACTGGCTGTTCCTGGGGCGGGGCTATCATTACCCCATCGCCCTGGAAGGGGCACTGAAGCTCAAGGAAATCAGCTATATCCACGCCGAGGGAATGCCCGCGGCCGAAATGAAGCATGGCCCCATCGCCCTCATCAACGACGGCATGCCGGTGGTCTTTGTGGCCACGCAGGGACTGCAGTACGACAAGGTGATCTCCAACATCGAGGAGGTCAGGGCCCGCGGCGGACGGATCATCGCCGTGGCCAGCGAGGGCGATAGACAAATCCGACGATATACCGACTATGTGATCGAAGTCCCCCGGACCCTCGAGCCGCTCCAGCCCCTGCTGAGCGTGGTGCCCCTGCAACTGCTGGCGTATCACGCGGCCGTCGCCCGCGGATGCAACGTCGACAAGCCGCGGAACCTGGCCAAGAGCGTGACGGTCGAGTAGTCCCCGAATCCGCGGCCCGGCGGGCGCGGATCGCCCTCGGAACCTCAACCGCAGGCGGGAGCCGCCGGAACCGGCCCCATGCCCGCGGGGGCAGGACGTTTGCATCGCCTGCGGCACGCCTTGCGTCAGCCCCTGCCGCGCCTCATATTCAGACCATGTCTCCCGCTCGCCCTTGCGTAATTCTGCTGGCGATGGCCCTCGTGCTGGGGGCCGGCTGCCGATCCGGCCCCGGCGTCGAGCCGCCGCTGGACCGCCGCATCGCCAACGCACACATCGTCGAATGGAACCGCTATCGCGCCCTTCGCGGCGACGTCCACGTCCGCTTCGAGGGCTCCGCCGCCTTCGATGCCACCTTCACCTACGACATCGCCACCGGCCGCGTGCGCATGCAGACGGCCGACGACAGCATCCTCGTCTTCGACGGCCGCCAGACCTGGGTTTCGCCCGCCAACGCCGCCACGCAACGGGCGCGATACCACCTGCTGACCTGGCCATTCTTCATCACCGCGCCGTTCAGGCTGTCCCAGCCCGGCGCGTCGCTGGGACCGGTCTCCATGCGACCGCTGGGGCAACAGGACCTGCTCAGCGCCAATCTGACCTTCGCGCCGGGGGGCGCCGCCCCGCCGCATGATTGGTATGTGCTGTACGTGGAACCATCCACAGGGCTGCTGCGCGGCATCGCCTACCGGGCCACCTACGGCGGCTCCGCCAGCCCCGCCGCGCCCCAGCCGCAGGCCGTCACCTTCTACAGCTACGAGAACGTGGAAGGCGTGCGCATCCCCGGCGAATGGCGGTTCTGGAAGTGGAACGAGACCGTCGGCATCTATGACAAGCCTATTGGCGTCGGGCGCGTGTACAACCTTCAGTTCATCGCCCCGCGCGCTGACACCTTCCAGCGCCCGCCCGACGCGCGGCCCGATTCGGCGCCGCCCGCGCCATGACCCCCCGGGCAGGACGCGGTCGGCTCAGGCGGCCGAGGCGGACTCGCCGACCTCCGCCGCCAGGTTCCATCCATACGCGCTCGCGACGTTCAGCGCCTTCTCGGCATCCACCCGCCTGACCGCGTCAGCGGTGACGATGAAGAACAGCCGCGGCCCGCTGCGCGGCATGACCTCCAGCAGGTCCAGATCCGCGGTGCGATAAACGAGCAGCTCGACCCCTTCATAGGTTGTCCCTTCATGAATGAAGCGCATCTGCCAGCCTCCGAGCCAGCGCCCACTGCGCATCAGGCGGCATCCGTACCGTCGATGTGTGTGGGGAGAGTATAACCGGCGGCGGGCTGGGGGCAAGCGATGGAGGAGTGGGAGTTGCACCTCCGCGCTTTCCTCCCCCTTCGTCGCTCCGTCGCTGCCTCCCCTTCGTGCCGAGTCAGTGGTCAGTTGTCCGTTGTCAGTTGTTGGGTCAGTGGTCCGTTGGTCAGTTGTGCAGGGATGCCACTGGACCCTGAACCCCACCGCCTTCGCACTTCGTCCTTGGTCATTGATTCGGGCTTCGAGCTTCGCCATTCGGATTTCGCCTCCGCGCCTGCCCCCTTCGTCGCTCCGTCGCTCCGTCGCTTCGTCGCTCCGTCGCTGCCTCCCCTTCGTGCCGAGTCAGTGGTCAGTTGTCCGTTGTCAGTTGTTGGGTCAGTGGTCCGTTGGTCAGTTGTGCAGGGATGCCACTGGACCCTGAACCCCACCGCCTTCGTCCTTCGTCCTTCGTCATTGATTCGGGCTTCGAGCTTCGCCATTCGGATTTCGCCTCCGCGCCTGCCCCCTTCGTCGCTCCGTCGCTACCCCCGTTTGCCATCCCCCGCCCCTGGCGGTATATATCCTCCGCATTCCTCGCAGCGCTCGCCCTGTCCGGCGCAGCGCTTCCGGAGCACAGCATGGCCGACACGACCGTAATGGAAAAAATCGTCTCCCTCTGCAAGCGCCGGGGGTTCATCTTCCGCGGCTCGGATATCTACGGCGGACTCAACGGCACCTGGGACTACGGGCCGCTGGGCACCGAACTGCTTCGCAACATCAAGAACGCCTGGTGGCACGACAATGTCACCACCCGCCAGGATATCGTCGGCCTGGATTGCGCCATCCTCATGCACCGCACCGTCTGGCAGGCATCCGGCCACGAGCAGAACTTCACCGATCCGCTGGTCGACTGCAAGACCTGCAAGGAGCGCTTCCGGGCGGATCAGCTCTCGGAAAGCCAGTGCCCACGCAAGCCCTCCAAACATCCCGGCGAGCACCACGAGTGCGCCCTGACCGAGGCCCGCAGGTTCAATCTGATGTTCAAGACCTTTGTGGGCCCGGTGGAGGACAATGCGACGATGGTCTACCTGCGCCCCGAGACGGCGCAGGGGATTTTCGTCAACTTCAGGAACGTGGTCGATTCCAGCCGCGTGAAGATCCCCTTCGGCATCGCCCAGGTGGGCAAGAGCTTCCGCAACGAGATCACCCCCAAACAGTTCATCTTCCGCTCGCGCGAGTTCGAGCAGATGGAGATCGAGTTCTTCTGCCACCCCTCGACCAGCCAGGAGTGGTACGCCCGGTGGCGCGACGCCCGCTTCCAGTGGTACAGGGACCTGGGCATCAGAAGCGAACGGCTGCGCCTGCGCGAGCACACCAAAGAGGAGCTCTCGCACTACTCCTGCGGAACCAGCGACGTGGAATACCTCTTCCCCTGGGGCTGGGGCGAACTGGAGGGCATCGCCCACCGCGGCGACTTCGATCTGACCCAGCACCAGAAGTTCAGCGGCAAGGACCTCAGTTACTTCGACGAGGAAACCAGAGAGCGCTATATCCCCCACGTCATCGAGCCCTCCGCCGGGGCCACCCGCTCGCTGCTGGCGTTTCTCTGCGAGGCCTACGCCGAGGACCAGGCGCCCAACGAACAGGGCCAGATGGAGATGCGCACGGTGCTCCGCTTCCACCCGCGCCTCGCGCCCATCAAGGCGGCCGTGCTGCCCCTGGTCAAGAAGGACGGCATGCCCGAGCGCGCCATGGCCATTTACAAGGACCTCCAGAAGCACTGGAACGTCTTCTACGACGAAAAGGGCGCCGTCGGTCGGCGCTACCGGCGACAGGACGAGGCCGGCACGCCCTTCTGCATCACCGTCGACGGCCAGACGGCCCAGGACCAGACGGTCACGATCCGCGAACGGGACTCGATGAGGCAGGTCCGCGTTTCGACGGACAAGGTGCTGTCGTATCTGATGGAACGGCTTGCGCAGCACGCCGGCTGAGCATGCGCCTTCTGACTCTCAGCACGCGGCCGTGACGGCGCCAATCACACACCAGCTCCGCGGTTTTCATGCCCGTGCTACGGACAATCCGCCGGCTGGTAGTAGCACGGGCGTCTCGCCCGTGCCGAACGGCGCGTCGCCACTCCGTAGCACGCGTAGCACCGGCGTCCGGCCCGGCTGGCTTGCGTCCGCGCTTCAGCGTGTGCCAGGGCCCTCCTGGCTCCATCCGACGCAGAAACGGTCACGCGCCCGCGGACGAGTGCCGCGTGCCTCACGCCTGTACCGCGGCGGACCCAGGCAGTACAATTCAGCCATGCTCAAGCCAACGCTCCTGTTTTGTTCGGCGGTGATGGCCGCTGCTCTGCTGCTCGTCCTGGTGCCAGCCGCCGCGCGCGGCGCCGATGCGGCGGACCCTGCCGCCCCCGTGGTGCTCTTTAACGGCCGGGACCTGTCGGGCTGGCTGTTCCGCAACGCGGCGCTGAAGGCGTCGTGGAAGGTCGTCTCCGAGGTCAAGCTCAGCGAGAGCGACCCGCAGCAGCTTGTGGGCATCGGCGAGGGCGGCGCCGACGACGCGGTGCTCTTCCGCGTCCCCACCGACCACGGCAGCGACATCTACACCTGCCAGGAATTCGGCGACTGCGAGCTGGAAATCGAGTTCATGGTCCCGCGCGGCAGCAACTCCGGCGTCTATCTGATGGGCCGCTACGAGCTTCAAATCCTCGACAGTTACGGCAAGACAGGGCGGTTGGGCATGGGCGACTGCGGCGCCATCTACAGCGCCAGCGTGCCCTCGACCAACGCCACCCGTCCCCCCGGCCAGTGGCAGAAGTTCGAGGTCGTCTTCCGCGCGCCGCGATTCGACCAGTCGGGCAGGAAGATCGAGAACGCCAGGTTCGTCAGCGTGAAGCTCAACGGCACCGTGATCCAGGAGAATGTGCAGGTCAAGGGCCCCACCGGCGGCGAACTCAGCAGCACCGAACGCCCCACCGGCCCGATCCTCCTGCAGGGAGACCACGGCGTGGTGGCCTTCCGCAACATCCGTGTGCGCCCGGTGGCCATAGAATAGAGCCGATATCTCGACGGCCGCCACGGCGCCAAGTGTGCGCGGCGGACGGGCGGGCGGGCGCACGCTGGCGCGAGGTGGTCGCGTCGGCGTGGGCAATGCCGAATTCCGCCTTGATAAATGGCCGATATTACAGCATATTATTCACGCCATGGGCGGGCCAACAGGGCCGTCCAGAGGCGCCGACCCAGCGTCGCCGGGATTCCGGGTGTGTTGCCCTGAGCCGGTGGCCCGTATTCAGGAGACAACGGCAATTCCTACCAATTTCCGTCACAACGAGCAGATAAGGATTTCGCCGGTCCGGCTCGTCGATCAGCACGAAAATCAGATCGGGATCGTTTCCACCAACGAAGCGCTTCGCATGGCCCGGGAGGCGGGACTGGATCTGGTCGAGGTGGCGCCCACGGCGCGGCCGCCGGTCTGCCGCATCATGGATTACGGCAAGTGGCGCTATCAGCAGCAGAAAAAGGAGGACAAGTCGCGCGCCTCCTCCCGCGCCGGTCAGCTCAAGGAGCTGAAGATGCGCACGGTGAAAATCGGCGACCACGACCTGATGATCAAGGTCAACCACGCCCGCGCGTTCCTCAAGGAGGGCAACAAGGTGCAGTTCACGCTGCAGTTCCGCGGGCGGGAGATGGCCCACATCGACCTGGGGCGCCAGTTGTTTGCCAGGATCAAGGCCGAGTTGCAGGGCGTAGGCAAGGTGGAGCCCGGGCGCGACACGAAGATGGAGGGCCGGCGCATGACGCTGGTGCTCCAGCCCGACACCAAGCCGCCCGCCAAGACGAAGCCGACCGCCGCGGGGCAGGCCCCCGTGGGGGCGGTGGCCGAGGCCGCTCAGGCGCCCTCTGCCCCGCCGGACGCCTGACTCGACGCGCGACATTGGATGAAGGAAGGGCACGTCGGCCGAAGCCGCCGTGCCCCGGGTGGCGTCTGCAACTGAAGGGACTCAGCCCTTTGTCACCTCGAAGATCCCCTGGGTCTTGATGACCATCAGGGTCTCATCGAACAGGTGGAAACTCTGCACCAGCAGCTCGTGGCTGCGGCGCTCGATGTCCAGCACGCTCAGGGTCGCGCCCGCGTCAGCGCTGGCGGGCGTCTCGGCGGTCATCAGCTCGCGCTTGGCCGCATAGCTGGCGATCTCGTGCCGCGTGGCCTCGTAGAGGGTGGCGGTGAGCTGCTCCTCCTGGGTGCTGATCATGTACTTGATCGTGCCTCCCGCCGTCATCTCGTGGTACTTCTCGCCGCGGCAGGGGATCGACTGGATCAGCCCGCGGTCGGGCGGGGGCTCGCCGTTGGTCATGATGACCTCCGCCAGCGTGTTCTTGCCGGCCGAGAAGCTCACCACATGGCCGCCTTCGATGAGCCAGATATCGGCCTCATAGGCACGGCGGACGACCTGGTCGGTGGCCAGAATGCGGAAAAACTCCGGGTGGAGCGACCGCTGATACAGCAGAAGGGTCAGGCCCCCGGAACGACGTTGTTTGGTTCGGTGTGACATGTGCGTCCATGCTCTTTCCAGGCTCGGGAGCTGCCCGCGCCTAAAATGCCGCGAAGGCGCCGCCTTCGCAAAACGACAACAGTACGGCGGAGAATCAGCCCGCAACAGGGGTGCCACGGAAGTCCGACCATGCATCCATGCCTGGCCCTTCCGCCGCCGGTATGCGCATCCGCCCGCTGCGGATGCATGTTTGGCTTATTATAGCGGAAATCCCCAAAAAAGTGAGAGAAAAATCCGCTGTCGGCTCAGACGGCGCCGCGGATGAGAAAATAGTAGAAGTCGTAAGCTATGTGTACAGCGGCAGTTATGCCAAATCCGCGGCACAGGAACAGCGCTGCGAAGTATACGCCAGCGGCTGTTCGGAAAATTGCGTCCGACCAGCGAAACGGCGGCGAATAGGGCGAGAGATGATGATATGCAGCGAACATAACTGACGTGATGACAATGATTAACGTAACCGCAGCGGCCTTGCGCACGCGCAGCAGGTCGCCCAGCACAATATTCAGCACCGTAAAGCCAATCAGACGGAACACCAGCTCTTCGTAGATGCCCGCCCCGATGGCAAGAACCATGCCTCCTCGCAGCGCAATCCCATCGGCCAGCGGCAGATAATGGCCCAGCAGGTTGCCTATGGCCAGCAGTGGAAATGCCAGCAGGGCCGACTCCACGGCCATCAGCATGGCCGTCCCGACGTGCGGCTGCCAGGGATCGCGGCGGGCGATGTGCCAGGTGAGCAGTATGGCGACGACGGCCATGGCGGGCAGGTAGCGCCCGGTGGCGCCGAACATTTCCATGAAGTGGCGGAAGAGGCTGAAGGCCAGAACGCGCATTTCGGGGTTGCCCGCCGGGTCGGCCGCCATCAGGGCGGTTCCCACCTCATACACGATGATCAGCGGCAGCAGCAGCACCAGCACCGTCAAGGGCATCATGCTGCGATCGTGGTAGCCAACCAGGGCATCGCCCAACGAGCGATGCCCTGCGCCTTTGTGCGCGGCGGGCCGCTGCACCAGAGCGCGGGTCATCGCCGCTCCCCCTGACGCTCGACCGGCCCCGGCTCCGGCTGCGGGCAGGGCCGCGTGATCCGCAACGCCCGCGCGCCGCGAAACTGCCCCACCTGGGCCATGAACTTGTTCTTTCCTTCGATCTGCACCAGCACATCCGCCCCGGCCGGTTTCTCGGTGGTGATGATGTCGCCCGGGGCCAGGGTCATCAGTTCGCTGACGCGGATGGTGGTCTGGGCCAGGAAGGCGCGCAGTTCCACCCGGGCGTTGAGAATGTTCCGCGTCAGCTTGCGCAGGTGGTCCTCCTGGCCGCCCTTGCGCTGATAGCTGAACCAGTTCTGCGCCGCCAGCACTCCCATGATCGGCTCGATGACGTTATAGGGGATGCACAGGCTCATGGTACCGGCACGGTTGCCCATCTTCAGCTCAAAGCCCACCACCACGACGGTCTCGTTGGGCGGGACGATCTGCACGAGCTGGGGGTTGCTCTCGAAGTCCTCCACCTTGAACTTCACGGGCGTGAGATTGCTCCATGCCTCCGAAAGCTGCTGTGTGGCACGGTCGGTGATCCGCTGCACCAGCCGCTGCTCGATCTGCGTCAGCGGCCGCTGAGGAATGAACAGGTCGGCGTTGGAGCCGCCCAGGAGCCGGTCGATGATCGGATAGATGATCAGCGGGCTGATCTCCAGGCAAAGCTGACCGTCGAGCTGCTCGGCCTTGAGCAGGTTGAAGCAGGTGGGGTTGGGCAGGGAGTGAATGAACTCGCTGTAGGTGAGCTGCTCGATGCTGGCGACGGTAACTTCGATGATGGTGCGCAGATACCCCGAGAGGGCGGCCCCGAAATTGCGGCCGAAGCCCTCGTGCAGGGTCTCCAGGGCGCGCATCTGGTCTTTGGAGACGCGCTCCGGGCGCTTGAAGTCGTAGACTCGAACGTCGATCTGCTGCGCCCCGGCGCGGCCGAACACGACCGGCGGCGCTTCCTGGGCCACCTGGCCGCCATCCACGGCCGCCAGCAGGGCGTCGACTTCGGATTGGTCAAGTACGTTGCTCAAGCGCGGCCTCCGTCCCTGGAGGTATTATCGGACGGGGGCGGGGGAAAGCTATAGGGGGAGGGCACGCAGGCACGGAGGTACGGAGGCACGGAGGGAAAGCCCGAATGGCGAAGTGCGAAGTCCGAATCAATGACGAATGGCGAAGCCCGAAACACGAAGAGGTGGCGGGAACGACGATGGGACGTGGGCGGGCGCGAGGTGCCAATGAGGAATCGGGGACGGGGAGTTGATGATGAGGTTGCCGATCTGCAACCTGCGCTTCGACGTCAGTGGCTACTTCGGCCGATCGGGGGCCGGCGCGAGCCCCTCGGCATCGGGCCCTTCCAATTCGAGCTTGGGGATGGACTGCTTGAGTCGCTTTTCCACCTCCTTGATCGGTTCGGCCGGCGGGATGTTCTCGGGCATGGTACCGCCGATGCGGCGGATGGCTTCACGGACTTCCTTGCCGACCTGCTCGTGGGTCTGGATGGCGCGATGCTCCCCCCTGATCTTCTCGCGCTGGAGCTTCTCGCGAGTCTGCGTCATGCGGAACTGATTGGCCGCCAGTTCGGTTGTGTCCATGCGGTCGAGCAGGTTCTGCTCCTGCGGGATCCTCTTGCGCGACTTGATCTGCTGGCTGCCCAGGCCGCCATAGAGGTCCCTGTAGCCGGCGTCGTGGAAGACGCCGAACATCCGACCTGCGCGCAAAGTGATGATCCGGATCGTTGCCTGACTGCCGTGCTGATTGGCAACGCGGGCATGGCGGGCGGCCGCATGGGCCCTACCCCTCGTGTCCCGCCTGGGCCTTGATCCCGCGCAGCCGGATCAGCCTGACCAGGGTGAAATGAGAAATGAGTTCGCCCGGTTGGGCGGGGGAGCGTTGCTGCGTATGATGGGGCCATGGGATTCCAGATCAGCACCGAGCGCGAGTTCTCGGCGGCGCATGCGCTGCGGTTGCACGATGGCCGCATGGAGGCTCTCCACGGACACAACTGGCGTGTGAGAGTGACTGTGAGCGCGGCGAGGCTGAGCGAGATGGGGGTGGTCATGGATTTCCACGAGCTGGAACGGCTGGTGGACGCCGTCATCGGAGCATGGCACAACGCCAACCTCAACGAGGCTCCGGCGTTCGCCCGGCTCAATCCGTCGGCCGAAAACGTGGCGAAAACCATCGCCGACTCGCTGGCGTTGCCGGGGGGGCTGCGGCTGCAGAGCGTGGAGGTGTGGGAGACGGCCGGGAACTGCGCGCGGTACGAGCCGTAGATCCGAGCTGGGGGCGCACGGGTGAAGTTCCATCAATGCCTCGATGCGAACCTCATCCACATCGCTCAACGTATACGGCTTCTTTCTGCTCACGGGGATGACCTCCCGCATGTGATTCCGTCCGGCCTCCAGGCCAGACCATTAACCGCTCTCTTTGAGGCATCCCCGCTTCCAATGCTATAGCCGACTTTTATCGGCCCTGCGGTTCCTGTCCCCGGCGATTTGCCCGACGGTCAAATGTATTGTCAATTTCCGTGTCAGAGCATCGCGGGCAATCGCCGAGTCCGCGAGAAGGGATTGCGTCATGCGACTGCTTACAAGCCGATTTGGCCGCACACCGCCCGCGATCGGGATCGACCTGGGGACCCACAGCCTGAAGATCGCCCAGGTTGCCTTCCATGACGCGACCCTCGAACTGGCGGCCGTTGCCACAGTGCCGGTCGCGCCCGATGCCCAGGCCAATCTGCAGCAGCGTCTGCGTTTCTTCCAGGACACCATTGGCGGGCTGCTCTCCCAGGGCGACTTCCGCGGCCGCCGCGCCGTGCTCAGCCTGCCCAGCTCCTGCATGTACGTCCACCGCGTGCGCCTGCCGCAGCTAGACGAGCAGGCTACCAGCCGGGCCCTGTTGTGGGAGACGCGCGGCCAGATTCCCGTCGATGTCACCCAGGCCGTGATCCGCCATGTTGTGGCCGGAGCCGTCCACAAGGACAACGAAATCCTCAACGAGATCATCGTGATGGCCGCCCGGCGCGACTTCGTGGAGCAGCTCCTCGCCGCCGCCGGCAAGGCCCGCCTGGAAGTGGTCGGCGTCGTCGCCGAGCCTCTGGCGATGATCGGCGGCCTGGAGGTCGCTTCCGACAACGACCAGACGGCCCGAACCCGCATCTTCATCGACGTGGGTGCGGCCGGCACGCGGGTGTATATCGCGCGGGGTTCTCGGCTGCTGTTTGCGCGGGCGTTGCCGATCAAGGCGGATGATCTGTCGCCCCCAACCGCCGCGGAGCCGCGCGGCGCCGTACCTGCCCGTCAGAAGACCGAACCGGCGCTGGTCTGCTCCGGCGCTGTGAGCGGAAGCTCCGCCGCCGATGCCTGCGACACCGCCGTGCTCGAGTGCGAGCCACAAAGCCCTCTCCCCGCGGCGCCCGCCCCGGCGACCGCCGCCATGCGCCGCCTCCGCAGCGAGCTGAACATGTGCCGCCACTACCATGAAGCCACCTTCCCCCAGTATGCCATCGAGGAGCTGATCCTCGCCGGCGGCGGTTGCGGTAACGAGTCCCTCCGCACCCACCTGTCCGTCTTCATGGGCCTGCCCAGCCGTCAGGCCCGGCCGGCCGTGCCGCTGGGCAGTGGCATCGCCGGGCCCAGCATGCGCCATCCGGTCTGGTCCGTGGCCGTCGGCCTGAGTCTCTCCTCGACCCGCCTGGCAGCGTGAACGGGGCCATCACAGCTCAACCGCCAGCACCTCATGGTCCGCCACCTGCGGAACGCGCACCTGGAGCCGTCCGTCGGCCAGGGTGTTGGATGGCGGCTCGGTGCCGGCACGCAGCAGTCTCAGTCGGCGCGGCCGGGCGCCGGTGGGGAGCCTCAGCGTGATGGTCTGCTGGCCCAGCGGAATGATCTCGGTAACCGGTCCGCCGTAGAGGTTGGGCGTGTTGAGATTCACGAGGTGGACCGTCAGACTCGACTCCTGCATCCAGACGGAGACATCCAGCAGCCCCGGACCCTCGACGGTCAGCGGCGGCGGGGCGGCGCCGCGGGCGTGGCGGATGGCGTTGGTCATGAGCAGGCGATGGTCGGGAAGGCGGCTGCGGAAATACGCCGCGTCCAAATCCATGGCGAAATAGATGGCGCGCCCGGCCTTCTGCTGGCAGAAGATCAGCGGCAGGTCGGTGCGCGACGGGTCCATGTAGACCTTCTCCGGCGGCGCGAAGGGATAGGTGGGTATCAGCGTGGTCAGCGTCGTCGTGCCGGCCCGAGCGCGGGTGTGCGACAGATAGGTTGCGCCGGGGAGGATCTCGGTACCGCTGAGGCCGCCAAGCAGCGGATGACGCCCCTGGCCTTCCTCGATCCGCATGTAGCAGTGGCGCAGCGGCGGCGGCACAGCGCCCATGCGGCGGGTGCCAAGCAGTTCGGCCAGCGCCAGCTCGGCACGGGCGCTGCCCTCTCCGTCGCACAGCGACGCCTCGTGGCACACGACGATCCCGCACCCGCGCGCCAGGAAGCGCCCGAGGGGCTCAAGCGCCTGGTCATCCAGGCATGTGACGCTGGGAATCACCAGCACGCGATACTGCGACATGTCCAGCTCCCCCAGCTTCCACTCCGGAAGCAGATCGAAAGCGATCCGACTCTCCAGCATCGCCAGATACCAGCCGTTGATCGCCTGCGCGGGCGATGGACCGGCCCAGCCATCCCCCGCCCAGCGCTCGTGCCACAGCGTCCGCGGCGACCACAGCAGCGCCACATCAGCCAGCGTGGCGATATTGCGGAAATAGCGATCGTTTTCGGCGTGCCAGTTGAAATAGGCCGCCACGCCGTCCTTCCAGCGGCGGTCGTACGTCTCGGCGCCCAGCGTGTGAAACCACAGGCCCTGACCGTGGGCCACCGCCTCGGCCATGAACAGCGTCTGCTCCGGAATCGGCTTGGCGGTGTGACGCATGGGCGGGCTGCCCACCTGCCACGTCCCGAAGACGCGCAGGACGCGCCGGCCCTCGGCCACGGCGCTGGTCATTTTGGCGCTGCGGCCGGATTCCCACAGCGCCGCGCCGAGCGTGTTGCGGCCCTGCTGGTCGTCGTTGAGCAGCTCGCCCAGTTGCACGAAGCGGTCCCAGCGCAGGCCCGTCTGGAGGTTGCCGTGGGTGTTCCAGACG
>Ga0209101_1001234_pt1 | contig 19383 bp, 15 predicted proteins | sample ConPoolayeCmetaG_FD_185481 | JGI IMG/M metagenome (GOLD analysis project Ga0209101, IMG submission 185481) | Hot spring microbial mat communities from California, USA to study Microbial Dark Matter (Phase II) - Cone Pool mat layer C metaG... ...
GATCCGGCCGGCGGTGATCCTGCGGAAGAACAGCCAGTCGAACCGTTCCGACCGTGGCGCGCTGACCCAGGCCGTGCTGATGAGCGTCTACCGCACGCTGCGGCTGCGTGGCCACGACCCGCTCGCCACGATCGCTGACGCCCTGCGCACCTACCTCCAAACCGGCCAACTCCCCCCGCTACCCGCCGCAAGCATTGCAAACGGGTGAAATCTTACAATCCGCCGTCCCAGTCGCAATCGGCGCGCTCCTGGTCGCCCTCGCCGCGGGTGGGGTGTACCTGTGGCGCGGCACGGTCGCCGGCCGACAGACCAAGTACTTCTACGATTTGAGCGAAAAACGCCTTTATGTCGCGTCAACCGACACGCTTCCACCCGACGTCGGCATCGGCGGAGAGCCGGGCGACGGCGTCGAGGCACTGGTGGTACGCTGTCCGCGATGCGGCCGGCGGCGAGACCGCATCGTCTACCTGACCCGGCTGACACCCGAGTTGCGGCAGCGGATGCTCGCCGATCGCACATCCGAATCGGGCGGTGCGGCGTACTCACGCGCCGAGATCTTCCAGCAAACGCTCGTGTGCCGATTCGGTGAGGACGTGTGGCATCCGCTCTCCACCGATGAGGGCAAAGCCATTCGGGATAGCTGGGCGACACGCTGCCCGGAGCACGGGGAGCCACTCGAGCCGGTCGTGCCGTGAACAGCGCTGCGTTCCCGCGCGCCGCATGATCGGAGGGGAAGGGCGTTCCGCAGGTTCGCTTCGAGCACGCGAGGTCCCGGGGCAACCCGGTCGCCGATTCGCCCACGCGGGGCGCTGGCCGCGCACGACCGCGCTGATCCGAACGGATCCCAGACCGCGCCTCGGTGCCGCGCCTGCTGGCGGGCTGCCGGGCAGCGAGCGGCCGTCGGCCGCGTCGCCGACCGCGAGGAAGAGGCCCGGGCCCGTGACCCGCCCGTACGCCGTCGCGCGGCGCGCGCCGGGCGCGCACGTCGGCGAACCTCCGCTGCTTCTCATTGGCGTGCCGCTCAACGCGCACCACCCGGGACGCGCGGCGCTAGGAAACCGGCCCCAATGTGACGGCGGAGCGCGCGCCGCTCAGCGCGCACAACCCGGGACCCGCGGCGCCGGCCCGGTGTACGGTCCGGCCGAGAGCGGCCGGCCGAACTCCTGCACCCAGTACACGCCGTAGTACCCGCCCACGCGCACGCCCACGCCGAGCTCGGTAAACGCGGGATTCAGGATGTTTTGCTTGTGGCACGGACTCTCAAGCCAGGCCCGCACAACCTCCTCCGGCGTCCGCTGCCCCGCCGCGAGATTCTCGCCGACGGTCCAGTACTCGTAGCCGAACTCACTCACGCGGTCGGCCAGCGACGATCCGGTCACCGGGTTGTTGTGCGAGAAGAAGCCGTAATGGATCATCTCGCAGGCGTACGCCGTGGCCTGCGCTTCGAGCAGCGGATTCCACGCGAGCGGCGCCAGGCCCTCGCGCCGTCGCGCCTCGTTGACCAACCGCAAGACCTCGTCCCGCCACGCGTCCCCGTCGGCGGCTTCCGCGCAGCCGGGATAGCGCTCCGCCAGCACATCGGGTGCCTCGGAAACCCCGCCGCCGCGGCCGTCGCCCGTCACGACGCCCCCGGCCGTGTTGACCGTCTGGCTCCCGCCGGGGACCCCCGGTCCCGGACAGCCCCCGATGATCGCGGTTAGAATGCCCCCACCGACCACGGCCATCGCGAAGCGATTCATATCGGTCCTCAGCGACCGGCGCGCCGCGCGGCGCCACCCGTCGAGTGCTGCTTCCGACTGCGGCGCCGCAGGCGCCCGCGACGCCGTCCGGCCGCCGATGTCGGCCGGAGCCTCCTATCAGCAATATAGGCTATCGGACCAGCCCCTTGATACGACTTTCAGACCGCCTCATACTTACGTTGGCTCGCCAGCTAGGTCGGCGGCGATACGGGCCCGCCGGCCGCGCCGGTCGTCCGCCCGCCCGGACACCGCGGCGTGCCACAGGCGGCCGGGGCCAGCGCTGCCCCGCCGCGGAGGTAAAGTGCATGCTCGGACCGTGTCGCCTCCCGATTCCAACCCTTGTGCTCGCCGCATGTTCGGTGGTCGTCCCGCACCTGGCCTGCGCCCCTCCGGACGGCGGCGGTGGGAGCGGGGGGGAGAGGGGGTTCGTCTTCAACCTGCCGCCGTCCGTGGTGCTGACGGCCGACGTCACCCGCGGCGTGGCTCCGGTGGAGGTGCGCTTCAGCTCCGCGGGCAGCACCGACGACGGCGTGATCGTGCAGCGGATCTGGGACTTCGGTGACGGCACGACGAGCGTCGAGGTCTCGCCGACGCACACATACACCGCCAACGGCGTCTACACGGTCAAACTCACACTGGTGGATGACGGCGGAGCGTCGAATTCGAAGCAGTTGACGATTACGGTTTCGGAGCGGCCGATCGCCGTGATCAACGTGGACGCGACGGTGGCACCCCAACCGCCGGCGACGTTCAGGTTCGACGCCAGCGCCTCGTACGACCCCGACGCCAAACCCGGTGATACCCTGACGTACGCCTGGGATTTCGGCGACGGCACGCGCGCGAGCTTCGCGACCGGCACGCACGTGTTCTCGCGGCCCGGCACGTTTCGTGTCGTGCTAACGGTCACGGACGCAACCGGGATCACCGGCCGCGCAATCCGCTACATTCGGGTCGGGATTCCGCCGCCGACCATTTCGTTCCGCTCGCCGGCCGCGGTTCCCAATCTCGTTTTGACCCCGGAGTCGCCGCTGTGGACCTACGTCGAATACTCGGTCGAGCCCGGGGTGCCGTATCGCCTTTCGGCGGGGCTGACCCCCGTCGCCGGCGGCGATGACATTCAGCTCGACACGGTGCCTCCACAGGGCAACGACCTCAACCTCTCGCTGCCGCAACCGCTCGACCTGTCGGACGTTCCGGCCGCCAGCGGCGGCACGGCGTACTACCTGTGGGTCCAGATCGACACGGACCGGACCGAGCCCGTGCGCGAGTATTGGCCGACCACGGCGAGCCGCGGACAAATTCTTGTGGTTCCGGAATTTGCAAGAAATTTCAGCTCGACGCCGCCAGTCGCGCCGCTGGGGGCTGGAGACGAGGCCGTCATCGTGATGCCCCGCGTGCGGGCGCCGCGCATCGTCGATCTAGGTCCGTTCGCCCGCGGAGATCGGCTGCTCATCGAGTTGCTCAGCCTGCCCGGTTTCCGCGGCACGTACGACTTCCCAGGCTACAGCCTGCTGATGCTCGACGCGGACCAGAACCTCTACGGGTGGTACCAGGACGGCTTCGCGCTCTTTTCCGCGGGCAGTCGGCTGATCGTCGGGCGCGACACGGCCCGCTTTTACCTCATCGTGGACCAAACGTTCGGCAGCCCTTACGTTCTGCCCAGCCTCCGCGTCCGCGTGCAGCGCGGCTTCGCGCCCGATTCCCAGCCGCGGCCGCAAAAGGTGTTCCTTGACTTCCGCGGGGCGGCGAATTTCAGCCTTGCGGGCTACGCGCCGGTCGAGTTTCTGCCGCCGTTCAACCTGACCGGATCCATCAACGCCACCGTTAAGACCGAGATTCTGAACCGTGTGCGGGAGGTCTTCCCGGCTGCGACGTATCGCATTGAAGTCCTCTCCTCTGACACCCATCCCGAACCGACCGGCGCTTACATCTCGATCTACTTTGACACGACCGACCCGAGCACGCTGTTGACGCAAACGACGTTGCAGCAATCCGACCTGCTGGTGTACGGGCTGCCTGATTTCCACGATCCGCGCAACGACACGCTCCGCGGGCGGGCCGTGGTCATCACCAAGCCGCTGCTCACGGCGAACCCCGGGCTCAACGACGACGTGAAAAAGGGCAAGGGCATCGGCAACGCCGTGGCCCACCAGATCGGACTGCTGCTGGGCTTGCGGGAGACGACCGGGCTGGCCGGTGACATCATGGCCACGGTGCCCGCGCTGACCGACTTCACGCTGTCGATCAAGAGCGCCCCGGCGAACCTGGTCGGCTACAGGGGTGCCACCGCGTTCGGTAAACAGCAAGCGCACCAGCTCCTGCTCGAGACCGTCGGCGCGCCGCCGTGATGGTCGCGCGTGGTTGTCCGCGGCGCGTGGCGCGATCGGCGGGCAACTGCCGATGCCTTGGGTGACGGCGGTGGATGCTTGTCCGCAGCGCGCGTCCGGCTGCCAGCGCCCCAACCGGCCCACGCCGTGACCGCTGCGCGGGCCCCCTCGGAACCGGCGCTGCCTTGGCCGGCGGGATGCCGCATGGCACTCTCATCGGCCTGCACGGCGGGACCATTAGTTCGGAATCTGTTAGCAAGTCTGTCCGTTCCCGTCTCCAGACGCGTCACGGTAATTTCGTAACCGGGCACGGACTCAGCCAAAGACCGAAAAAGTTTCCGTGATCCAAGAAGAATGGCGATTGCGGCGCGCCGGGAAATCGTTACACTGGTTTGGGCTTGTGACGAGCGCTCTGCGGAAGTCGGCCAGCGCGGCGAAATCGTGCCGCGCAGGGACAGTGACCGACAGGACACGGCCCATGAGCAAAGTAACGATCGAAGACATCAGCCGGCACACCGGACTGTCACGTGGAACGGTGTCGCGGGCCCTGAACGATCGTCCCGATATCAGCCAAGCCACGAAAAACAAGGTTCTCGAAGCGTGCCGTCAGCTCAATTACGTGCCCAGCCACGCGGCGCGCTCTCTGGCGACTGGCCGCGCTTACGCCGTGGCCGTCCTGCTCCATGACCTGCGGGCCGCGTTCGACGCCGACTTCCTGAGGGGTGCCATCGCACGCGCTCAGTCCGATCATTACGCCGTTATCGTGCTCGAATCGGCTGCGGATCGGGAAGCGTCGCTTCAGCACGTGGCGGGGCTGGCCCGTGAACGCGTCGACGCCGTGCTCGTCGCGACCCCGGCCATCTCGACGCTCCCGGCAGCACTCACGGAGGCCTTCGCGCGCCGTCCGATGGTGGCGGCGGTGACCGTGAGCGGCGTTGCATGTGACGTGATGGCGCCCGATATGATCGAGTCCGGCCGACTCGTCGGGCGCCGATTGCTTCGCGACGGGGTCAGCGACGTGCTTTACGTGCACAATCCGTCCGCAACGGGTGCCGCCGACCGTCTGGCCGGTTTCCACGAAATCTGCCGCGAGCGACACGTCGACGCGGGCGCGGTCACCCTGACCGTTTCCGGACAGCAAGACCCCGCCTGGGCCGGCGTTGCCGCGCGACTGGCGGGCCTGCGTGCGGTCGCGGGCAGCGACGACTACGTCGCCCTGCAACTGATGCTCGTCGCACGGGGTGCCGGCCGAACCCCCGGGCGCGACCTGGCGGTCGTCGGCCAGGGCAACGAGCCGGTGACCCAGTGCATCGAACCCGGTCTGACCTCCGTTGACTTGGCGGGCGAAGAGATTGGCCGTCGGGCGATGGACCTGGCTCTCCAGCGGGTCAACAAGGCCCGCATGGATGCGCCGCAATCGATTTACGTTGCGCCGACGCTGATTGAGCGGGGCTCGACGGCCTGCCTGTAACCATGCCGGCGGTCGGGGGAGGGGGGCAACGCATCGGACACCGGTTCGGCGAAGCGGTCCGGGAAAGGCACCGCGAAGTGACACTTGGCCGCGGACCGCTCAAGCGGCCCCCGGGTCCAACTTGACGCCCGGTCGCGGCTTCGGCTAGATTCCGCGGCAGCCGTGAAATCATCGGCACGGTACGAAGGCTCGTGCTTGGCGGCGCCGGCGGCCGGCTTTCCGGCCGCGGCGGCACCGTTGGCGGGAGCGCTCTGGTCCCATGGCGGGGCCCTGCCGGTGATGGCGACGGACCGTGTGGAGCGCCCCGACGGAGCGCCGGCCGTCGGACGCGAGGAGGCCGGAACATGCGAGTGACGATCACGGGCCGGCACATGGGCGTCAGCGATGCCTTGAAGCAGTATTGCATCGCGAAGGCGGAGCGGTTGTCTCGGTTCCTGGATCGGATCAGCGCGGTGGAGGTGATCCTCGAAGGGAAGGACGGCGTCCACACCGCTGAGATGATCGTGCATTCCGACGGGGCGACGCCCTTCGTGGCGCACGAGCGCAACGCGGATGCGTACGCCGCAGTCGATCTGCTGCTCGACAAGATCGAGGAACAACTTCGGCGCTACAAGGAGCGGCGCCGCAACCGCAAGCATCCGCGGGGGACGGCGGAGACCGGCCCGGAGTGAGGGCGCGCGAGGCGGGAGCTGACGTATGAAGCTGCTGGACCTGGTCCACCCCGGCTCGATCATCGCGGACTGGCCGCTGCCGGCCGAGCCGCACCGGTTGATCGAACGGAATACGGTGATTCGTGACCTGGTGCAGGTGCTGGCGGACGGCAAGCTGATCGATGGTGGCCAGGTGGACAGCATCGTGCGCTCGATCATCACGCGGGAGCGGACGCGCGGCACCACGGGCTTCGGCAAGGGCGTCGCGGTGCCCCACGCGAAGGCGGAGGGCCTCGCGCGGGTCGTGGCCGCGGTCGGCCGCAGCAGCCGCGGCATTGATTTCAGCTCGCTGGACGGCCAGCCGGTGTACTGCGTGTTCCTGATCGTGAGTCCGGCGGACCAGCCGGAGGAGCATTTGCGGGCGATGGACCTGGTGTTCCGGCACCTGCAACAGGAGAAGTTCCGGAAGTTTCTCCGGCAGGCCGACCGGCCGGAGCTGGTCTACGAACTGCTCAAGGAAGCGGACGAGAAGGCCCTGGTTTCCTGAGGCGGGCGGTGGTTCGGCTGCGCGGCGCACGGTGCGGCGGCCGCGCGGAACGGTGGTGGAGTGGTTTTCGGCGTGGCGGTGACGCGTGAGGTGATCATCCCGAACAAGGAGGGGCTGCACTTCCGGCCCATCATGAAGTTCGTGGACACCGCGCAGCGGTACCGGGCCGGCGTGACCGTCCACTGCGAAGACCGGCAGGCGGACGGGCGCAGCCCGATGGAAATGCTCATGCTGGTCGCGACGCAGGGCGCAAAGGTTAAGGTGGTGGCCGACGGCGTGGATGCGGAAGAACTGGTCAACGCGCTCGTCAGCCTGGTGGAATCTGGCTTCGGCGAAATGTAGCCGCTTGATGGACGGACTACGGCGCGCGCGCTCCGCGGCGCGCCCGCCACTCGCCGCGAATACCGCGGCCCATGATCACAAAGAAAGGGATCAACGCCTCGCCTGGGGTGGCGATCGGTCCGGCTCTGGTTCTGGATACCGAAGAATACCGCATCCCCATCCGGACGGTTGATCCGTCACAACTGACGACTCAGATCCGCAACCTCGACGCGGCCCTGCAGGCGTCGCGCCAGGAGGTTCAGGAGCTGCGCCTCGCCGCGACCCGCAAGCTGGGCGACGACACCGCCGGCATTTTCGCTTTTCACGAGCAGTTCATCGCCGATCCGCGCCTCCGGGAGCACGTCGTCGAGCTCATCCAGCAGCGCCGCTACTCCGCCGCCTACGCCTTCAGTCAGGTCATGAACCAGCGGCAGAAGCTCTTCCGCAGCGTCGCCGACCCGTACCTCAAGGAGCGCGTCCGCGACATCTTCGACATCGAGAAGCGCGTCCTGCGCCACATCCTCGGGCGCACTCGCGAGGACATGACGCGCCTGACCGAGCCGGTGGTCGTGGTCGCGGCCGACATCACTCCGTCCCAGGCCATCTCGCTCGATCGCCGGCACATTCTGGGCTTCGCCATCAACGTCGGCGGCCCGACGTCGCACATGGCGATCATCTCGAAACTGCTCGGCATCCCCGCGGTGGTGGCCCTCGGCGACATCACCAGCGACGTGTCGGGCGGCGAGACGCTCATCGTCGACGGCACCGCCGGGATCGTCGTGGCCTCGCCCGATCCCGAGACCATCGCGCACTACCGGGCGCGGCAGCGCGAGCACGAGCGGCACGTCGCCCGCCTGCGCACCCTGCGCGATCAGCCGGCCGTCACCCGCGACGGCGTGCCGATCGAGCTGCTCGCCAACATCGAGGTGCCCGAGGAGGCGGCGGCCGCGGTCGAGGCCGGCGCCCAAGGCGTCGGGCTGTACCGCACGGAGCTGCTGTTCCTCTCCAGCACGCGCGTCCCGACCGAGGAGCAGCAGTACGAGACGTATCGGGCGGCCGTCGAGGCCGCCGGCGGCCGGCCGGTCGTCATCCGCACGCTCGACCTGGGGGCCGACAAGCTGGCCCCGGCCCTGGGCGCCGCACCGCATGAGCACAATCCGGTGCTGGGCCTGCGCTCCCTGCGGTACTGCCTCCTGCATCTGGACCTGTTCAAGACGCACCTGCGGGCGATCTTGCGGGCCTCGGTCGCCGGCGACGTGCGGATCATGTTCCCGATGATCGCGACCGTGATGGAACTGCGCCAGGCCAAGGCCACGCTCGCCGACGTGATGGAGGATCTCGACGAGGAGGGCATCCCCTTCCGGCGCGACGTGCCCGTCGGCATGATGGTCGAGACCCCGGCCGCCGCGCTGCTCGCGCACGCCTTCGCGCGCGAGGCCGCCTTCCTCAGCATCGGCAGCAACGACCTCACCCAGTACACCCTGGCGGTCGACCGCGGAAACGAGCGCGTCGCCCACCTGTTCTGTGCGCACAATCCCGCCGTGCTGCGTTTGCTGCACCGCGTGGCCCGCGCGGGGCACGTCCACGCCTGCGAGGTGAGCCTCTGCGGCGAGATGGCCGGCACGCCGCTCTACACGCAGCTCCTGCTGGGCCTGGGTCTGCGCCGGCTCTCGATGGCCTCGTGCGACCTCCCGTCCGTCAAGCAGGTCGTACGCAGCACGACCCTCGCGGAGTGCCGGGCCCTGGCCGCCCGCGTGCTCAAGTACGATGCCGATCGGCAGGTGCTCAACGCGCTGCGCGAAGCCTACCGCACGCTGGACCCGGAGGACGAATCGTGAGCGCCGCTACGCCCCTGCCGCCGGCCGCGTCCGCGCCGCCCGGCCGGTTCCCGGTCGCCCTGGCGCTGACCGTCACGGGCGACCTGCGCTTCCTCGCGCACCACGACGAACTGCGGGCCGTCACGCGGGCCCTGATCCGTGCCCGCTGGCCGGTGGCCTACTCGCACGGCCACAACCCCCAGCCCCGCGTGCGCATTCCGCTGCCCCGCAATCTCGGGGTCGCCGCCGCCGGCCACTGGGTGCTGGTCGACCTCGACGCCCCCCGCGCTCCGCAGGACCTCTTCGCGGGCCTGGCCGCCGCCCTGCCGCCCGGACTGTTCCTGGAGCGCGTCGTGGCGCCGGCCCCGCGCGCCACGCCGCACCCGCAGCTCGCCACTTACGAGCTGACGCTCGATTCCACAACCGCTGCCGCGTTGGCGCCCCGCGTCGCCGCGCTGCGGGCCGCGCCGCGGATCCCGATCGAGCGCACCGGCGCCCCCGGCGTCCCGCCGCGCCCGCTCGACCTGCGGCCGTACCTCGATTCTCTGGACCTGGTCGGCGACACGCTGACGATGCGGCTGCGCTTCGTAGCGCAGCGCACGGCCCGACCGACCGAGATCCTTCAGGCACTGGGGCTGTCCGTCCCGGACTGCGGCCATCGGTTGCGACGGACGGCGGTCCAGTGGGACATGGAACTGGCGGGCCCCGAGTACGGCCCCCAATCCGTCACGAAAGGGACTGAATTTGTCTGAGAAGAAAACCACCCGGAAGAAGAGCCGCGCGGCCGCGACCAAGACGACCGCGCCCCAGCGCGGCGGCAAGCGTCGTGCGACGGCGCGCGCCGCCGAGCCGACCCAGGAAACCGAGGCGATCCAAAAGGCAGAAACCGGCGCAGCGTCACAAGCGGCAGAAACCGGCACCGCGCTGACGGACGCGCCGGCCGCCCCGCGCGGTCGCCGACGCGGTGGTCGAAAGGCCGCCCAGGCCGCCGAGGCCGCGACGTCGGCCGCGCCGACGACTCCGGCCGGGCCGGAAGTGATCGAGGAAGACGGCGCCGTCGTCGTCCGCTTCCCGCCCGTCGCGCCGCCGCCGTTCAGCCTGCCGCCGCGGGCTCCGACCGCCGCGCCGGCCGCGGCGGCCGCACCGGCCCCCGAGGCACCCGCCGCCCGGGCAGTTCCGCCCGAGCCCGCCGAGCCGTCGGGGCTGCGCAGCGCGGATGCGGCTGCACCCCCCGCCCCCCCGGCCCGGAGTGCTGCGCCGGCGACGCATCTGGACCAACACCGCGGTCCGCGCGAGCTGCGGCGCGAGGAACCGCGGGACGATCGCCGCGCCGAGGACCGCGAACGCCCCGCCGACCCGCAGCGCCGGCGCGGTGAGACGCCGCCGCCGTCCCCGCCGTCCGACGCCGGTCCGCCGCCGGGCGGGCCCGGTGGCGGCGAGCGGCTGCTGACGGAGGACGAGGAGCGGCGGCTTTCGCCGAGCCAGAAGCGGCGCCTGCGGCGGCGGCGCCGGCGCGAGCGCGCGTTACGCGGCAACGGCGGCGTGACGGCGGGGACGGCGGCGCCGGATCGACCTGTCGCGGCGAGCGACGAGCGCGGCCTCGAAATCGACGCGGACGACGCCGAGCGGCATATCGTCGAGCGTACCAACGGGCTCGACGGGCCGAGTGTGGAGGTCGCGGACGCGCCGGACGTCGCCGCGGACGTATCGGCGGCCGCCGGCAGCGAGCCGGACTGGTACGACGAGGTGCCGCGCGAGGTGGTCGCCGCCGAAGGGGAAACGGAAGGCGCGGCCGGGTCGGACACCGGGCTGGCCGTCGCCGAGCCGGAAACGGAGGGCCGCCGGGAGCGGCGCGGGCGGCGCCGGCGAGGCCGCGATCGGGACCGCGGCCGGGGACGGGACTCGGACGTGGGTGCCGGACCGCCGCGGCTCGAGGTGGTCGAGATCGGCGAAGGTCCGGGGGAGTTGTCCGAGTCGCGCGGACGGCGCGAGATGATCATCAATGCGGTGCCCCGCGAGGAGTGCCGGATCGCGATCCTCAAGGACGGCAAGCTCGAGGAAATCTACCTGGAGCGGGCAACGCTGGAGAGTTACGTCGGGAACATCTACAAGGGCGTGGTGACGAACGTCGAGCCCAGCATCCAGGCGGCGTTCATCGACTTCGGTCAGGGCAAGAACGGGTTCCTGCACATTTCCGACCTGCACCCGCAGTACTTCCCGGACGGGGCCGGGCAGACGGAGAACGTGGGCCACAAGCTGCCGCGACGGCACCGGCCGCCGATCCAGCGGTGCCTGCGGCGCGGGCAGGAGGTGCTGGTGCAGGTGACGAAGGAGGGCATCGGCACGAAGGGGCCGACGCTCACCACGTACCTGAGCATCCCGGGCCGTTTCCTGGTGATGATGCCCGGGATGCGGCGGCTGGGCGTGTCGCGGCGGATCGAGGACGACGCCGCGCGCAACGCCCTGCGGGAGGTGCTCAGCGAGCTGGAGCTGCCGGAGGGCATGGGCTTCATCGCGCGGACGGCGGCCCTGGGCCGGCCGAAGAAGGAGGTTCAGAACGACCTGAACTACCTGACGCGCCTGTGGCGCGCGGTCGAAAAGCGCATCAAGAACGAACCCGCGCCGGCCGAGCTGTACCGCGAGTCGGACCTCGTGATCCGCACGATCCGCGACGCGTTCACGTCGGACGTCGAGCGGATCATCGTGGACGACGCGGAGGTGGCGCAACGGGCCCGGGAGTTCCTGTCGATCTTCAGCCCGCGCTCGGAGGACATCGTCACGCTCTACGAGGACCCGATGCCGATCTTCCACAAGTACGGCATCGAGGCGGAGCTCGAACGGCTGCATTCGCGCCACGTGCCGCTGAAGTCGGGCGGCTCGCTGGTCATCGACCAGACCGAGGCCCTGGTCGCGATCGACGTCAACAGCGGGCGCTTCCGCACGGAGGACGACGCCGAGACCACCGCCTTCAAGATCGACCTCGAGGCGGCCGACGAAATCCCCCGGCAACTCCGGCTTCGGGACCTGGGGGGCGTGATCGTGTGTGACTTTATCGACCTCCGCCAGGAGGCTCACCGCCGCGAGGTCGAGCGGCGGCTCATCAAAAACCTCAGGGAGCACAAGGAGCGGGCCAAGGTCCTGCGGATGAGCGCGTTCGGCATCATCGAGCTGACGCGGCAGCGCCAGCGGGCCAGCCTGACGCGCAGCGTCTATCAGGATTGCCGCCACTGCCGCGGCACCGGCCTGGTCAAGACCGTCGAGTCGGTCGCACTGGACGTCATGCGCCTGATCCAGCTCGCCGTCTCGCGCGAGCACATCGCCACCGTCGAGGTCTCGGTCTCGCCGGACGTGGCGTACCTGCTCCAGAACCGCAAGCGCCGCCTGATCGCCGACCTCGAGCAGAAGTTCCGCCGCACCGTGTCGATCCGCCCGGAGCCGAACTACAGCCTCGACCAGGTCGAGATCCGCTGCACCGACGCCCGCGGCCGGCTCGTGCCGTACACCTAGGCCGCGCGACCGGTCGCACCCGCCGCCGCCGGCCGCCCCGCGCGGGCCGCGCCGGGGGCGGCGGCCCTCGCCGGCCCGCGCCGCACCGAGCGCGTACAATTCCCCGGCCGGCCCCCGACGGGCGGCCCGGCGTTGACAGGACGTCCCATGAACGGCCCCCATCTCGGCGAGCAGCTTCCGCGGCTGGTCGAGCGCATCGTCGCCAGCTACTTCTCCGACGCGCGCACCCAGTACATCGATCGCGATTACCTGCCCGCGCGGCGCGCCATCATCGAAATCTGCAATCTGCTCCTCGAGCTCACCTACCCCGGCTTCGTCGGCCGGCGCGGCCTGACGCGGCACAACATCAGCTACCATGTCGGCGAGCTGCTGCCCAAGCTCTGGGAACTGCTGGTCGAGCAGATCGCTCAATGCCTCTGCCACGCGCAGGAGTGCGGCTGCACCGGCGGCCCCGGGGCCCGCACCGCCACGACCGACGACTGCCAGCAGCGCGCCCGCGAGCTGGCCAGCGCCTTCGTCGAAGAGATCCCGGCCGTTCGCGCTCGCCTGGCTGAGGACGTGCAGGCCGCCTATGACGGCGACCCCGCCGCCACCAGCACGGCCGAGGTCATCCTCGCCTATCCGGCGCTGCTGGCGATCACGATCTACCGCTATGCGCACGAGCTCTACCGGCTCGATGTGCCGCTCATGCCGCGGATCATGACCGAGCACGCCCACTATCTGACGGGCATCGATATCCACCCCGGCGCCCGCATCGGCCGCTACTTCTTCATCGATCACGGCACCGGCGTCGTCATCGGCGAAACGACCGACATCGGCGACCACGTCAAGATTTATCAGGGCGTCACGCTCGGCGCGCTCTCCTTCCCCAAGGACGAACGCGGGCGACTGATCCGCGGCCACAAGCGCCATCCGACGGTCGGCAATCATGTCACGATCTACGCCAACGCGACCGTGCTCGGCGGCCAAACGCGGATCGGCGACGGCGCGATCATCGGCGGCTCAGTGTTCTTGACGCGCGACGTCGAGCCCGGCCACCAGGTCTCGATCAGCCCGCCCGTGCTCAAAGTGCGCCCACCGGAAATGCCCGCCGGCGGCAAGGGCTAACGCGCAAGGGCATGCCGGTGCGGCCCGGAGGCAGCGTCCTTCGCGCCGCGGGCGCAAGCGGCCGTGGCGGCGCGGCCTTCCCGGGCTTCGGAGGCGTCCGCCACGCCGTTGTGTGGGGCCGCAGCGAGCAACGCTGGGCAGATTTCTAGGGCTCCGGAGGCCTCCGCCGCAGCGCCGCGCTGCGAGCCTCGTGCGGGGCGCCAGCCGGTCCGGCGGTCGTCCCCCCGTTGGGGGCGCGGCCTGCGGCTTCGCGCTGGGCGGGGCGGTTTTCGGTTGACATCCAGCCCGCGCGGCTGTAATAGGAGTTATCGTGGAGGAGGCCCCATCGAGGGGGCCGCGGTAGCGAACGGGGTTACGGCACAACACCCTGGCAACGTTGGGCGGAGGAGAGAGCATGAGCGGCCGAGCTGTTTACCGGGACGGGCGCACGCTTGCGCGGCGCGTGCGGTGCGTTGGGAGTGCGGTGGCGGTCGTCGCGTTGAGCCTGCTGGCTCCCGCGGTCGCGGCGTCGTGGAGCGTGGTGTACCTGAACCCCCCGGGCCTTGATGGTGCGAACGGCTCCTTCGGCTATGGGATCGGCGCCGGTCAGCAGGTGGGCTACGTGCCCCGCTCCGCTAACATCGGGCACGCCGCGCTGTGGACCGGCTCCGCCGCTTCGTGGGTCAATCTGCATCCCGGCGGGGCGTGGTTTTCCTCGTATGCGCACGATGCCGACGGCGGCCAGCAGGTCGGCTACGTCGAGGGGTGGGACATTCTGCATGCCGCCCTCTGGAGCGGCTCGGCCGCCTCGTTCGTCGATCTGCATCCCAGCGGGTGGTTCGGCTCGACCGCGTGGGGAATCAGTGGCGGGCAACAGGTCGGCTACGTCTACAGTTGGGATCTGAACCCCCGGGCGGGGCGGTGGAGCGGCTCGGCCGGCTCGTTCGTGCAGTTGCACCCCGCGGGCTGGTACGGCTCTGTCGCGCTTGGCACTCACGGCGGCCAGCAGGTCGGTTACGTGTTCGGCACCGACTACGTCCGCTATGCCAGCTTGTGGAACGGCACGGCGGCCTCCTGGCTGAACCTCAACCCGGCCGGGTCCACCTATTCGGAAGCCTTCGACACGTTCGCGGGGCAGCAAGTGGGCTATGCCCGTGTCGGAGGCGTCAATCGCGCCGCCCTGTGGAATGGCACGGCCGGCTCCTGGGTGGATCTGCACCCTGCCGGCGCCGCGGAATCAAAGGCGCACGGGCTGAGCAGCGGGATCCAGGTCGGCTACGCTCGCTTCGGCAACAACGACCGTGCCGCCGCCTGGTTCGGTTCCGCCGGTTCGTTCGTCGATCTGCACGCCTTCCTGCCCGCCGATTTCTCGATCTCGCAAGCGCGAGACGTCTGGCAAGATGGCAGCCTGACGTACGTGGTCGGCTACGGCTTGAACACCACGCGCGGCCGGTTCGAGGCCGTCATGTGGATCATCCCCGAACCGGCCAGCCTACTGGGCCTGTGCCTGGCGCTGGCGCTTCTCCCGCGGCGCCGCTGACAACGGACCGGCGAGGCGGAGCGCCAGCGTGCCCCCAATCCGGCATTTCGCCCTCGCGACGGGCGAGGCGTTTCGAGTCGGCCGAGCAGTCGTGCTCGAGGTGCTGGCACCGGACGACCACTCGGCCGACTCTGCATGAAGGACTGTCTGCCGCGTCGAGAATGAGATGCTCGTACCGGACGACCGCCTGGCCAGCTCAGAGTTTGCAATGCCTTCGCCGACACGCCGCATGTGTTCCGAAGGAGTGGAGGAACGGAGATGGAGCAGCGATCCCTGACAAGCACACACCCGGGTTCGATGGTTCGTTTGCGGTTGGCGCGCGGCGTCGGGCGTCTTGCGGCCGTGGGGGCGTTGCTGGCGTTCGTCTTCGTGGCACCGCAGGTCCGCGCAGCGTGGACCATCGTCGAGCTGCACCCCGACGGGTGGCCCGAGTCGATCGCGCTAGGCGTTTCCGGCGGTCAACAGGCAGGCTACGTCGCCTCAACAGTGCAGCACGCGGCGTTATGGACCGGCTCGGCCGGCTCGTTCGTCAATCTGCACCCTGACGGATGGCGCCTCTCGTACGCCACCGGCGTTTCCGGGGGGCAGCAGGTGGGGTACGTGACGGACCACTCCGGATTTATGCGTGCCGCGTTGTGGAGCGGCTCCGCCGACTCGTTCGTGAATCTGCACCCGGCCGGGTGGTATGAATCGCGCGCCTACGGCGTTTCCGGCGGGCAGCAGGTGGGATACGTGGGCGACTCCGTCGGTCGCCGGCGTGCCGCGTTGTGGAGCGGTTCCGCCGGCACCTTCGTCGATCTGCACCCCAGTGGCTGGCGCACCTCGTGGGCGTTCGACGTCTTTGGCGGCCAGCAGGTCGGGTACGCGATTGATGCCAGTTTCAACGTCCGCGCCGCGTTGTGGAGTGGGTCGGCCGGCTCGTTCGTCAACCTGCACCCCAGCGGGTGGCATCAGTCGCAAGCAATCGGAACCTCCGGCGATCAACAAGCGGGGCACGTGACGGATCAGTCCGGACTCACGCGTGCCGCGTTGTGGAGTGGGTCGGCCAGCTCGTTCGTCAACTTGCACCCGGGCGGCTGGCGCCAATCTTATGCGTACGGCGTCTCCGGGGGTCAGCAGGTCGGGCGCGTGATCGACGCATTCGGGCACACGCGGGCCGCGTTTTGGAGCGGCTCGGCCGCCTCCTTCGTGAACCTGCACGACTTCCTGCCCGCGGAGTACTCGTCGTCGGAGGCCCGCGGCATCTGGCACCAAAACGGCGTCACGTACGTGGTCGGGTCGGGCTTCTATGAGCCCACCGGCCGGTTCAGGGCTGTGATGTGGATCATCCCCGAGCCGGCCAGCCTGCTCGGTCTGGGCCTGGCGCTGGCCCTCTTCCCGCGGCGGCGGTAGAGGTCGGCCGGGCCCCGCGGCGGCCCTTGGGGCGCGTCCGACGCGCGGCAAAGAAGCGCGTTCCTGAGACAGTTCCGTAGCAGAGGATTTGAGGGGCAGTTCCGCACATCGCACTGCCCCCCAATCCTCCGCAGAAGAGGACAGGAGGAGGCCATCATGTCGTGCACAGGAACACATTCGCGAAGAGATTTTCGCACCTCGCCCCCGCTTGTCGGCGTCGCGCTCGCCGGCGGCGCCTTGCTCGCCCTCGCGCTCGTTACACCCGCGGCGGATGCGTGGACGGTCGTGAACCTGCACCCCAGCGGCGCTATCGCGTCCAACGTCTACGGCGCGTTCGGCAATCAACAGGTCGGCAGCATTCTGCAAGTCTCTGAACGGCGGGCCGTGCTGTGGAGCGGCTCGGCCGCCTCGGTCGTCGACCTGCACCCCGGCATTTGGGCTGGCTCGCACGCGTTCGGCACTGACGGCACCCAACAGACCGGCTACGTCTTCGACTACGACTGGTTCGGCTTCACGTTCTCGCATGCGGCCCTGTGGAGCGGCTCGGCCGCATCGTTCGTCGACCTGCATCCGGCCGGGTACTACTCCTCCGAGGCCTATGCCATCGCCGACGGCCAACAGGTCGGTGTCGCCTCCAACTTCGCCGGGACCTATGCCGCGCTCTGGAGCGGGTCGGCCGACTCGTTCGTCAACTTGAATCCGCCCGGGTGGTTCGGTTCGCACGCCTGGGGCGTCTCCAGTGGTAAGCAGGTCGGGTACGTCTTTGACGGCACGTACTACGCCGCGCTGTGGAGCGGCACCCCCGACTCCTTCGTCAACCTGCACCCGGCCGGCTGGCTCGGGTCGCAAGCGCGGGCCATCTCCGGAACCCAGGTGGTGGGTTACGTCTACGGCACGGACTACATGGGGCGTGCGGCGCTGTGGAGCAACGCGTCCCCGGACTCGTTCGTGAACCTGCACCCGTCAGGCTGGGAGGACTCGCGCGCTTATGCGGTCTATGGCGGCTACCAGGTCGGCGCCGTTTACGACGGGTACCGGTTTTACGCCGCCCTCTGGAACGGCTCGGCCGAGTCGTTCGTCAACCTCCACTCCTTCCTGCCGCCGGAGTTCCAAGGCTCGAGCTCGACGGCGTACGCGGTCGCCAAAAGCGGCGGACTGCTGTACGTCGCCGGCACGGGCTATAACTCCGCGACCGGGCGGACCGAATCGGTGTTGTGGATCATCCCCGAGCCCGCCAGCCTGCTGGGCCTGTGCCTGGCGCTGGCCCTCTTCCCGCGGCGGCGGTAGCGGTCGGCCGGGCCCGGCGGCGGCGCTGCGCCTTGCCCCCGGAGCAACCGCGCCACGGACGGTCTTGGTCCACAACGGCGCCGCTGGCTGAAGATCCCGCGGCGGGCGGGTCGCCCCTGATCGGCCCGCCCGCCTTTTCGCGCCCCGGCGCGGGCCTTGCTGGCGGTTTTCTCGCGACCCGGCCGACGCGGGCCCGCCGCGATGTCCGCGCCCCTCTCAAAAAAAACGCCTCCATCTTGGAGATTTGCCGCACGCGCTCGGACAGTGGGTTGAGGAGCAAGGTGGGGACTGAGCAGCTTGCCACGGATAAAGTGGTTGTTGTTTTTTTCACAAATAGAAGGAGGATTTGTAGGCATGTGTGATCGGTATGTTCCGAACGTGTCTCAGCGCTTGACCGCCCCCGCAGTCTGCGCGGCCGGGGTGGCTCTTGCGGCAGTCGTCCTGGTCACGCCGCCCGCGCGAGCGTCGTGGACCGTGATCAACCTGCACCCCAGTGGGTGGGACGTCTCCTACGCCAAGGGCGTCTCCGGCGGTCAGCAGGTGGGCTTCGTGCAGGTCCTCGGCGGGAATCCGCGTGCGGCGCTTTGGAGCGGGTCGGCCGCGTCGTTCGTCAACCTGCACCCCGGGGGGACGTGGGAAAGCTCGAGCGCTGTGAGCGTTGCGGGCGGTCAGCAGGTGGGAGTGGTGCTCGACGCAGGCTACCTCCAGAACGCGGCGTTGTGGACCGGTTCAGCCGCCTCATTCGTCAATCTTCACCCCGTGGGCTGGTCGGAATCGTGGGCCTGGGGCACAGACGGCGTTCAGCAGGTGGGCACCGTTCAGGACTCCAACTTCAACTCCAACGCCGCGTTGTGGAGCGGTTCGGCGGCTTCGTTCGTCAATCTGCATCCCGCCGGATACCTGAACTCGAGTGCGAACGCCGTTTCCGGCGGTCAGCAGGTCGGCTCGGTGTCCGACGCCACGGGTTCCTACGCGGCCCTGTGGAGCGGGTCGGCGGCTTCGTTCGTCAATCTGCACCCCGCCGGATACCTGAACTCGAGTGCGAACGCCGTTTCCGGCGGTCAGCAAGTCGGCTCAGTGTCCGATGCCACGGGTTCCTACGCGGCCTTGTGGAGCGGCTCGTCGGCCTCGTTCATCAATTTGCACCCCAGCGGCTGGCTTACCTCCTCGGCGTCTGGCGTGTTCGGCGGCCAGCAGGTAGGGCACGTGATGGGCGCCGGTCCCCTCACCATGCGTGCCGCGCTGTGGAGCGGCTCGGCCGGCTCGTTCGTCAACCTGCACGACTTCCTCGGCCCCCAATATACCTGGTCGGACGCTGTATCAATCGTGCATGACAACGGCTTCATCTACATCGTGGGGCACGGCTACAACTCCATCACGGAAAACTGCGAGGCGCTCCTGTGGGTCGCGCCCATTCCCGAGCCGGCCAGCCTGCTCGGTCTGGGCCTGGCGCTGGTCCTCTTCCCGCGGCGGCGCTAGAGGTCGGCCGAGCCCTGCGGCGCTGAGCGCCGGCCGCGGCGCGGCCGCGCGGCCGCGGCGCACGTTGGCTCGTACCCTGGCGGCGTGAACGGCTGCGTTCTCCACGGCGGGCGGGTCGCCTCTGAGCGGCCCGCCCGCTTCTTTCGCGCCGCCGCGCCGGCGCCGCGATTCCGTCGGCACGCACCTCCCGACCCCCGCGCCGCCCGCGGCGCCCCGGCGG
>Ga0209101_1001235_pt1 | contig 19371 bp, 23 predicted proteins | sample ConPoolayeCmetaG_FD_185481 | JGI IMG/M metagenome (GOLD analysis project Ga0209101, IMG submission 185481) | Hot spring microbial mat communities from California, USA to study Microbial Dark Matter (Phase II) - Cone Pool mat layer C metaG... ...
TTAATTGCCCCTCACCCCCCTTTGTCCCCCCTCTCCCCTGGCCTTGCGGCCAGGGGAGAGGGGGGATAAGGAAGGGGTTTTGTGGCGGGCGGCGAAGCCGCCCGCCACAAAACCCCGCTTCCCACCCCCTCGCCTCGCCCGCCGCCCCAGGCGAGCGGGAGAGGCGAGGGGGCAGGGGGAGGGGTGAGGATTTTAACGCCCGTAAAGTGTAAACCAATTTCCCCAGAAAATTGAACCATCCCCTTATGAATCACCAGTTTGTTGGCTCGACCGGTAGATGGCTGCTGCCATGTAGCCCACCACGTTGGAGCGGTCGCCGGTCACATCGGCGGAGGTGGCGTAGCGGAGGACCCGGGCGGCCGTCGCCCCCAGGGCCTGAGCTGCCAGCATCACCGCCACCATGGGCCCGCCCCCGCACGCCTCGCAACGGTTGGTCGTCAAGGCTTCGGCCAGGCCCACCGGGTCAAAGGCGTTCACCCGGTCCAGGATCACCTGGTCCAGGCGCTGGGCTGTGGATTCGGGGTGAAAGTGTGACAGGTCCGTGGAGGCCACCAGGAGGGCGCGCCGGCCCTGCAACACGGCGGCCAGACCAGTTCCCAGAACCCGGCAGGTGGTCAGGGAGTGGTCTGCCCCCATCATGATGGGTAGCAGCTTCCAATCCCCGGCCAGGGTGCGTTGAAGGAAGGGCAGTTGGATCTCCAACGAGTGTTCCTGATCTTGCGGGACCCGGGTCAGCGGGACGTGCCGGGCCAGTTCAGCCACCACCTCCTCATCCACCGGCACCGTGCCCAGCGGCGTCCAGTAATACCGTTTATCGGTGATAGCGTTGTCTCGATAGTAGGCCCGGTGGCTGGGGGAGACCACGGCCACGGTGTCGAAGGTCAAGTCTTTCAATAGCTTGTAGGCATGGGCAGCCACCGGTCCGCTGTACATATACCCGGCATGGGGGGCGATCAGGCCGAGGAGTTCACCGGGGAGCGACACGGCCGACGCCTGGGCCAGGTAGCGGTCCACGTCCCGGGTCAGGGCTTCCGGCGTGCCGGGATACCAGCTCCCGGCAATGGGCGATTTGCGCACCTCACGGGCATCAATCTGGGTCATCTTGCGCCTCCTTGCATCCTGCGTCAACTTTCACAATATCACCTGTCGTGGGTGGACCCGGCACTCCTCGGCGGCCACGATAGCCGTGAGCCGCCGGGCGGCCGCGTCCAGTTCTCCATCCCGATTCACGATCACATAATCGAACTCTGGCAGGGCCAACATCTCCTCCTGGGCGATCTGCAACCGTCGGGCCAGGGCCTCCTCCGACTCGGTGCGGCGGCGGCGCAGCCGTTGTTCCAGTTCCGTCCGGGAGGCCGGGGTGACGAACACCAGGATGGCCGCCGGGGCCAGGCGCCGGATCGTGCGGGCCCCCTGGACATCCACGCGCAAGGCCACGTGATGGCCGGCCGCCAGAGCCGCACGCACGTCGGCCCGGCGATTGCCCTTGTACTCGCCATAGACCAGTGCCCATTCCAGGAACTCGCCAGCGGCGATCAGGGCCTGGAACTGTTCGGCGGTCACAAAGTGATAATCCCGACCGTTCACCTCATTGGGACGCGGCGGGCGGGAGGTTACCGTGGGCACAAAATGCAGGGGACAGCCCAACTCCCGCGCTCGCGTGATGACGCTATCCTTGCCCGCGCCAGACGGTCCAGAGACCACCACCAGCAGGCCGGTGGCTGGCGAGAGGACCGACCAGGCTGATGACGGCGTTGGGTGGGAAATGGCAGACCGGGTTGCTCCGTGGTCAGACATCCTGATGCACCTGTTCCCAAAACAAGACAACGGTCAGGCGTGGGCCTGTTCCGTTGTCCATGAGTCATCGCGAGTCTGCCCGCGCCCAAAATGGCGCGCGTATCTACCAGGGGCGGCGCCGCTCCAGAAAATTGACTACCAGCTTGTTGAACTCGTCTGGTTTATCCAACATCGGAAAGTGCTTACATTTTTTCATCTTGACCAGAGTCGCGGTGCGAACATGCTCCGCTATAAGATCGCCTTGCCGGGGGTCCACGATATTGTCATGCTCGCCGTAGACGGCCAGCACCGGGATGTCTAGCAAGCCGATGCGCGTGCTGAGGTCCATCCCGCGCAGGGATTGCATACTGCGATAGCTGGAATCACGGGTCACTTTCAGGGCGTCGTCCAGGATCTCCCGATACCACACCTGCCAGCTTGAGGAGAGCCACATGGCGATGACCTTGATCACCAGACGGCCCAGGACCCGGCCCACGATGAACGCCGAAGCAGTGAGGGGGTTATTAATGATACCGATGATGGGGCTGACGGAGCTGCCCTGCACCACCGCCCCGACGAGCACCAGTTGCCGCACCTTCTCCGGCCGATCCAGGGCCAGTTTGAGCGAGACGGTCCCGCCGGTGGAGTGACCGATGAGGGTGGCCCAGCTCAGGCCTTCCTCCTCCATGAACTTGTCCACCAGGTCCACGAAGCTGGGCACGTTGCAGCGCTCGGGCAGCTTGTCGGAATCGCCGAAACCCCACATGTCCAGGGCATAGACCCGGTAGCGCGAGGAGAGGGCTTCCATCGTCGCCACCCAGTAACGCCAGGAGCCGAGCCAGCCGTGCAGGCAAATAACCGGCTCTCCACGGCCCATGACTTCATAGTGGACCAAACCACCATCAATGATTACCGAACCCACCGTAACACCCTCTTATTCCCACTCATCCCAATCGCCCCGATAGTTGGGGTTGGTAAAGGCCACGCCCCTAGTCCACAGGTCTGGTGTCTCGCGCCGGCTCACGTTGCGGTCAATGGCCGTATAACCATCGCGATAGACCAGGATCGTGCCGGATTCGATGGTGCGAGCCGGGTAGATGACCAGGCCGGAACCCAGGCGGCAATCGTGGCCCACCGCGCCACCCACGATGGGCAGGCCCACCTCTTGCAGTCGCCCGCGATGCATGGTGCGGATCGGTTTACCTAACAGGTTCAAGTCGGTGAAGCAGGTATTGGCCCCCACGAAGCTATTGCGTCCGATCACACAACCTTGCAGGCAGGCATTCTGGGCCACGGTAGCGTTCTCCATCAGGGTGGTGGCGAACAGGGCGGCCCGCATGGGGAGCCAGCAACCGTCACTCACCACGCTGACAAAGATCTGGCAGCCCTGCATGATGTTCACGTTATCGCCGATGAGACTCTGGGCGATGACCGCCCCCGGCCCGATGGTCACGTTGTTGCCGATCTGAGTCGGCCCCTCGATGATCGCCGTGGGGTCAATGTTGCAGCGTTTGCCTATCTTGACCAGGGCCCGTGTCCGCAGATAATGTTTGCGTTCCAGGATCACGTGCAGGGCCACCTTGAGCTTAAAGCTCAGGCGGCGCTGTTCCTTCAAGGCCCGCACCGCCCAACTATAGGGGCCGCAAAGGGTATTCGCCAGCAGGATATGTACCCAGCTACAGATGGGCACAAAGGCGCGCAAAGGAGCCTGGAAGACAAAGTCACCGGTGTCCACCATATAGCGGGGTACATTATATAGCCCCAGTTCCAGGGGTTCGCTATCAATGATCAGGGGGGCTGGCTCCGCCTCGGCCGGCCAACGGGGGTAATACCACATATCGCCCCAATACAAATCCGCCTTGCGTTTGAGGTCTGTCTGCAAGTGCAAGATATGTTGGGAGATGGTGGGGTCATCGAGGCGGAAGGCGACGCGATAGGGGCTGCGCCCCTGCCGGGCTTTCTCGATGAAGGTTTGGAGCAAGAGTTCGTTGAAGTAGATATTGGCCCGATAGATCAAGAGTTCGTCATCATAAGGCGGGATGTCCTCGAAGGAATCCACGGCAAACTCATTGCTACAATATCGGGCCAACAGATCGCGTTGGTGCAGCCACAACGGCTTATTCAGCACTCGCAGATCGCGAGCTGGTTCATTGAATGGCGGGATACGGCGTTTGTCGTTCAGGATGATCTTGCGCATAAGTCCCCTCGCGGGGCGGGCTGGCCAGCCTGGTTCCCGGCGGATGGAGGGACCTGGCGCTGGCTCCTGCGACGTCTTGCCCGGCCAGGAGCTTCCCCACGCCCCAGCCTATGGTGGACCGGGCCCTGCTATGGGCCTGTCCTACCGGGGGTGGTGGACGGCTCTAGTCCAAAGGTGTTTTGTCAATCTCAAAGCGGCAATCCTTATTACCGACCATCATGCAATCGGTTTCCACTACTCGAAAGTTCTTGCCGCCGCTCAGCCAGTTGACAGATTCTTGTAAGATGCCCGTGGCCAGGAAACAGCTGGGGCGATCCATCTTGCCCTCGCGCCCGGTGCACTCCGGGCAAACCTCGATCACGTAGATGAAACGGTCCTTTTCCTCGATGACATAGGCGACCATGTCGCTGAACTTGTCAAAGGTCTCAGCCACGGCATTGACGCCGATCTTGAGCTTCATACCCAACGGCATCAGCCGGAAAGCCAGGTCGGCCAGGCCCAGGAGGGGACCGAACTCCTTGAGGCCATATTTGAACGTGGCCCGGCCCGCGCGTAGCAGCAAACCCTTACCGCCACGCGGACCATAAAAGTCCAGGATCGCCTGGCTCAATTTAGAATAATCCTCAAAGGGGAACTGGCGTTCCAGATCGCGGGGGGGATAGTTCCCAATGAATTGTTGCATCTGGGCCATGTTAAGGATGGCATTGACGCCATTGGTGCCCATGATCTCTTCCATGACGGTGAGGAAGATACGGCCCATGATATTGGGATGATATAAATCATGAGCCATGGATTGGTCAACTTTGCCTCGTTCCACAGTGGCGGTAGGACGGATGATGTCTTCTGCCATGAGTGGTCTCGGTCGCGGTTTATCAGCCAGCCGCGACCTTTCCCTCCTTTCTTGACTCTTTTGCAGCAGCCGGGGCGTTGCTGGCCCGCAGCCAGGATCGGTGCAGGCTTACACCAGGCGCGTAAGCTCTGCGGCGGTGCGTTTCATGTCCAGGAATACCAGGCCCAGCTTGGCATCCTGGCGGGCCAGCGCGGTCAGCACGGCTTCCTCTCCCACCGCCATCAAGATCACATACCCGTTGTCGCCTTTGACATATACCTGGTCGAGCACCCCACGCCCCAACTCGCGGGAGATGCGCTCTCCCAGGGAGAGCATAGCCGCGCTCATGGCCGAGACCCGGTCTTCTTCCACGTCTTGGGGCAACGCAGAAGCCATGATCAGGCCGTCTACACTGACCACAGCCGAAGCCTCGATGTCTGGCGTACCTGCTTGCAGGGCCTTTAATTGTCTAACCATCTCCTCTGTTCGTGTGGCCATTAGTTCCTCCTTAAGCTTGCATCGTGAAATCCTTGCTTATGGGAAGTTGTTAAGCTTTCTAATCGCCCGGCTGTTCTTACAAATCCGGAGTCGAGCCTTTAGAGCCTATCCGAAAAAGGTGTAGGACAGCCTTCCAGGCTGTCCAGGCAGGCTGGAAAGCCTGCCCTACAGTTTTTCGGATAGGCACTTAGGTGAGCTATGCCTCTAAAACGCTTGGTGTGAGATATGGCGGTTGAAACCGCACCTGATGGGCGTAAACCGCCGACCGACCGCCTACGCGGTCGGTTTGAGCGTCCCCGTAGGGGGACGCCCGGCCGCCAGGACAGCCAGGCGCGACCTCGGTCGCTAATTCACACCAAGCGTTAAAGTCCCGTGTTCAGAGATCGTCTTGCCAGGCTTCCCGGATCCGCCGGATAGCCAGGTTAGTCAGGCGGCGATAGGCTCCTCCGCCGGAGATCAGGACCACCAGGAGCAGGTCATCGCCGCTGTTCACCGGGATGGAGCGGCATACCAGCATCTGCTGTGTGCGGTCACGCACCAGCACCTCGTCCAGCGGGGCCAGGCCCAATTGCGCTTGCGCCCGACCAGCCGTATCTCGCAAGTAAGCTACCAACGCGGCCATGGTCTCCGCCTCCCCGGCGACCGGCGCGGCGGCGATGAGAAACCCCTCGCGGTTGGCGATGATGGCGGCCGTGACCTGTTCTTCGCGGCAAAGGTCCTGAAGGATGCTCTCCAGGATATGTTGCTTGAATGGGATCGTCACCGATGTTTACCCGGCTCTTGCCTGACGCCAGGCGGAGCGTGATGCCTCCCTGTCCTGGCCCTGGCTCGTAACTGCCCACCCTGTACCCTCCCGCAGGTCGGAATCCTTCCACCGGCGGGAGGAGGCTATTTAGAGCCTATCCGAAAAAGGTGTAGGACAGCCTTTCCAGGCTGTCCAGGCAGGCTGGAAAGCCTGCCCTACAGTTTTTCGGATAGGCACTTACTCCTCCGCTGTCTCCAGGATCGTGTAGAGTAGCTCCAACAGGACGCGCTTGACGCTTTCTTTGTCTTTAGCCACGCAAGGCAAGATCTTGATGTTTTTGTCAACGCGCAACGCGATGCGGAGATCGTCCGGCGACCAGGCGTCTTCCATATCCTGTTTGTTAGCAGCGATGACAAAGGGGGTAGGGCTGAACGAGGAAAAGATGCGCATGATCTCTTTGGCTTCCCGGAAAGTCTCTGGGCGGCAACTGTCTACCATAACCACGAACCCCAGCATCCCTTCCGACAGGATCTCCCACATGAAATCGAAGCGCTTCTGGCCCGGGGTGCCAAAGAGATAAAGCACCAGGTCTTTGTCTACCGTGATGCGCCCGAAATCCATCGCTACCGTGGTTTCAGCCTTGATCTGGCTGGATTCGTCGGTCAGCTTGCGTTCCGTGGATACGACATCTATCTCGCTAATGCTACGGATGAATTCGGTTTTACCGGAACTAAAAGGTCCGGTGATGACCATCTTGACGGTTTGCATAGGTATCCTCTGCGGTTCAGTTCCTCTCCCCTGGTATTGACGGCCCTGGCTGGACAAGGCCGGCTGGTAATTGCTCAGCCTACCCTCCCACAGGTTGCTTTCGAACCGTGTTTCCCGTCTGCGACCGGCGTGGCCGCGAAAAGGCACGAACCTGCGGGAGGGTGAGCAGTTATAAGCCCCGGATGCGGTCAATCAGCCGCAGCACCAGACCCCGTTGGGGGCGTTGCGCAGCGATCTGTTGGTGTTCCGCCCCCGGCCGGGCAGTGGGTCGCCGGGCTGCCGCCGGGGCCATGGCCGGCTGCGGTGAGATGATCTCCACCAGGCCGGCCGATAGCAGGCCATATAGCACCTTGCGAATCTGAAAGTCGTTCATGGAGTTGTATTTAGCGATGCGCCGGATGTTGTTGCGCGGATTGATGAAGGAGATGACCTTCCACTCTTCCACGGTCAGGTTGATGTTGCGCATACGGGCATCGGGGTGGTCTGTAAAGCGCACAAAGGCATCCAGGTCGGGGATCTCGTCCTGTAGCCGCTCCCATTCCTGAATCCGCCGGCTGCCCTCCATGATGATGCCTTCCAGGGCCAGGGAGACGGTGATAGCCCCTTCCGGGGGCTGGATGTTGGGATCGAACCGGAACGTGCCGTCTTCCCACGTGAACAGGAGATAGGCGATCTCCAGGATGTGGCCGCGTACATGCCGCAGGATCTCTTCCTGGGTCATGTAACGCCGATTGACCACCAGTAAACCCAATCCTTTGTCCGTGGTGACTCCCGGTTGATCGCGCAACGACTGATATTGCTCTTCAGTCAGTTTGCCGCTATGCAACAGGATCTCGCCCAGGCTCTCTGGCCGGCTCTCCAGGCTGGCCTGGATCAGTTTGCCTTCGTTAAAATAGAGTCGGGCAGTGTCCTGGGGACCGGTGATGGTCAGGCAACCGGTCTTACGGGCCAGGTTCACCAGGTTCAGAAGTTGGGTCAATGTGAAGTCGCGTAGATTGCCCTTGAGCGCCATGGTGCTCACCCTGTTTTGAGATCAGAACCGATAAATACGGCCGTAATTATACTGCCTCGCCGGTAACTGGTCAACCCTGCCCCCGGCTGGGGAAGCTGGGGCCGGGTCTATTCTATGTTACAGTATATCATAGCTGTGCCCGGCCGGCAAGTAGCCCAGACTGACATCCGTGCGTAATTTAAACGCATGAGGATACTGATCCACTCTGTCCCTTCCGCTACGCTGTGCGGGGAGGGACAAGAATGCCTCATAGGGGTTTTTGCGGCGGCAAAGCCGCCGCAAAAACCCCCAGAAAGGCTTTCTCCCCCTTTCCCTCCCTGACAGAAGTTATGCACGGATGTCTGGCTCAGCTCGACATCCGTTTGAGACTAACGTTACGCGACCACCGCGAAGCCGAAAATCTTCTTTCAACGAGTTATGCCACCGGCGATGCGGAGGGGGTCTTTCGGGCCTGACCTGGTGTCAACCAGTATACCGCTTCGTCCTGGCCCAGGTCCACCGGGCCGGCAAACCTGGCCTGGGCGGCCTGGCGGAGTGCTTCCAGATCATCCTGCAAGGGCGAGATGTGGACCAGCACCAGGCGGCCCACGCTGGCCTGTTGGGCCACCTGACCGGCCTGGGCGGCGGTGGAATGCCCGGCCCCGGCCCGGTCCAGGAATGTGGCCTCGTGCACGAGCAGGTCTGCCCCGTGCGCCAGGGCCACGATGGCCGCACAGGGTTCCGTATCACTGGAATAGACCGCCACGCCGCCGCTGTGACGGTCCTCCAGGCGCACGGCCAGCGAGGGCACGCTATGCTTGCCCGGGGCCACGTGCACTGCAAGCCCGGCTTCCGTGAACAGGATCGCCGGGCCGGCCGGGTCCACCGGACGCCAGATGATCGGGAACATGTCGGTCCAATCGGACCAGCCCAACGTATCCATGATGCGCCGGGCCACGGTCAGGGCTTCGGTCGGACCCCAGATGTACAGCGTATCCCGGCGCTGGTATAGCCACAGACCCTGGAGCAAGGCCGGCAACCCGTACAGGTGATCCGCATGACGATGGGTCAGGATCACGTGGTGCAAGGATGCCAGCGGCACGCCGACGCGCTGGAGCTTCTGGAGGGGGCTGCCCCCGCAGTCCAGCAACACGGCCATCGCGGGACCATGCCAGACCAGGTAGGTGTTATCCCGGGTAGCACTGGGCACCGAGGACGCGCTTCCCAGCAGGATCAGACGCGACGCCGGCTGGGCGTTGGGGCCGGCGGCCGGCGTCATTCCACCTTGACCCGGTGCGTCTTTTTGGGCGCAGGCTCTTCTCCTGGCCGCTCGAGTTGCTCGATACGGGCATCAATAAGGCTGCGGAGAGCCAGCAGCAGTTCCTTGCGCGCCGCCCGCGAATGCTCGTGAAACTCTGGCGGCAGAAGATGCGGGCGGTGGGCGACGATGCGCCGTACCCAACTGCGTCGGGCGGACCTGGTTTCCTCAGACATGATACCCCCTCCCGATTGCGGATTATCAGGCCGATGGAAGCCGCGAATGACGTTGGCGTTCCACGGCCGCGATATAATCAGGCACAGCTTGTCCATTGGGCGGGCGGGTGCGCCATACCTGGTTGATGATGTGAAGCATGAGCCGGCTCCACGTCCAGTTGGGGCCGCGCAGGTCCAGCGCCTCGTACAGACATGACTCCACGCAACACAGGCACTTGCTGCACCGGTCATGGGCGATGTGGGGCGCGTCATCCACCCAGGTGATCGCCTGCTGGGGACAGGCCCGCAGGCAACTGCGACAGCGTTGGCAGGCGTCTTTGTCTACCACGATGCGACTAAAGCCCTCGATGACGCGCGCCGCTGGCGATTCGAAGCGGCAGATGAAGCGATAGAACGGGCTGAAATAAGCGCGCGGCAGGACAAACGGGCGCGGCAGGGGGGTTGGCAGTCCCACCACGTCTATCTCGGCCAGGTCCAGGGGGCCCAGCCCGGCCCGGGCCGCGTAGCGCAGGTGTTTCACCTCGGCCGGGTTGACCCCCATGATGGTGGCGGCCACGGCGTCCACCGCCACCACGTTGGTCCCCACGATGACCAGGCCCAGGGGCCGGGGAAAACCGTTAATGGGGCCGTTCCCCTCCATCCCCACGTCCGCGTCCATGATCACCAGGGTGGAGGGAACGGCGCGATTGATGTCTACGATGGCTTTGTGGATGCCCCGGCGGTGGGCCTCGTGTTTGAGGGACCCCGGCACCACCCCTTTCATGTTCTTCATGCTCAGCGTGACCAGGGTGAGGATGTGGGTCTTGATCACCGGCATGTTGATGATCACGTCAGCCTCGGTGACCGGCTTGACCACGGTCAGCTCCTGAAAGACGGAGCCTTGAGGCACGGGAATATGGACCCGTTCGCAGGCGTTGAAATCCAGCGGCTCGGCACCCAGTTCCTCGACCACCTGGGCGATGCCGGCGGCCCGCATGGTGCGGCGCGCGTGATAGCCGGCAAAGGGACTGTCGCCCACGGCAATGTGGCGGGTGAGCGGTTGCAACCCACGAATCACCCGGGCGACCAGGTCGGCGCTGGTGACGGCGCCGGTCCACTCGGTCTTGGGGGCGCAGATATTGGGTTTGAGCACGACGCGGGCGTTGGGGGGCACGAAGGTGGCCCACCCCCCCAGTTGCTCTATTGCCCAGTCCAGTTGCTCGAATTCGGCGATCACGACCCGGGGGCGCATGATCTCGGCATCCTCTCTGGCCTTCATTATCCCATATTCTGTGGCCGGCGTCAAGATACAGCAGGGCGTAAAGATCGGTCTCTGGCGGGGACGATTGTTATTCGGTGGTCAGTATCTCCACAGTATCGCCGGTTCGCACCTCGCCTGGCTCCAGCACGCGCACAAAGATGCCCTCCCGGGGCATGACGCAGTCGCCGGCCTGGTAGTAGATGGCGCAGCGGTCGTGGCAGACCTTGCCGATCTGGGTCACCTCCACCAGGGCCGTGCCCAGTTTCAAGCGCGTGCCCACCGGCAGCGTGTGGACCGCCAGGCCCCGGGTGGTGATGTTCTCGGCAAAGTCGCCAGGACCGACATCCAGCCCGGCTGCGCGCATCTTCTCGATGCTCTCCAACGCCAGCAGGCTTACCTGACGATGCCAGTCCCCGGCGTGGGCATCGCCCTCCAGCCCCCAGTCCACGCGCAGAATTCCATGGCCCACATCCTTCTTGCGTGTGCCCTTGTGCTCGCTCACGCATACGGCCACCACTTCACCCCGCTCATTCATCCTTCATCCCTCATCCTTCATCCTTCATCCTTCATCCTTCATCCTTCCATCCTCTTCGAGGACGATCTCGCCGCTCTTGCCCCCGGCCTTGCGCACCAGCCGCACGTCGGTGATGTGCATGGCCTTATCGGCGGCCTTGCCCATATCGTAGATCGCCAACGCCGCCCCCACGACAGCGGTGAGGGCCTCCATCTCCGCGCCGGTCTTGCCTACGGTATGCACCTCGGCGCGGATGTCTATCACGCCGTAATCGCCCTCCTGGCGCAGCTCGAAATCCACGGCCACGTGGGTCAGCAGGAGTGGATGGCAGAGGGGGATCAGGTCCGGCGTGCGCTTGGCGGCCATGATCCCGGCCACCCGGGCCACGGCCAGCACGTCGCCTTTCTCCAACGCGCCTTGCCGGATGAGGTCCAGGGTGGCCTGGCGCATCCGCACGGCGCCCCGGGCCACGGCCACGCGGGCCGTGTCCGGCTTGCTGCCCACGTCCACCATGCGCGCCTGACCGCGCTCATCTACGTGCGTGAGTTCCCTCTTCATGCCGCCTCCCCATGTGCTGCCGGGGGTCTGTGACCCCGCGCCCAACGGTCCGGCCCCCAGGCCCACGTCTGTGACCGGGCAGCCCAGGGCTGGCGATTGGAAATCGCACCGGGTAGCCGAAGGCATTGCCTTCGGCTACCCGGCCGTCCGCCTACACTGGCTATCCCCCGATCTGCGCCATCTGCCGCTTGTGGGGCACCAGGCCCTCCTCCAAATGATGGCGGGCCGGCTTGGCGGTGATGGCCCCGGCGATGATCGCCTGCAACTCCTTATCGTCCGCGCCATCCCGCAAGGCGGCCCGCAGGTCAATCTCCTCGTCGGAGAGGAGGCAGGGCCGAAGCTTGCCATCGGCGGTGAGGCGCAGGCGGTTGCAGTGGAAGCAAAAGTGCTCGCTCACCGGGGAGATCAGGCCCACCGTGCCCGGCGCCCCCGGCACGCGATAGTAGCGTGCCGGCCCGTTGCCGATCACTGGATCGTCCTCGCCGACCGCCTCCAATGGCCCCAGCGCCGCCTCGATGCGCGCCCGCACCTCGCTCATGGGCACGTAGCCGTCGCCGGCCCAATGCTCGTTCGCGCCCAGGGGCATCACCTCAATAAACCGCACGTGCAACGGGCGCGTCACGGTGAGCCGGGCAAAGTCGGCCACCTCATCGTCGTTCAGGCCCCGGATGACCACCGTGTTCAGCTTGATGGGCGTCAGGCCAGCCTGCCCGGCGGCGGCGATGCCGGCCCACACGTCGGCCAGATCGCCGCACCGGGTCATGGCCCGGAACCGCTCCGACCGCAGGCTGTCCAGGCTCACGTTCACGCGGCGTAGCCCGGCCGCTGCCAACTCGTCCGCATATCGCGGCAACAGGATACCGTTGGTGGTCAGGCTGATGTCGTTAATGCCCGGCACGGCAGCGATGAGGCGCACCAGGTCCGGCAGGCCCCGGCGGACCAGCGGCTCGCCGCCGGTGAGCCGCACCTTGTTGACGCCCAGGGCCGCCGCCGCGCGGACCACGCGGGCGATCTCCTCATAGCACAACACGTCCGCGTGCTGAAGGGGGGGCACGCCCTCGGCCGGCATACAGTAGACGCACCGCAAGTTACAACGGTCGGTGACGGAGACGCGCAGGTAGTTGATGGGGCGGGAGAAGCTGTCGAGATAGGGCATGTGTGATTAGTGATTCGTAACACGCAACAAAACACCGGGTCCCCGGAAAGGAACCCGGCGTGTCTGGCCGTCGTTCTCCTTTCCGCACTGGGAGGTGCGTTCGTTTCCAGACGCACCCTACCGCCCGGCGGCCGTGGGTCATACTGGTGACCGGTAGGCCGGCCGGGTCGGAGAACCGACTGTAATTATACACGATGTGGCCTCATTGGTAAAGCCGGGCTTGTCAAAACGCAACGTTTGGGGTATGATACAGGCCAGAACCGTATCCCAGGAGGCAAACCCGTGAACTTGCAGGCCTATCTCTTTCCCTCCTCTGTAGATGAGGCCCTGACCATGCTGGCCGAGCACCGGGGACAGGCCCAGATCATCGCTGGCGGGACAGACCTGGTGCTCCAGGCCCGGCAGGGTCGGTGCCAGGCCACCGTGCTGGTGGACATCACTCGCATCCCCGGCCTGGGTTTTATCGAGGAACGCGAGGGCTACATCGCTCTGGGGGCCTTGGTGACGCACGCCCAGGTGGCCCGGTCGTCGCTGATCCGGGAAAAGGCCGGCGTGCTGGCCCAGGCCTGCGCCGCCGTGGGCGGGCCCCAGATCCGCAACGTGGGGACGCTGGTGGGCAACGTGGTTAATGCCCTGCCGGCCGCCGATAGCGCGGTGGCCCTCTTTGCCCTGGACGCGGAGCTGGAGGTGGCCGAGGCTGGTGGTCGCCAGTGGCTCCCCATCGCCGCACTGTACGGTGGTGTGGGGCTCTGCACGTTGGATCGCTGTGGGCAGGTGGTGACGGCCATCCGGTTCCGGCCCCTGCCGGCCGGGGCCGGCAGCGCGTTCGAGCGGCTGGCCTCGCGCAAGGCCCTGACCCTGCCGATCCTGAACGTCGCCGCGGTGGCGGAGCTGGATAACGACCGGTTCCGTCGGGCGCGCATCGCCGTGGGGCCGGTGGCCCCCACGCCGTTCCGGGCCACGGCCGCCGAGGAATCGTTGGCGGGTCAACCCGCCACACCGGAGGTCATCGCCGAAGCCGCCCGTCTGGCTGCCCGCGATGCCCAGCCCCGCGATTCGCTCCTGCGCGGCGGCAAGGAGTACCGCACGGACATGGTAGCCGTACTGGTGCGGCGGGCGCTGGCGCGGGCTGCAAAACCACATAGGTGCTGATCTGATGACGACGACAACTTCGACCAACTGGCTCCGGCTTCTCGCCGGGCTGTGCGGCATGGCGGCCCCGGTCCTCACCCTGGGCCTGATCTTTGTCGCCGTAGCCATTTCCCCATGGTTTAGCTGGCAGAACGATGCCTTGAGCGACCTGGGCGTCAGCCCGGCGGCGCCGGTATTCAACACGGCCCTCATCGTGGGCGGCGTACTCAACGTGGGCCTGGCCCTGGGCGTGAGGCAGTGGGCCGGGCCGGGCTGGCTATCGCGCCTGGGGAGCGGGGGACTGCTCATCGCTGCTATCCTGCTCTCGCTCATCGGCTTGATCACAGAGGATCACAAGGAGCCACACGTGGCCGTGGCGGCCGGCTACTTTCTTCTGACCCCGGTCAGCTACCTGGTGCTGGGAACAGCGTTGCTTCGGCGTGGCGTGCGCGTGCCGGGCTTTCTCACTATGGCGGCGGGTCTGGCGGCACTGACCCTGATCACGCTGACTCCGCACCACGTCTCGCGTGGCATTGCCGTGCCGGAGATCCTGACGGCCCTGGTCATCAGTTGCTGGTCGTTTTCCGTGGGCACGCTCCTGCTGGTCGGAGAAAAACTGCTTACCCTCCCGCAGGTTGGGGGGCAAGTGTCAGACCGGAACACGTCCTGATGAAAGGGGGCCGGAAGAGAGAGGAGATGCCCGGCTGACAACGCCTTGTAGGGCTTCTCGGCTCGCGGCGACGATCACCGGGAGTGCCACTCGCCGCCGGGGGTGGGGTCGCAGACCCCGCGCGAGCACATAATACGAGGTGATGTGGAATGGCAGTCTATCACTTTACAGTCGTGATTGAACCGGATGAGCAAGGCTTTCATGCCTATGTGCCTGTTTTGCCCGGCTGTCACACCTTCGGCGATACCATTGAGGAGACGCGCGCGAATATCCTGGAGGCACTGGAGCTTCATCTTCAGAGCATGCTTGAGGATGGTGAACCGGTACCGGTGGAACATGAACCGGTGTTTATCACTCGGCTCTCTGTGCCGGTGGCTGTATGAGCGAGAAACTGCCGCGCATAGATTGTCAGAAGGTAACTGCCTACCCTCCCGCAGGTTTGGGCGCAATGACCAGACCAGAGCGCGCCCAGATGACCGGCTGCATCGTTCGCCAGCCCCTTTCTAACCTGCGGGAGGGTTCAGGGTAGGCAGTTACGTCAGAAGTTGATTCGAGCCTTGGAACGGGCTGGCTTCGTGAGGAAGCGACAAAAGGGTGGTCACTTGCATATGTGGCGAGAGGCGGACAAGAAGCGTGTCACTGTGCCTGTTCACAAGGGTAAGACCGTGCCGGCGGGGACATTGCGTGCCATTCTTCGTGACGCTGACATCAGCGTGGAGGAATTCTGGGAGTTGCTTTAGCGAGCGCCGCCCAATCTGCGCCTGGAGCGGACGGGCCTACCGGCCCGCTGCTCAAGTGAATTAGCGACCGAGGTCGCGCCTGGCTGGCCGGGCGTCCCCCCGCTACGCGGGAGACGCTCAAACCGACCGCCGCGAAGCGGGCGGTCGGCCGGCGGTTTAACGCCCCTCAGGTGCGGTTTCAACCGCCATATCTCTGGAAAGGTTCAAGGAACTGTTATAGGAGGAACTGACTGTGCCCCTTCTAACCTGTATCGTCAACGGCCAGGAACAGACCATAGACATCGCTCCCGGCGAGATGCTGGCGAACGTCCTGCGCGATAAGCTGGACCTCACCGGGACCAAGATCTGCTGCGGCGAGGGCGAGTGCGGGGCCTGCACCGTGCTCGTGGACGGCGTGGCCGTGGATTCGTGTATCTACCCGGCCATGAAGGTTCAGGGTCGCCACGTCCAGACCATCGAGGGGCTGCGGCAGGACGGCGACCTCCACGCCATCCAGCAGGCGTTCATTGACCGGGCCGCCGCCCAATGCGGCTACTGCACGCCGGGCATGATCATGGCCGCCAAGGCTCTGCTGGACGAGAACCCCCACCCCACCCGCCAGGACGTGGAGCGGGGCATCTCCGGCAACCTGTGCCGCTGCACCGGCTATCTCCAGATCGTGGACGCCATCCTGTTGGCCGCCGAACGCACCCAGGACGTAGGGCAGGTTTTCCGACCTGCCGCCGGGTAGACAGGAATGTCTACCCCACGTACAGCGAGGTGTGCGATGTTCATGCTCGCGGCGGGTGTGCCCGGCCCAGGCCGGATTGGGTCACCCGCCGCCGGGCGCGGGGTCGCAGACCCCGCGCGAGCACATATTATACGAGTGGAGGTGGTGTGATGACGAAGACGAAGGTTCTCGGTGTCAGCATCCCCCGCATTGACGCCCCCTCCAAGGTGCGGGGCACCCGCAAGTACCCCACCGATTTCAACCTGCCCGGCCAGCTCTACGGCAAGGTCGTCTGGGCGGCCCAGCCCCACGCCCGCGTGGTGCGCATAGACACCTCGGCCGCCGAGGCGTTGCCCGGCGTCGTCCGGGTGATCACGGCCCAGGACGTGCCGGTGAACGAGTACAGCATCGGTGGCTCCAACGACCAGCGCGTCTTTATCCCGGCGGGCGACAAGGTGCGTTGGCTGGGCGACCGCATCGCCCTGGTGGTGGCCGAAACGGAGGCCATCGCCGAGGAGGCGTGCCGCCTGGTGCGCGTGGACTATGAGGTGCTGCCGGTGGTGGACGATCCGCACCAGGCGATGGAACCGGGCGCGCCGCTGGTCCAGGAATGGCGCGAGAGCAACATCCTGTGCGAGATACACATCCACAAGGGCGACATCGCGGCCGGGTTTGCGGAGGCCGACGTCATCGTAGAGGGTACGTACATCACGCCCTACGTGGAGCACGTCTACACCCAGCCGGACGCCGGTATCGGCTACATAGACGAGCAGGGCCGTGTGACCATCATTGACGGCGGCCAGTGGGCCCACGACGACGTGCACCAGATCGCCCACCTGCTGGATTTGCCCACCGACCAGGTCCACGAGATCATCCCGGCCGTGGGCGGGGCCTTTGGTGGGCGCGAGGACATGCACATCCAGCACCTGCTGGCGGTGGCCGCCTTTGTGACGCGCCGGCCGGTCAAGATCACCTTCACCCGCGAGGAGGTCACCACCCGCACCGGCAAGCGTCATCCCTTCTACATGACCTATCGCCACGGGGCCAAACGCGACGGCACGCTGGTGGCTGTGGAGGCCCATTGTGTGGCCGACGCCGGGGCCTATGCTTCCACCACCATCCCGGTGCTGAACAACGCCGCCTCCTTCATGGCCGGCCCATATCGCATCCCCCACGCCAGGGTTGATGTCTACGGCGTCCTCACCAACAACGCGGTCACGATGGCCATGCGCGGCTTTGGGGCCACCCAGCCGCCGGTGGGCTATGAGGCCCAGATGACTAGGCTGGCCGAGACGTTGGGGATGGACCCGGTGGAGATCCGGCTCAAGAACCTGCTCCGGCCCGGCGATCTCACCATCACCGGCAACCCTATGCACGAAGGGTTGGGTCTGTGGGAGTCGTGCCGCGAGGCCGCGCTGGCGGCCGGCTGGCGCGAGGAAGGCGACCATTGGGTTCGCCCGGACCTGGGCCAGCCGTCGGCCCCCTGGAAGCGCCGGGGCATCGGCCTGGCCTGCTCCTACAAGAACGTGGGCTACTCCTTCGGCTTTGACGACCAGAGCACGGCCACCGTGGACCTGACACTGGATGAGGGCGGCAACATCGCCGGGGCCACGATCCGCTGCGGCGCAACGGATGTGGGCGAGGGGGTCCAGACCGTGCTCGTCCAGTGCGCGGCCGAGGCCCTGGACATCCCGCCGGAGCGGGTGCGCTTTGCCCTGGTGGATACGGCGGCGGTGCCGAATGCCGGGAGCGTCTCGGCCAGCCGGCACACCTACATGAGCGGTAACGCCGTGGTGCGCGCCTGCCAGGCCGCCCTGGCGGAACGGGACCGCGCCTTGCGCGAGGAGACCGGCCAGCGGCTGGTGAGCGCCACGGTCACGTATCACGGCCGCAGCGCCCGACCCACCACCGGCTGGAGCAGTGACCCCACCGGCCGCGGCCAGTGCGACCCCCACATCGGCTATGGCGGTGGCACACAGATCGCCCTCGTGGAAGTGGATACGGAGACGGGCGAGGTCGAAATTCTCAAAATGTGGGCGGCGCACAACGTGGGGCAGGCCGTGAACCCGGAGATGATCATCGGTCAGATCAACGGCGGCATCCACATGGGCGTGGGCTATGCCCTCACTGAGGAGTACGTGCAGGTCCAGGGCGTGCCGCGCACCCGCCGCCTGAGCGAGTATCAGATCCCCACCGTCTGGGACATGCCCCGCGAGATCGTGCCCATCATCCTGGAGATCCCTGACCCCACCGGCCCCTATGGGGCCATCGGCATCGGCGAGATGACCACGTTGGGCACGGCCCCGGCCATCCTGGCCGCCATCCATGACGCCGTGGGGGTGTGGATAGACCGCCTGCCGGCCACGGCGGAACGGGTCTACCTGGCGATGAAATCAATGCGTAAGAACGTCGTAACTGTTCACCCTTCAGGCCAATAGGCGCAGCCTCAATAGCGAGATCATCATCTTAAGGTAACCACCTGGGGGGGAATCCTTTCACAAAAACCACGAAGCAACCGTGTTGTTTGTCAACTGGGTCTAGTATGCGGCGGAAGCCGGATTCCACCGCTGCCGCTTGCGGAGGAGCTCCCCACGCGCGGGGCGTACCCCGTGGCACGAAAATACGCCGGTATGCTCGCGCGGGGTCTGCGACCCCGCGCGAGCGGCGGGTGGCACACCCGCCGCGAGCGAGGACACGAAGGGACACGAAGGATTCTTTTGGGACTTTGTCCTTTGTGGCAGGTAGTTACATCTTGAGTAGCGAACGGACAGGGCGAGCAGAGCGAGCCTTCCTGAAGGATTCGGAGCGGAACAGGTGACGGATGAGGCGCAAGCGCTGGTGATGGGGCAGGAGTACGAGGTTGTGTCGTCGGACGTATTGAGGCTGGCAGCGAGGAGCGGATGCACAGCGTATGATGGCGAGTTTGTGGCGTTGGCGCAGGAATTGGGGGTGGCGTTTGCCGTGGAAGAGGACGAAGCGGCGGATCCAGTCCACATAGGCTTCTTCGGTGCGGATCGAATAATGCTTGAGGCGCAGCACATCGCGCACCTGGTCGAGCAGTTTTCTGGTGGGTGGAGTATTCATTTTACACCTCACATCTTGACTTATGGGGCCTGGTCTGGTATACTATAACCAAGAGAACAGACCTGGTCCGGCCGCGACAGCGTCTTAGCACATTTGTTCTATATTATATCACAAGAGGGTTTCTGTGTAAAGCCCCCCAGGAGGTGTTCCGTCAGAGCTAAAACTCCCCACTCTGGACAAAGACAAAACTCACCAGTTGTGGTAAAATCTTCCCAGGTACCAAAGAAAGGAGGTAACCAGGATGAAAAGTCTGTGGGATCACCCCCTTGTT
>Ga0209101_1001236_pt1 | contig 19357 bp, 11 predicted proteins | sample ConPoolayeCmetaG_FD_185481 | JGI IMG/M metagenome (GOLD analysis project Ga0209101, IMG submission 185481) | Hot spring microbial mat communities from California, USA to study Microbial Dark Matter (Phase II) - Cone Pool mat layer C metaG... ...
GGGTGAGGAAACGGCCTGAACGCCGCCCGCGAATCTGGGATCGCGGGCGTCTCGCCCGCAACGACAAATGCGGGCAAGATGCCCGCGCTCCGCAGGGGAAACGGCCTGAACGCCGCCCGCGAATCTGGGATCGCGGGCGTCTCGCCCGCAACGACAAATGCGGGCAAGATGCCCGCGCTCCGCAGGGGAAACGGCCTAAACGCCGTCCGCGAATCTGGGAGCGCGGGCGTCTCGCCCGCAAATCACGAAGGCAGCGAGAAGCCCCGTGAACGGGGCTTAAGGTTCGCCCTGGGATCGACACCGCGACCCGGCGTCAAACGCCGGGCCTAACACCACCTAGGGCGGAGAAGGCCCGTTAACGGGCCTTTATGCTCCGCAGGCGTTGAAATGCGACGTTTCTCGAATAAGAAGGACTCATATTCGGCCGCGCGGAGTATACATTACTGGACAACATGCGCGCACGGCGCGCATGTTGCGACGTAAGGCCCTACACCACCAGGTCACCCGGTCCGCCGCGGCCCACCTCCGCGAGGTGGTCGGTCTGATTCAGCCCCAGCAGCTCCACGCGGCCGTCGCCATCGCGGGACAACGTGGTGATCGAGCAGTTTTCCAGGGCCAAGGGCGGGTTTTCGAGCGGGATGTTGAGGAGCGACTTGATCGTGCTGACCAGGAGGCCGCCATGGGCGACCACCACGACCTGTTCGTAGTCCAGGCCGAAAATCTCCTCGAAGGCCTCGCGCCCGCGACGGGCCAACTGGGCACGCGATTCGCCGCCGGGAATGGCGTAGTCGGGCCGGCCCGACAGCCATTCCCGCAACGCCTCGGGGTGGTGTTTTTCCAGGTCGCTTCGCAACTGGTCCTGGAAGACGCCGACATTGATTTCCTTGAGGCGCGGGTCGGCGCGGACCTCGAGCTTGAGCCGCGCGGCGATGATCTCGGCCGTTTCATAGGCGCGGCGCAAAGGGCTGGCAAAGAGGGCCCCGATCGGCTTGCCGAGCAAGGCCCTCGCCGTGGCTTCGCTTTGTTGCCTTCCCAAGGCGGAGAGCACGGGACGATCCGATTGGCCTTGGAGTCGCCCCTGGGCGTTGTACGTGCTTTCTCCGTGACGGACGCAATAGACGATCATTCTAGCCGAGCACGTGCCACTGGATGCCGATCTTGTTCAACGCGTAGCCGATTTCGTTCATGTAGTCGCCGTAGATCGTCATCCAGTGGAAGCCAGGCATGTTCTCGGCAAGGGCCTGGTCGGAGCAGGCGATCTTGATGTCGATCTGAGAGCGGCAGATGGGCAGGAAGGGGGCGGAAACGATCTCGCCCCGCAGGCCCACGTAGCGTTCCTGCTTGAAGTCGGGAATGATGTTCGTGACCTTGGTGCCCGCCTTCATTTCGACCTTCGGCGCCGCCCCGTAATCCGACTCGAAGTGCGTCAGGATCCGCACCGGCTCCAGGTTCTTGCCGTCCATTTTGCGGGGCGCGGTGCAATGGGCCAGGGTGATGATCCCGTCGTGCGGATACGTCGGGTCGTTGAGGAACATCGGCCGGTTGGCCACGTTGGCGGCCAGCACGCCGCTGGGAATGACCACGAAATCCGATTCGCAGAAGGCCAGATAGCCGTCGTCGTTCAGCGTGCTCAGGCACATGCACGCCGACGTCTCCGACAGCGGCATGATCGTGCCCATGCAGCCGTTGATGGTCAAGGCCCGGCACCCGTGAGCGGCCATCAGCTTGCGGAAGACCTGTTCGAGCAAAAACGCGTTGTCCAGCGGTTGCTGTTGGATTTCCATCTTGGTGCCGGGCAGTTTCACGTACTCGGCCGCGCGTTTTTGGGCCAAGGCCACTTCGGCCTTGTCGGCCTTCGCCGCCTGGATCAGCTTGCCCAATTCGGGGTAGGGAATCGTCACGATGTCGAACTTGAATTTTTGCCGCACGAGGTCGGGAACGACCTGGCCGGGTTGGGCCCAGGCCCCCGGCCCGCCGATCGCCAGAATCTTCGTCCCCAGCGTGTTCACCAGACCGCAAAGCGACCGCAATCGCCAGGTCAACTCGGCGAAATTGTCGACCACCACGTCCCGCGGTTCGATGCCCTTGATCTTCTGCTGGTCGGTCCGCTGGCGGAGATAGTGCGGGCTGACGATTTCGTACCACAACGAGAGCGGGCCGGAATAATGGCGCAAGAAGAAAACGACCGGCTTGCCGAGCTTCTCCAGGCCTTCGATCCATCCGCTGGCGGCGTAAACCACCAGCACGTCGGCCGAGGCCACGTCTTGGTGCTTCGACAGTTCGCCGGCGTTGGGAACCGACGCGACCGGCAACACCTGCATCGGAAAGTCCGCCGTCGCGCGGATCTTTTCCAGCTCGCCTTGGATGCGCGCGACCTCCTGATCGGCGTCCTGCTGCGTGTGGATTCCCCCCCAAGGCCGCCAACTGGTTTGTGGGGCGGGTTTGTGGATTTGATAGATGAACACGGGCTTGACGATCAGCGGCCGACGGGGTGGCGCTGGGCCGATCTCGGTACCCGTCGCGGCCAGGGCCGACCAAGATAGCCCCCCAAGCACGGTGCTGCCCAACGCCGCCGCCGCACTCATCCCGCCCAGGAAGTCTCGACGGGTGATTGCTCCCACAATCGAACCATGGCTGCATGGGCAACAATGGGGGCGGACCGGGCTGGAAACATTACTATGCCGATTCTCATGGTCGTGTTGACTCATCGCCAGGACTCCTTAATCAATTGAGGTTTGAGGCCAGATTCCGCCACGCTTTTGCCCACCATAGCCAACGGTTCTCCCGACTGCAACGGGCAAAGCCACTTTTTGCAACCAGAAAGACGCGTGGTCACAAGCGTGCGCGGCAAACCGCAACGAACTGGGTTGCACTCTGGACCGGTGAGAAGCTGCGGACAGTTCGCCCGGGATAGCGACTTCGGTTCAGGGGGACTGTCCCAAACTTGGGCGAGACACTAAAGTAACGTTTTACCGGAGCGAGGCCATGGTGGTCGAAGGCGGCTTATGCCGTCTGGGTTTCCGATGGCCTCCGCAAGCATCCGCAACCCCGCAAGAACCCACCCCGAGGAACCTCCCTGTGACCGCCCCATGGATCACTTACCGACCGGAACTCAAAGTCCTCGATTGCACCGTGCGCGACGGCGGCCTGATCAATGACCACCATTTCGACGACGGCTTCGTCAAGGCGATCTATCAGGCGTGCGTCGAGGCGGGCATCGACTACATGGAGATCGGTTACAAGGCCTCGAAGAAGATCGCCGCGCCCGGCAAGTTCGGGGCCTGGAAGTTTTGCGACGAAGACGACTTGCGCCGGATCACCGACGACAATCCCACGCCGTTGAAGCTATCGGTGATGGTCGATGCGGGCAAGTCGGACTGGCGGACGGACATCTTGCCCAAGCAACAGAGCGTCCTGGACATGGTCCGCGTGGCGTTCTACGTCAACCAGGTGCCCGAGGCGATCGACATGATCAAGGATGCCGCCGACAAGGGGTATGAGGTGTCGGCCAACTTGATGGCCGTGTCGCGGGTGTCGGAGCTGGAACTGGAGCAGGCCTTGGAGCTGTTGGCCCAAAGCCCGACGAACGTGATCGTCGTGGTCGATAGCTTCGGCTCGCTCTATGCCGAACAAATCGAGCTGTTGGTGAAGAAGTATCTTCAGTACGCCAAGCCGGCGGGTAAGGAAGTGGGCATCCACGCCCACAACAACCAGCAACTCGGTTTTGCCAATACGATCGAGGCCATCATCCACGGGGCGAACCGCGTGGACGCCACGATGATGGGCCTGGGGCGCGGGGCCGGCAACTGCCCCATGGAACTCTTGATCGGATTCCTCCGCAATCCGAAGTTCAAGATCCGGCCGATCTACCAGGTGCTTCAGGACAAGCTGCTTCCGCTCAGCCGCCAGGTCGAGTGGGGGCCGTACGTCCAGTACAACATCACCGGCCAGCTCAACCAGCACCCCCGCAGCGCCATCGCTGCCCGAGCCAGCGATCAGCGCGACAACTACGTCGATTTCTACGACAAGCTCGTGCTGGAGGAATAGGGCCCGAGCCAGCGGCCGTCAAGAAGTTGATTTCCACGCAAAAGCCCCCGGGTTGCAACCCGGGGGCTTGGGGGCTTGCTCCTGGGTTGCAACCCGGGGGCTTGGGGGCTTGTTCGAGCGACGGAGGTTCACTTTATTTGGTCGCGGCGGGGGGTCACGTCGCGCCCCCGCCGTATTCGGCGAGCGAATCAACGCCGCTTTCTCCTGGACTGGCCGGACTCATTGCCGCGGGGGCAGGCGACGCCGTCCCGCCTGGCGGCTCGTACGGCGCCATGATGGCGTCATCGGCAAGGGAAAGGCGACTTCTTGGCGAGCTTCCTACCAGGCCCAAGGCGAGCCAGGCGTCTCGCAGTCGCCGCGGCCCGAAGCCCAGCAAGACCGCCAGCGCGTAGCCCAAGGCAACATTCAACGCGCTGAGCAAACACAAAAACAAGAATACACGCATCACTCAAGTTTAGCTCACAGACTGCTTCGACGCTTCCTGGAGGTCGCCCACCCCTCCAGAAGAGGGTCAAGGGCCGCCAGCCGGCGTCAAGCGGCGGGCCGAAGACCGCCACTGGCGGAGAAGGCCCGTCAACAAGCCCCCGCACTCGGCGATCCGTGGGCGTCGGCGGGAACCCGATGTAATTTTCGCGGCGGAGGCGCGCGAAGATGGGGCTGTCTCCTTCGGGTCGGCTGAATCCCGCCGCGTGATCTTGCGGTCGAGGCCTCGCGGCGTCCTTTCGAGGCCGACGCCTTGGGTTTTGTGTTGCTCACGGCTCGGCGCGGAGGATGACAAGGCCATGGGCCGGAACGGGTACAGGCCCGGAAACAGGCTGGCCCGGCTGCTCCGACAGGTCGCTGAGCCATTGCCGCATGGGTTTGGCCCATCGCAGCGAGACTTTGCCGTCGCGGCCCGAGACGCCGAACAACCGAACGACGAAGCCCCGGCCGTCGTCGCTTGCCTTGAGCGTCTCGATGAGCACGTCGGGAGGGTCGAGGAGGAGAAGCGAGGCGGGCACGGGCTGGTCGGGGTTGGCGGGCAGGGCGATGAGCGGACGGGTGGTCTCCATGCCGAAACGCGCCGCCTCGATTCCCGAGTAACCTCCCCCATGCGGCCGCAACGCGTACCGGAACGTCGTCACCCCGGGCTGATCGGCCTTGTAATTCGTGTGCCAATGGTTGTTCTGCGCCCAAGAGTAGATCGTCTGGGAATCGAGGGCCTTGGTGCGCCACTCGCTGAGCGGCACCGGGCCGAGCAGATTGGCCGTGATGGCGCCGATTTCCATGAGCGGGGCGTCGAGCGGCGCCCAAGTGACGCCGCGCTCCGTGTTGGAAATATCCACCCAACGCTGCACCGAGTACCAGTTGAAGCAGGCCCCGGGGAGCTGATCGGCGTTGGGACGGACGACCGCCCAGGGCGTTTCGATCCGGATCTGCCCGCCGGGCACGTGGAAGCCAAATCCGAAGTGTACGGCGTCCTTTTCCCGGACGGCCAACCGATCGACGTGGTTGACCAGTTCGACGCGGTCGATGCCGTCCACCACGCGAACTTCGCGGACCAGCTTGCGGCAGCCGGGCGCAGTGGAGGTGACGCGGAGCGAGGCCACCAGCGGGCCAGGCTCGAGCACGTCGATGGTCGCCGGGCCGTTGACCTTGGCTTGGGCCGGGTCCACCCCCAAGAGATAGCGGAAATCGTTGACCGCCACCGCCGCCTTGCCGTCCACGAAGTCGGCCTCGATCCCCGATCGGCGGAGGCTCTTCACGGCCCCGGTGGTCGCGTCCAGCTCGACGGACAACAGGGCCGTGTTCAGGCGGTGGCCCGACGCCTGGGCGGTTCCTTCCGGTTTCGCCGGTCCGGGCAGAAGACGGTAGCGCTTGGCGGCGAAGGGGGGCACGTCGCGAGCCCAGAGCGCCAGCTCGCCGGTGGCCAGGCGTTGCGTGGGGGCGGGACGGCCGTCGGCGTCGACCGCCTGGTCGCCGATCAGTTCCAGTCCGCTGGGGACTAGGGCCAGATCACTCCGCGGCCATTGCGTGGTGTTGAAGACGTCGATCGCCGCGACGCGAGGCGGCGCCGCGCCCCGCTCGGCCAACGCCCCGAAAAGCACCGCCCGCGATTGCCGGTCGGCGTCGTCGGCGAACGCCTTCTTGGTCGCCCATTGCGAGGTCGTGAAAGGATCGTCGGGCTTCGAGATGCTGCAATGGGCGCCCCAGGTATGCTCGCTGTACAAGAGCACGTTGCGCCAGGCGTCGGTGAACGCCGTGGCCGGACGGCGGTTCGGCGCCAGCATGGCCCAGAGGGCCTCGGCTTGCACGAGCCGATCGGCCGAGGCGCGGTTCAGCGCCGTCTCGCGCGAGGTCGAGCCGGCCCCGTCTTCCCAGTAGGGCGTCCAGTCGCCGGCGGCGCGGGGCAGGCGATCGCCCCAGCGCTTCTCGAATTCGCGGAAGAACTCGGCGCAGGTCGCGATCGCCAATCGCGGGCTGGCGTACTGCTGGTTCCAGGCCTTGACCCAATCGGGCAGCGTCTCGTCGGGCACGGCGTTGTCGCCGTAGCCGGCCCACCGCCAGTGGACGACGTCGTACGGATACTTGATCTCCTGCAGGTAGTCCAAGAACTCCATCACCCGCGCCGATTTGCGCTCCGGCGGCGTGAGGTGCGACAGGGCATAGCCGTAATAGGGCAGCGCGCAAAGCACCTTGTCCTTGCCCGATGGGCCGAGCCAATAGAAGGGTTTGTCTTCCCAGGCCGCGCGGGTCGCGCCGATTCGGTCGCGGAAGTTCGGGCCGATGGACCAGTATTTCACGCCGGCCTGGGCCATGGCCGAGATCACGCCCCAGGTGTAGCCCGGCACGTCGCTGATCATCGCGTTGTCCACCGGCCCGCCGCACTCGCGGCCCAGCCGCGTGGCATAGGCGAACAACTGGAGGAGTTCCTCGGGGCGGCACAGCCCGGTCAGCACGTTGCCGTACATGGCTTGCAGGCCGATTTGCCCCTGGCGAACCGCCTCGAAGAATTCGCGGCGTCGCTCGGGCGTTGCCTGGCGAAGGAAACTCTCGACCGGCCAAAGGACTTCGACGTTCCACTTGTAGCGGGCCCCCTCCGGGTAATTGGCGGTTTCGCGGATCAGTTCCAGCGCCCGCGCCAAGTTGCCCACCTGTTTCTTTTCAATCTCGCTCTGGTGTTCCGTGTAGCCGATGTCGACGTGGGAATGGGGCAGGAGGAACAGGGTCAGCGGACGGACCGGCTCCAAGGGCCATTCGCCCGCCACGACCGTCTCGCCGCCCACGCGGAGCGCGTGGCGGGCCGTCCGACGCTCCTTCACCTCGGGCATGGAAACGCGAACTTCGCGCCGGCCCCAGGACAAACGCAGCTTCTCAGGCTCGACCCCCTCGATTTCCAACACCGCGTCGCAAGGCTCCGCGTAAGGATAATCGACCGTCAACCGCAGCGGCTGCACGACCCGTCCGTCGATCCGCTGGAGGATCGCGCTGGGCGCTGGCGTGATTGCCACGCCGCGCGGGAGCGGTTCCGGCGCCTCGGCGGTGAAGAACGCCACTTCCGCGCCGCCCAGACAAGAGTGTTGGGCGCCGGGTTCCACGATTTGCCACCGAACGCGCTGCGCGGTCACCGGCTTGGCGAGCGGCCACGCCGTCACTCCGCCGCTCTGATTGACGTGGGCGACGCGCTGCTTGTCGAGCACCGCGCCGGCCGCGTCCATGAACGTCAATTCCGAGCCTTTGATCGTGGCCACGTCGTTGCGGTCCTGGTGCCAGAATCCGGCGATGAGCACGGGACGGCCGAAGTCGAACTCGACGAACGTCTCCGCGCCTTTGCCGTGCGAGGCGAATTCGGTCAGGCTCTGGCCGTCGAGAAGAAACGCCGCGCGGAACGATCCGCCGGGATATTCGGTCGCGTGGGCCGTGATCGTGGGCGACGGCAGCCGCTTCAATTGCCTGAACGAACCGGCCTGGCTTGCCGCGCCGCCGGCCGTCAGGAGGAGAACCGCCGCCACGCCAATCGCCGTGGTCGTTCGCCAAGTCATGACTTGCTCCTTTTCTCAGTTCGGGTTCAGGTTCTCAGTTCGGGTTCAGGCTGGTTTATTCCCAGCAAAAGGCGCCGCCGCGCCGGGAACCGGCTCATGGCTTCGGCCCGCTCGGCCGCGATGCCCCGGTGGGCCGAGGCAGATCGTAAAGGTCCACGTCGGGAAAGGCATAGACCCAAGGGCCCCAGACGCCGGGATGGAATCGCGGTTGCCGGTCGGCGGGCAGGTCGCCGAGCGCGACGCGGGCAGTTCCCGCAACGCCACCGGCTGGCCGGAAAGCACCGCCGCATCCACGTTCGCGACATCTCCCAGGACTCGGACCAACAACGCCAAAATCAATGCGGCTTGCTTCATGGGATTCCCTCGGAATCGAGGCGAACCCTGATCGACTCCCTCGGGGCTAGAACGACGGAGCCTATCGGTCGGGATTTCCGCGCACAGCGCGCGTTTTGTACCGTAGTTTACTCTTGGGTTGCGGGCGCGGCCCCCGCTAGGGCTTTCCCTGGTCGAGAACCTCCCTTCAGTGGCCGCGCAGTATAGCCGCCTCGGTGGTCCCTCACAAGCCGGTTGCCTCGGGGCGGGTTGCGTCCGGGCTGGTCGCTGTGGGGCGGCGTTGTCGAGGGCACCCCGACGAGACGCACTTCCGGACCGATAACCGAAACACCAGCCGAGTTGGTGGAAGCCGGGCCGCAAGGGCCGCAAACGAGTTTGGGGGCCTTCCACCTCGCGGCCGGGGATCCTACAATCCGGCCAGTCACGGCTCCGCAATCCTCTTGCGGCGGTCGATGGCCGTGGTTTTCTTCCCGAGTCTTGAATTCCCATGAACGTCCTCGTGATCGGCAATGGCGGCCGCGAACACGCCTTGGCATGGAAGATGGCCCAGAGTCGGCGAGTGAAACGCGTGTTTTGCGCGCCGGGCAACGCGGGCACGGCGGCGGATGGAGAAAACGTCCCCATCGCCGCCGACGACATCGCCGGGCTGGTGCGGTTCGCCAAGGACAACCAGGTGCAACTGACCGTGGTCGGGCCCGAGGTGCCCTTGGCGGCGGGGATGGTTGACGCCTTCGAGCGGGAGCGGCTTCGCATCTTCGGGCCGACGAAGGCCGCCGCCGAACTCGAGTCGAGCAAGGCGTTCTGCAAGGAGGTGCTCCGCGGCGCTTCGGTGCCCACGGCCGAACACCGCGCCTTCCGCGACGCCGAAAGCGCCATCCGTTTTCTGCGAGAACGCGAAGACATGCCGATCGTCGTCAAGGCCGACGGGTTGGCGGCGGGCAAGGGGGTGTTCGTGTGCGAGCGGCGCGAGGAGGCCATCGACGCCGTGCGGCAAATCGCCCAGGACCGGATCTTCGGCGCGGCCGGCGACCGGATCGTGATCGAGGAGCGGCTGCATGGGCAGGAAGCCAGCGTGTTGGCCATCACCGACGGGCGCACGCTGGTCACGCTTCCCCCGGCCCAAGACCACAAGCGGGCTTACGACGGCGACACGGGCCCCAACACCGGCGGCATGGGCGCTTACTCGCCGACGCCCCTGGTCGACGAGGCGCAACTTGGTTGGATCGAGGAACACATCCTCGTGCCCACGATCCACGCGATGAAGCGCATGAGGCGGCCGTTCCGCGGCGTGTTGTACGCGGGCCTGATGCTCACCCACCAAGGCCCCAAGGTCCTGGAGTTCAACGTCCGTTTCGGCGATCCCGAATGCCAACCCATCCTCATCCGGCTTAAGAGCGACCTTGTCGACGTGCTCGAAGCGGCGGCGTTGGGGGATCTCGATCGGCTCGATCCGCCGCGATGGGACCCCCGCCCGGCCGTGTGCGTCGTCATGGCCAGCGAAGGCTACCCGGGCGATTACACCAAGGGCCATCCGATCCGCGGCCTGGCCGAAGCGGCCCAAGTGCCCGACGTGAAAGTCTTCCATGCCGGCACGACATGGAAGGACGGCCAGGTGGTCACCAGCGGCGGCCGGGTGCTCGGCGTGACGGCCTTGGGAAACAGCATTCCGCTGGCCAAACTCCAGGCCTACACCGCCGTCAAATGCATCCGTTGGGACGGCGCCTGGTGCCGCAAGGACATCTCCGACAAGGCGGCCATCGTGTGACGGCTCGCGTTGCAAAGCCCCCGCCCCCTCTCCCTTTGGGAGAGGGTTGGGGTGAGGGCGGGCATCGGGATCGGCCTGAAAAGCGCGCTCCCATTTCAGCCGCCCTCACTCCCGCCCCCTCTCCCGCAAGCCAGAGAGGGGTGATTATGGGATACGCTGTAAATGACGCCAAGGCTCGGTTGCGGCCCGCGCCCGGCTTTTCATCCGCACGCTTTCCCTGTATCCTGGCCAGCGCGTCGCGCCTTGGTCACACGGAATGTCTTGGAGACTCGGATCATGATCTGTCGCCGTTTCGGCTGGGTCGTTGTGGGGTGGTGGATCGGATTCTCATCCGCGGCATGGGCGGCCGAGTCGATCGGCTTTCGCTCGGCGAAGCCCGTCTGGCCCAAGGGACGGGAGACGGAGATGAACCTGACGGTGGGTTTCCGGGCGGTGATCGAAGCCCCGGCCGACCAGGGCCAAGAGGTCGTGCTCCGCGTGGCGGCTTCCACCATCTATCGGGCATGGCTCAACGGTGAATTTCTTGGCTGCGGACCGGCCCGGGGACCGCACGGTTACTACCGGGTCGATGAGTGGAAGCTGACCGGCAAACTGAAGCCGGGCAAGAACCTCGTGGCGATCGAGGTGGCCGGTTACAACTGCAACAGCTATTACCTTCTGGACCAACCCTCGTTTTGTCAGGCGGAAATCACCTCGGGCGATCGGGTGCTTGCCTCGACGGCGGGCGAGGGCGCGGCCTTCGCCGCCGGCGCGCTCGACTATCGGCTCCAGAAAGTGCAGCGCTACAGCTTCCAGCGTCCCTTCATCGAGGTCTATGCGCCGCGACCCGGCTGGGATCGCTGGTTCCGTGACGCGGCCTTCCCCTCCGGCGGCCTCGTTCCAGAACTGGAGAAAGACCGGGCGGAACTTCGCCGTCAGTTGAAACAGGTGCTGGAAGAGGTGGCCAAGCCGCCCGAGAACGCCATGCCGCCTTCCGGCGGCGAAACCAAGCCCCCTTCGAGCGCGCCGGCTTCGACCGCCCCAGCGACCAACAAGGGGCAAGCGAAAGAACCGCCACGCACGGCGGGGGGCACCGGCGACGCGGCGGATGAGTTGGCGTCGCTGCGGAAGGAAATCCAGAACGCAAAGGCCGATTCCGACGCCTCGCGAAAGAAAGCCGCGGAGTTGCAACGCCAACTGGAAAACATGGATAGGGACATCCAAGCGATCCGCGCCCAAAACGAACGGATTCGCCGCGAGGTCGAGGCGTATCGCGCGCAGATCGAGCTGCGCCGCGGGGATCCCTGGGCCGTTTCGCTCTGGACGCCGGTCGAGTGCGCCGTCCAGCCCCCCAAGGCCTTGCTCGCCCGACATGCGCCTTATCCCGAGTTCGATCGCAAACCCCCGACGCGCCTCGTGGCGGTGGGCCGGGTCGAGCGGCGCGAGAAGGTGGACCGCCTCTGGAAAGACCGCGCGCTGGTCGACATTGGGCCAAAGCTCAAGGGCTATCCGGAAAAGGACCTCGCCATCATCCCGTCGATCGAGATGCAGCACTGGGCCACGGCCGAAAAGACCGCGCGGGACGAGTCTTGGGCGGCGCTGCGATTGGCCGAACACGGCTTCGCCATCGCCGATTTCGGGGCGAATCTGACGGGCTTCCTCGGCGCGAAGTGGACTTGCTCCAAGCCGTCGCGGATCGTTTTGACGTTCGACGAGATCCTCAGCGACGGCGACGTCGATTTCAAACGCCTCGGCTGCGTCAACGTCCTCGCCTTCGACGTGCAGCCTGGCGAATATCGCGTCGAATCCATCGAGCCTTACACGATGCGCTATCTGAAACTGCATTGCCTTAGGGGCGAGTGCCAGCTCGACGAGGCGTATCTTCGCGAATACGGCCATCCGGCGCCGCGGGCGGCCCGATTCCACGCCAGCGACGAGCGGCTCAATCGGCTGTACGCGGCCGGGGTGCTGACGTTCCGTCAAAACGCGCTGGACATCTTCATGGATTGTCCTTCGCGGGAGCGGGCCGGTTGGCTGTGCGACAGCTTCTTCACGGCCCGCGTCGCGGCCGACCTGTCCGGCAACACGGCGATCGAACGCAATTTCTTCGAGAACTATTTGCTGCCCGAGCGATTCGACCACCTGCCCGAGGGAATGCTGCCCATGTGCTATCCCGCCGATCATTACGACGGCGTGTACATTCCCAATTGGGCCATGTGGTTCGTCGTCCAATTGGAGGAATACGCCGCCCGCGGCGGCGATCCAGCCACGGTGGCGGCCCTGCGGCCCCGGGTCTTGCGGCTGTTCGATTTCCTGAAAAAGCACGAGAACCGCGACGGGCTGTTGGAAAAGCTGCCGAGCTGGGTCTTCATCGAGTGGTCGAAGGCCAACGAGTTCGTCCAGGACGTGAACTATCCGAGCAACATGCTCTACGCCGGCGCGCTGGACGCCGCGAGCCGTTTGTACGATCTGCCGGAATTGGCGGCCAAGGCCCAGCGCGTCCGCGAGACGGTCCGGCAACAGTCGTTCGACGGCCAGTTCTTCGTCGACAACGCCGTGCGCCGCGACGGAAAGCTCCAGCCGACCCGCAATCGCTCCGAGGTGTGCCAGTATTTCGCCTTCTTCTTCGGCGTGGCCGATCGGAAGACCCACGCCGAGCTGTGGCGCGTGCTTCGCGACGAGTTCGGGCCGGGTCGCGAGAAGACCAAGGCCCATCCCGAAATCCACCCGGCCAATTCGTTCGTCGGCAACATGCTCCGCTTGGAACTGTTGTCGGAGGCCGACCGCGGCCAGCAGATCCTTGACGAATCGGTGGCTTATCTGCTTTACATGGCCGATCGGACGGGCACGCTCTGGGAAAACGTGGGGGCGTATGCCAGTTGCAACCACGGTTTCGCCTCGCACATCGTCCACGCGCTGTACCGCGACATCCTCGGCCTGCGTCGCGTGGACGCGGCCGCCAAGCGGTTGACCATCCGCTTCCAAGACCTGAAACTTGCCGCGTGCGAGGGCGAGTTGCCCACGCCCGACGGGCCGATCACGCTGAGCTGGCGCGTCGAAGGCGACGAACTCGTTTACTCCTTGAAACACCCGCCGGGATACCAGGCGACGATGGAAAACGTGAGCGGGAAGCGGCTGCAAGCGAAGTGACCCGCATGATAAGAGGGCTGGAACGGGGCGCGATTCACCGGACGGCGCCAAAGGGGACTCGCGCGGCGTTCGCCGCCGCGGCGAACGCCTTCCCGTCCGGCCTTTTGGACAAAAACCGAGGCGGAATCTGATGACAAGCAAGCGATATCTCGTGGTGGGCGGGGTGGCGGGCGGGGCGGCCTGCGCCGCCAGGCTGCGGCGGCTCGACGAAAAGGTGGAGATCGTCCTCTTCGAGCGCGGGCCCGACATCTCCTTCGCCAATTGCGGCCTGCCCTACTACTTGGGCGGCGTGATCCGCGAACGACAGCACCTGCTGGTGGCCGGGCCGGCCCGCTTCCGCGACTGGCTCAACGTCGAAGTCCGCGCCCGGCACGAGGTGCGGCGGATCGACCGCGCCGCGCGGACGATCGAGGTCCGGAACTTGCAAACCGGCGCGGATTCCACGGAACGCTACGACGCCCTGGTGCTCTCGCCCGGCGCCCAGCCAGTGCGGCCGCCGCTGCCGGGCATCGACCTTGCGGGCGTGTTCACGCTGCGGAACCTGGAGGACGCGGACCGCATCCTGGCGTGGCTCCAGGAGCGTCGTCCGGATCGCGCGGTGGTCGTCGGCGGGGGTTATATCGGCCTGGAGATGGTCGAGAACCTGCGCCGGCGGGGCATCGCGGTGACCTTGCTCGAGGCCGCTCCGCAGGTCATGTCGTCCATGGATCCGGAGATGGTGGCCCCGATCCACGCCGAGTTGCGCCGCCAGGGCGTGGATTTGCGTCTGAATCGCGGCGTGGCGGGATTCGCGCGGGGCGAAGACGGACAGCTTGAAGTGCTCGCGACCGGGGGCGAGCGGTTCGCGGCCGGCCTGGCCGTGGTTGCCGTCGGCGTCAAACCCGACATCGCCCTTGCCCGCGACGCCGGGCTGGAAATTGGCGCCTTGGGCGGGATCCGCGTGGACGAACGGATGCGGACCTCGGATCCGGCGATTTGGGCCGTGGGCGACGCGGTCGAGGTCCGCGACGTCGTCACCGGCCAATGGTGCCTGATCGCGCTGGCCGGGCCGGCCGCGCGCCAGGCCCGCGTCGCCGCCGACGCGATTTGCGGGCGATCCAGCACATTCCGCGGCGGCCAAGGCACGGCCGTGGTCGGCGTGTTCGGCCTCACCGCGGCGATCACCGGCGCCAACGAAAAGCGGCTCCGCGCGGCCGGCGTGCCCTACGAAAAAAGTTACCTCCATGCCCCCCACCACGCCGGTTACTACCCCGGCGCGGAGATGATGACGATCAAGCTGCTTTTCGCGCCGGACTCGGGCCGGATTCTAGGGGCGCAAGCGGTGGGTGGGACGGGCGTCGACAAACGCATCGACGTGCTCGCCATGGCCATCCAGAAGCAGGCCACCGTCTTCGACCTGGAAGAGGCCGAACTCTGCTACGCGCCCCAATACGGCAGCGCCAAGGACCCCGTGAACATGGCCGGCTTCGTCGCCGCCAACATCGTGCGAGGCGACGTCGAGGTCGCCCATTGGGACGAATGGTTCGCGCGCCGACCGGACCAGAATCAAGGCCCGCTCGTGCTCGATGTGCGCACGGCCGCCGAAGCTTCCCAAGGCGCGGTGCCTGGCAGCGTGAACATCCCTCTGGGCGAATTGCGGGCGAGACTCGGCGAACTGCCCCGCGATCGGGAAATTTGGGTCCACTGCGGCGTGGGCCAGCGCTCCTACTACGCCACGCGCGTACTCCGCCAGAACGGATTCCAGGTCCGCAACCTTTCCGGCGGGATGAAGTCGTTTGAGGCGGCTCAGCTCCAGTGACGGCGCGTCGCCCCGAAGGGGACAGTCGCATTTTCGCGGGCCTTCGCCGCGAGAATCGCGCGCAGTCCCCGGGAACGGCTACCTCTTGCCGACCCGCGGCGGCGAGGCTTCAGCCACCCAGCCGATCGGTCGCCTCCACGATCGGCATCTGATGGCCCTCGCGGTCGCTGCGGTAGTAGGTATAGTTCGCGCCGTAAGGCTGGTATTCAGGCGGATGGAGGAAGCGGCCCAAAGGTCCCCACTTGCTCTCGATGAGGACGAGGTCTTCGTGGACCACTTCGAGCACGATTCCCGTGTGCGTCACCACGCCAGCCTCGTTGCGATAAACGATAAGGTCTCCCTTGCCAGGCGACTCGACCGGCTGGTAGCCGTTGTCTTGGAGGATGGTTTCCACGTCGTTGGGATGGACGGCGTAGCGTCCGCCGGTGAAGACCCAACCGTGGCAGTTGCTCGCCGGATCGATTTCGCCGGTTCGGATGACGCGGCACTGGAGTCGGCCTTCGGCGACCCATTGCTGCTCGGCTGCCTCGGCCTCGTCGCTAATTACCAGGCGATAGAGTTTAAGTTTCCGCCCTCGATCCGTCACCAGCCGGATGCCTGGAATCTCATTCCGATCGAGGATAATCGAGACTGCCAAATCCAACGAGTCCCTGGGGTCGGCCAGATGGCTGACCGCGTAGGTGGCGTAGAGCGGACCGCCGATCAGGAAGGCCAGCCAAATCAACCTTGGTCGGGCCAGACGGCGGAGAAAACGAATGAAGCGGGTCGAATAGGCCGCGAAAGCGAGCAGCGACAAGGCCCCGAGGGCAGCCAACGGGGCCCAAAAGAGAAATGGCCACTCGGCGAGACTCAGGCCCGCGGCCGCCACGCAAAAAGTCACGCCAGCCAGGGCGGCGGCCACCCTGACATAGCGCCACCCCGCATACTTCTCAAGCAGGAGACAGCCCAGCCCGACCGCCGCGCCGCCAACCCCAACCAGCCATACCCGCAACAATAGCCCCGAACCGTCGAAGTAGGGCATCCACCGCCTCTTCTCGATTGACCCATCAAATTGCTCGATGAGTTTGCCGCGCGCCGGTTCCGACTAACGGCGCGGTTTGCACCCCTTGCCCACTTACCTTCCATTACGATGAAACCCCCAAGGCATCTACTAGGTTTCGCCTTGCGGCGAAGTATTTTTCAGGTTTCCCAGCGCGTCGGCCTGCCAAATCTGGCCGGACTCGACTTCCAGGGCAGTGAGCCACCCGCCACAGTACAGGCCAGTGTCGATGCATTTCAGGTGGCCCAGGTCGAGAATCCTGCCATCGCGCTGGGCTGTATGCCCCACAATGGCGATCTTGCCCGAGATGTGGGGACCGGGAGGATCGGTGCGAATCGATGCCCACCGCAGGACTTCGGCCGACTGCCAATCGAGGGGGAGCTGGGGGTCGTAGCTGGCGTGAACGAAAAAATGCCGTTCGGTCTCGTGATAGGTGACGCAGTTTTCGAGAAAAGCGATGTGCTCTTCGGGAATGTCGCGGGGATGTTTGCAGCCGTAGGCCTCCAGGGTCTCCCGGCCGCCCCACTCCAACCACGACCCAAGCCCAGGCCCGCCGTAGTGCAAATCCAACAACGTCTCGTCATGATTGCCCAGCAAGGCCACGAGTCGGCACCGCTCGGCCAGGGCGATCAGTTCGTCGAGGGCGGCGGGAGTTTCAGGCCCACGATCCACGTAATCGCCCAGGGCCACGATCGTGTCCTCCGACTGCGGCGCGATGGCCTCCAACAACGAGGCCAGCGCCGTGGCGTAGCCGTGAATGTCTCCGATGGCAATCAGGCGTCCAGACATAAAGAGAAGACCAGAGCTGTCCAGAGGGGAATCATGTTCGCCGAATGGCGAACGTTCTTACCGGGGCTTGGCGTCCACATCATAGGCATAAAGCAGATCGCCGTGGCGGACGTAGAGCCTGCCGCCGCAGACGACGGGATGGGCCCAGCTTGGACCCTCGCCGCCGGCCGGGATCTGGAATCGGCTCACCAGTCGGTGTTGGTTGGGCGAGGCCTCGACCAGGCCCAACACCCGGTTCTCGCTGAGCGTGTACAGCATCCCGTCGGCATAGGTGATCGACCCCTTGCCCACCCCTCGCTCGACATACTTCACCTCGCCGGTCTTCCACTCGACGCAGATCCACTTTCCGCCGGAATTGACGTGCGAGGCCCCGTACACATGTCCTTCGTGCAGGACGAGGCCGCCGTGTTGATTGTCGAGTGCTTTGGCTCGCCACACTTCGCGGACCGCGCAGCGCCGGCCATCGACATCGAGGGCCAGGAGGACCGTGCCGGCGGTGCGGGTGCTAATGAGCACGCAGCCGTCGTGGTAGATCGGCATGGTGATGGTTTCGTCGAAGGGGGTGACGTGTTCGAATCGCCAGAGCAACTCGCCGGTGTCGGCGTTGACGCCGATGGCCGCCCGGCTCGTCAGCGTGAAGATCATGCGCAAACCGCGATGTTCACCGAGGGTCGGCGAGGCATAACCCGCCAGATCGCCCGCGCTGCCCGACCTCCACGCCGTTCGGCCCGTGTGCTTGTCCAGGGCCGCCACGGCCGTCTCCGGCCCACCGGGGCAGCAAATCACGCGGTCGCCGTCGATGAGGACCGACTCGGAGAGTCCCCAGTTGATGTTTTGGCCGCCGAACGCGGCGAGGATGTTCACGCTCCAACGTTTGGCGCCGGTCTTGGCGTCGAGGCAAGCCACGTCGCCGTGGGCGTTTTCGTGATAGAGCCGATCGCCGTCGAGGGTCGGAGTGCCGCGGCTGCCGGGCACGGAACCTTCCCACGCCGGGCCGTTGTCTTGTTGCCAGATCATGCGGCCGTCGAGGTCCAGGGCCGAAATCACGGTCTTTCCCTCGCGGTCGCCCGACGTGTAGATCCTCCCGCCCGAGACCGCCACCGTGGCGAATCCATGCCCCAACCCCCGAGCCGTCCAGAGCAGCCGCGGTCCCTCCGGCGGACACGCCTTCAATAGGCCCGTCTCGGTGGAACGATTGTCGCGCGCGGGTCCGTGAAACCGCGGCCAATCCGTCGGGCCCGCGTTGCCAGCCCCGGAGCCGGCCAGCAAGAGCGGAAGAACGGTCAAGACCGAAAACAAGCCTCGTATCGGCATCGTGGAAGCGTTCTCCAAGGAGGGGGCATCGAAACCAGGTTCCCGCCTATTGTAGGGCAAAGGCCGTCCCGGCACCACCGTCAAGCGCCGTGTCGGTCTTTGCGCCATTGCCGCCCGCTGCGACAATAGCCAAGTCACGCCAAGACACCTTTTGGGGAGGAACGATCCATGTGTGAGCAATGCACGCGGCGCGAGTTTCTCGGCACGGCCGGGGTGTGGGGCGGTTTGGCCTGGGCGACGGGCAGCCTGGCGGTCGCCGGCGAGGGACCGCCCGCCACGCCCGACGCAAAACACGCAGCGCGGGCGTCTCGCCTGCCATCACCAAGGCGCGCAAAATGCCCGCGATCCGTATTCCCAAGCGCCCAGGTTGTTTTGTCACGCTCCCCAACGCGGCTTGGCGTTGCAAGCAAAAAGTCGTACACGTCTACAACCTGGGCAAAGTCTTAGAGTCTCTCGGAAAACGATGACTGATTTTGTGCCCCACTGAACAACATGCGCGCTCGGCTCGCATGTCCCCGTGGCTTCCATCTCCTGCTTGCCGGATTAGAATAGGAAGGAGGCCAAGCGGCAAAGGCCATCCTTGGGAACTCTTGTTGGGAAGACGAGCGAACAATGAAGCGGCTGGTTGGTTTTGGGCGGGCAGTTTACGGTTTGATCTTGACGGGGGCGTGCTGGCTGGGGTCCAGCGGGTTGGTTTGGGCACAGCCCAATGCGATGGGGGAGGAGGCGGCCGAGAAAACGCCTCCTTACGTGGTTCCCTATGCCCTGGTGATCCTTTGCGTGGGTTTGGGGATGGCGATCGTCCTCAATAGTTCCAAGCGGCGTGATCGGGCCAAGCCCGAAGTCTACGGCGAACCCTAGCAAGTCGCCAGGATAGAACAACCTGGGCCAATCACAAAGCGCGGGCGTCCCGCCCGCCACAAATCACGGAGCGCGGGCGTCCCGCCCGCCATGACCAATGCGGGCAAGATGCCCGCGCTCCGTAATCGCAATTGCCCAACGTCTTTTGTCGCGATCCCTAACACGCCTGCCGGGGCTTTCCCGTGGACGAGTCGCACCCCGAAACCCGCTACTTGGCCATCAAAGTGGTGATGATGCCGCGCGACACGAACCCCTACGGC
>Ga0209101_1001237_pt1 | contig 19353 bp, 19 predicted proteins | sample ConPoolayeCmetaG_FD_185481 | JGI IMG/M metagenome (GOLD analysis project Ga0209101, IMG submission 185481) | Hot spring microbial mat communities from California, USA to study Microbial Dark Matter (Phase II) - Cone Pool mat layer C metaG... ...
TCGTAATACATCACCATCAGGTCAAGGGCAAATGGCACGGCCCATATTTGGGTCGAGTCGTCTTCTTTTTTGGCCGTGAACAGATCGAGGGTGTTGGGGTAAAAATCATCACGGTAACTACCTACCTGATTGACCTGCCGCTATGCGCTGATTGGAAATCAGCCTTTCCGGGCACGCTGTGCCGGACGTTGGCTTGCGCCGACGCCCCCGGTCGGCGCAGGCCGACCGCAGGCCGAAGGCCTATGGCGGGCGACTTGAGTCGGCACGTAGATAGTCACTCATCACGGTTGAATTTTTCATCGGCGGTGATGTAGGGAGATAGATCGAGCACGGCAAGCCGCTCGCGGATAAAACGCCAGGCAAAAGGCGAGATGGCAAAAATGTCGGCCTGGGGCGGGTTAAACTGGCTGCCCGGACGGACAAATTCGACGGTGATGTGCGCATATTGTTTGTGAAAAGCCGGCATCAGCGTTTTCAGATAAGCCTGTGTGCCCTCGTCGGCGATCATCTTGATCGTCACCGGCTCGCGCGTGGGAACGATGTGCACACAACTGCAGACAGCAATCAAAAGCAGGCTTAGAGCCTATCCGAAAAACCGTACGAGCGGCATCCCTATGCCGCTTATACCGACGCATAGGGATGCGTCGGCTGCGGTTTTCGGATAGGCCCTTAGCAGACTAAATTTCGATGCAGGACGTACCGGTTGTCGAAGCATAGCGTATCCTTCCTGTCAAGTTGTTGACCGACAGATATTGTAGCACCAGGTGCGCTTTTATTCAACATTGTCGGCAAAAAGGGCTGGTGGTATAATGGCCGCTAATCTTTTTTGACGAGGAATTGGCTTATGAAGACCCGCATTCTATCCTGCCTTTTCATTTTGTCGTTCTTTGTCTCAGCCTGTGCGCGTTCGGCAACGCCCCAACCGTCCACGCCGACCGTTACTCCTGACCTGACTCCCAACATCGTGTCGCCGCTTCAGTTCAGCCCGCTGACCGGGCCGTCTACCTCACCGCTGCCGGTTCCTACCGCCACGCCGCCCTCATTTCAGTCCCCGCAGTATACCTATCGGATCGTCAACACCTATCCACACGATCCCGACGCCTTTACTCAGGGCCTGGTTTACCTGGACGGTCAGTTGTACGAAGGAACCGGCCTTTACGGCGCATCATCGTTGCGGCGGGTTGATCTGCAAACCGGCCAGGTTTTGCAGCGGTATGACCTGTCCGGTGAGTATTTTGGCGAAGGGATTGCCGTTTTGAACGACAAAATCTATCAACTTACCTGGCAATCGCAGGTTGGCTTTGTGTACGACCGGATTACTTTTAACCGGCTTGCTCAGTTTACCTACCCTACCGAAGGATGGGGGTTGACCCACGACGGGCGGCGGCTGATCATGAGCGACGGCAGCGCCAAACTCTATTTTCTCGATCCGCAAACGCTGGCCCGTCTTGGCGAGATCACCGTGCACGATGGCGAGACCGAGATCGTCCGCCTGAACGAACTGGAATATATCAACGGCGAGGTGTGGGCCAACGTCTGGCAAACCGATTGGATCGCGCGCATCGATCCCCAGACGGGGCAGGTGCTGGGCTGGATCGACCTGAGCGGCTTGCTGGGGCCTGAAGACCGTACCCGCCCGGTCGACGTGCTCAACGGCATTGCCTATGACGCCGAGAGGGGGCGTATTTTCGTGACCGGCAAGTGGTGGCCCCGGCTGTTCGAGATCGAAATCGTAGAGAAAAGGTAATTACTTGCCCGGCTGCCTGTCGCCGTGCGCCGATTGGAAATCGGCTGCGTCGGCGCCAATCGATGCCTGGCCGAAGGCCCCAGACGGGCGACTTGGTCGGCATGGGCAGGCAGTTACAAGACAAGAGTAAACGGAAATGATCACCCAACGCACATCACATCGCTCGCAATCGCTGATCGATGCCTTCAACCGCCCGATGCTCGCCTTGTTGGCTCTTCAGTTGATGGGTGGCATGCTCCTTTCGCCGCACTTTGCTTTTTTCTCCGTGTACCTCCAGGAGCGAAATTTTTCGACCCTTTTGATTGCCAACATCACCACGGTCAAGCAAATTGCCGGGCTGATCGCTTCGCTGTTCGGCGGCACCCTGAGCGACTCGCTGGGACGTAAACGGACACTGCTGTTGGGCAATCTGGGGTATCTGCTGGCCAGTTTTGTTTTTCTGCTCCGTTCCCCGTTCTGGATCGGCCTGTTGTGGACGATCGGCGGGTTGGGGCTGGGCCTGCACACCCTGGGTGCCCAGAGCTACTTGCTTGACGTTGCCGTGCCCGATTACCTCGGTTTGCTTTCGGCATTGTTCAACTGGGGTTACACCCTCGGCGGCGCGCTCAGCAGCCCCATCGTTGGCTTGATCCTCGAACGGGGCAGTTACACGCTTTTGGGGCAAACCATGATCGTTTTTGCGCTACTGACACTGATCGTCAATTCGCTCGTTTTGCCCCGTTCACCGGTCGAGTGTCAGGCCCATGTGCCGACGGTGCGATACCTTGGGGGATATGGTGACATTGCGGCTCGTCCGGCTGTGTTGATCCTCGCATTGCTTCGCTTTTTGCCCACCCTGGCCTATGCAACCATGCTGCTGTTGGTGCCGTTGATGCTTAACGATGCAGGAGCAAGCAAGACGATCATTGCATGGTACGCGACCGTCAGTTGGACGGTCGCCTCTCTTGCTCAGATTATCGCCGGTCGTGCGGCCGACCTTTGGGGAGCCAGGCCGGCAACGGCGGTCACTTTTTCGACGCTGATCGTCAGTTTGTTCGGCCTGGGTCTGTGGCCGACCCACCTGTGGCCGGTTTTTGTTTTGGGCACAACCGGCCTGGCTGCGGCGTGGTCATTGTCAACGCTGCTGCCCAACCTGGTTGCCCAGGTTACCGCCGCGCAAGAACGAGGACGTGTGCTGGGCTTTATTCATCTGTGGTGGAACCTGGCCATGATCCTCGGCTCGCTCGGCGCCGGGGCACTGGCCGAGCTGTCCATCGGCATACCTTTTGGCGTTGCCGGCGCGCTCAACTTGTTATCGCTCTTCCTCCTTGTGCGTCTGTGAACCGGCATTGGGGTGGGCGACGACAATGCCGTCGCCTACCCCCGCTCCATTGCTTGGCGGCGGTCTCTGACCTATTCTTTTGCTCCGAACACCCCCTCCCACATACTTGCCAAACCGGCTCTTTGGGAGTATAATGTTGGTTTGTTGCAATTGATTGCAACAAATCTTGCTGCTGACAAAGGAGGATGGCATGCACATTCCGGATGGGTTTTTAGACACAGCGACAAGCGTTGCAAGCTGGGTTGTTTCGGTGGGGGGAGTGGCCGTGGCGGTTCGCCGGGTCAACAAAACGCTGAATGAACGGCAAGTACCGCTGATGGGTGTCTCGGCGGCGTTCATTTTTGCCGCGCAAATGATGAATTTTACCATCGCCGGCGGCACGTCGGGCCACTTGCTTGGGGGAGCACTGGCTGCCATTTTGCTCGGTCCGTGGGCAGGCACCCTGGTGATCACCTGCGTGTTGGCCGTACAGGCCTTGCTCTTTCAAGATGGGGGACTGCTGGCCCTGGGAGCAAACATCCTCAACATGGCCCTGATTGGGGTGTGGTCGGGCTGGCTGGTTTATGCGGGCCTCAAGCGGCTGTTGGGCGAAAAGAGTTGGGCGATTTTTGTGCGCGGCTTTGCCGCCGGATGGCTATCGGTGGTGCTGGCCGCGCTGTTGGCCTCGGTCGAGCTGGGGTTGTCGGGCGCGTCGCCGTGGGGCGTGGTGCTCCCGGCTATGGGCGGCGTGCATGCCTTGATCGGCATCGGCGAGGGGTTGATCACGGTGGCGGTGCTGGCCTTTTTGCGTGCCGTCCGCCCCGATTTGTTGACCATGCACCGGCTGGCGTCAGAAGCGTGAGGTAGGCAAGATGAAAAATCGTTGGTGGCTGATCGGATTGTTGATCGCTTTGGTGGTGACTCTCTTTTCGCCGCTGGCTTCACCTCACCCCGATGGGCTAGAGCGTGTGGCCGAAGACAAAGGCTTTCTTGAACGGGCACAGGATGCCCCCTACGAACTCATTCCCGACTATGTTTTCCCCGGCATTGCCGATGAAAACGTGGCGACCATCGTGGCCGGCTTGGTCGGCACGCTGCTCACCTTTGGGGTGGGCTATGGTCTGGCCTGGGCTTTGCGCCGACGGGCCAGGGCTACCGGGTAAATGCAGCACACGGCGCTTGAGCCTTATCGCGTCGCCAACAGTTTGATCCACCGGCTTGATGCCCGGCTCAAACTGTTGGCGACGCTGGCATTTGTGCTGGCGGCGACCACGTTGCCGCCGTCGGCTTGGGGGGCGTTGGCCTTGCTGAGCCTGGTCGCCGTCCTGTTGATCGTTGTCTCGCACACGCCGCCGATGATGATGCTCAGGCGTTCACTGGTCGCCCTTCCTTTTGTCGGCATGATCGCCTTGACGCTCCCCTTTACGCGCGACGGACAATTGCTGTGGGGGGTGCAGCTTGGACGCCGAGTGCTGGGCATCACCGATCTGGGCTTGCTCTCTTTTGTCTCGATGCTGGTCAAGGGCTGGCTGTCGGTGCTGGTGGCCAGCCTGCTGGTCACGACGACGCCTTTCCCTACTTTGCTTCAGGCGATGCAGGCTTTGCGTGTCCCCAAGATTTTGATCTTGATTATCTCTTTTATGTATCGCTATCTGTTCGTTCTGGTCGATGAGGCACTTTGCCTGCAACGGGCGCGGCTGGCGCGGTCGGCGGCGCGGTCGACGGGGGGCAGTGGGGGCACGCTGCTTTGGCGGATCAAAGTGCTGGGGGGAATGATCGGCTCATTGTTCATCCGCAGTTATGCGCGCAGCGAACGCATTTATCAGGCTATGCTGTCGCGCGGGTACGATGGACAATGGTTTGCCGTTGCCCATTTTCGCTGGCAGCCGCGCGATACCTGGGCCGGGCTGTTGATGGGGATCGGTTTGGTTGCCGTTATGGTATTTGGCGTATGTGTACGATGATCGAGATTAGAAATTTGTCTTTCGTGTATCCAGGTGGACAGCCTGCACTGAACGGCATTAACCTGACCATTAAGGCCGGGGAAAAGGTGGCGGTGGTTGGGCCGAACGGCGCGGGCAAATCGACGTTGCTGTTGCATCTCAACGGCATTTTGGGCGGCTCGTCGGCACACGGGGTAGGGCAGGTGCGTGTGGGCGGGGTTGAGGTCAACGCGCGGTCGGTGCGGCAGGTGCGTGCCCGGGTGGGGCTGGTGTTCCAGAATCCAGATGATCAGCTTTTTTCGCCGACGGTGTTTGAAGATGTGGCTTTTGGCCCGCTGAATATGGGTCTGGCTGTCGATGAGGTGCGCGTGCGGGTTGAGCGGGCGTTGTCGGCAGTGGCGATGGTCGGCTATGAAGACCGGATGCCGCATCATCTCAGTCTGGGTGAGCGCAAACGGGTTGCCATTGCCACTGTTTTGTCGATGGAACCGGATGTTTTGGTGCTTGATGAGCCGTCGGCAGGGTTGGATCCGCGTGCCCGACGCAACCTGATTGCGTTGCTGCGTGCGCTGCCGCAGACGATGCTTGTCGCTACGCACGATATGCGTCTGGTGTGGGCGCTGTGTCCACGCACGGTGGTGCTGGACGGCGGCCGCGTTGTCGCCGATGGCGCGACGGCCGAATTGTTGACCGATAAGAGGTTGATGGAACGACATGGGCTGGAAGCGCCCCTGGAAGCGTTTGTCACCGATGCCGGGTGTGTGGCTGCGGAGGGAAGCGATGGCTTGTGAAAAGGTTTTTGTCAACAAATTGCACGAAAAGGGGCTACGCCTGACGCCGCAGCGTGAACTGATCCTCGCGGCTTTGCACGAGATTGCCGGGGCGGCAACGGCCGAAGAGATTTATGCACGGGCGCAAGCACACCAATTGCGGGTAAATTGCTCGAGCCGGCGACGCAGGGTTGCCATCGACATCTCGACGGTTTATCGCACGCTGGAATTGCTGCGACAATTCGGGCTGGTAGCATGTGTTGATGCCGGGGAGGATCGGCGGCGTTATGAATTGCTCGGCTTGCACGGGCCGCACGTTCACCTGGTTTGTCAACGGTGCGGTGCGATTGACGGCATCGATCTGCAAGAGATGGGTGAATTGGCCGAACGTCTGCGCGCGCTGTACGGTTTTGTCGCCGACCTGGAGCACCTGTCAATCCCCGGTTTGTGTGCCCGGTGTGCCGGCCCGGCCTGACCCCTGCTTTGATCAATGGCCGATGTTCTTGAGGCCGTGTCCGGTTATGGTCGAGACGATTAGTTCCTGGTTGCGCGCAACCACGTTGCGCGCAACTTGGGCATTTTTTTCGCGCACATACCGGAACACGCCGGCCATCGTCGCGGCCGAAGTCGGTTCGATGTAAAGCCCCTGTTTCCCCACCCATTGCCACGAGGCAAGGATTTCGGCCTCGTCCACGGCAATGAAATATCCTCCGCTCTCGCGCACGGCGCGGACGATCTGTGGGCCGCGCGCCGGATCGGCGATGGCGATCCCTTCGGCGACGGTGGGTTTTTTCTCGGTGTATGCGTTCGGCACTTCGGTGCCGGTTGGTCCTGCGGTGAATGCCCGGTAGAGTGGCGCGCATGCCTGTGCCTGCACGCCGATCAACCGGGGCAAACGGTCGATCACGCCGGCTCGTTGCAAATCCTTAAAGCCGATTGCCGCGCCGAGCAACAAGGTGCCGTTGCCTACCGGCAAGATAACCGTGTCGGGGGCGTGCCAGCCGAGTTGTTCGCAGACTTCATAGGCCCACGTTTTGGTGCCGTGAAAGAAAAAAGGGTTCCAAACATGGCTGGCATAGCAGGTTGTTTGAGCGGCCTGGCGTGCGGCACGGGCGGTATCTTGGCGGTTGCCGGAGATTTTCCTCAGCCGTGCGCCGTAGGCTTGGATCTGGGCAATTTTAGGCGTCGAGGTGTCGGCGGGCACGTAAATCTCGCAGGCAATGCCGGCACGGGCACAGTAGGCGGCAATGGCGCAACCGGCGTTGCCCGACGAGTCTTCGATGACTCGATCGATGCCCATCGTGGCGATATGGCTGATCAGCACCGAGGCGCCGCGATCTTTGTACGAGCCGGTCGAAAAGAGCTGATCTTGCTTGACCCATACCCTGTGACCGGCAAAATCGAGGGCAAGCAGGGGCGTAAAGCCTTCGTCTACCGACACGATGCGGGCATCGGCGGGCAATGGGATGGCCTCGCGGTAACGCCACAGCGTCGGGCGGCGGCGGGCGATTTCGTCAAGCGGAAAACGGGCATCAAAGAGGAGGTCGAGCGGGCCACCGCATACGCATTGCCACCGCCTGGGGGCGATCGGCATGACCCTTCCGCAGTGGGTACAGCTCAGAGTGGCATAGGAATTTTGCATTCTTGCTCCAAAAGAAGATAATTGGTCATTGCTTAGCGTTGTGGAGGGGTAAAATGGAAAAACGCAATTTGATGGCTTGGACGGGGGGTACGTTGATCTTGATTGGCCTTGTTTTGCTGGCCGCGACGACCCTTTTGCCGGCGTATGGCGTCGATGTGTTCCGTTGGGGGGTGGCGCGCACATGGCCCTTGATCGTGATCGCCGCCGGATGGGGCTTTATTCTGCCTCCGCTGTTGATCGGCAGCCGTATGCGGGGGTTGGGCGGATTGTACATTCCCGGCCTTTCTGTTCTTGCCACCGGGGGAATCTTGCTCTTTTGCAGTTTGACCGGCTGGTGGGCGGCCTGGCGGTGGTTTTGGCCGCTAGAAGTGCTCGGTGTGGCCGCCGGTTTTTTTGCTGCGGCGGCCCACATGCGGGTTATCTGGTTGCTCATTCCGGCGATTGTCGTTGGGGCCAATGGGCTGCTCTTTCAGTTTTGCGCCGTCACCGGCATGTGGCAGGTCTGGGCGGTCATGTGGACGATCGAACCGCTCTCGGTTGGCGTGGCTTTGCTTGGTATCGGCGTGTGGAAAGGGCACAGGGGGTTAACCCTGGCCGGGGCGATTCTCTGTGTCGTCGCCAGCCTTGCTCTGCTCGGAATGAGCGTGCTGATGTCCACGCGCCTGCTCTGGCTCGATCAACGTCCGTTCAGGTTGTTTGTGGCCATCCTCCTGATCCTGATCGGTTTGTTGTTTTTGCTCTGGAATTCGTTGTACCGGCTCTTTGCTTTCCCATATCCGCGCCGTTAAGGACCTATCCGAAAAACCGTGTGTCGCTTACCGACGCATAGGGATGCGTCGGTTACGTTTTTCAGAGGATGCGTCGGTTACGTTTTTCGGAGGATGCGTCGGTTACGTTTTTCGGATAGGCACCAAGAACCTTTCCGAAAAGCCGCATGGGGACCCGACAGGCTGTGGCTCTTGCTCCGCTTGTCTTTGCCTGCGGCAATGGCTATTGGACGAACCACAACACGTCGGCGAGCGCTTGATGGGTGTCAAAGGAAAGGCGAATCAGATGCGGCGGTGAAAAGTGGGCCACGTATTCGGCGATCAGCCGGGCAAGTTCGCTTACCTCGGCGCGCAGTCGCCAATGTTCGCCGTCCTGTGCATAGAGGAGGATAAAGAGCCGGTTGGCCAGGTGATGTCGTCCCTGGGTGCTTTGTTGTTCGTACAGCCAGCGGATCAAATGTCGCTTGTCGCGTTGGGCCTGGTCGAAAGGGCGGCCGTATCTGGCCGGAAACACGCTGGTTTTATGATCAAAAGGGATGCCGTGAATGCGAAAATCGATCAGCCGGTCTTTGGCGTCGCGGTTGGCCTGCACGCCGGGCTGTGCACAAAAGGCCATTTCGACGGCACGGGCTGACCAAAAGTTGAACCAGCGGTGCACGGCGTAATCGGCCAGCGGGCGGTCTAGTGTGGCAATTTGCGCGCGCAGGTCATCCCAGGCAAAGGTATGATAAATGAACTGTGTCTGACGATCCCACTCGTCGGTTTGTTTGCGTCCCCAGCGTACCGGCCCATACTCGGCCACCCGTCGCTTGAGCTGTGCTTCGATTTGGGCAAGGGTCTCGTTCACTCGCATGCCTCCCACGTAGCTATTCAGGCGGTGACTGTAGGGGTGAGGCGCGCCTGGCCCGTACACCCTTTTGGGCCTGCGGCCATTGGTCGGCCTTCGCCGACCTGCTCCTTGCTGCACCCCCAGAGGCAGTGTCGGCGCAGGCCGACACCTGGCGCGAAGCGCCTGAAGAGCGCGATTTCAATCGGCTGAATAGTACCCTCCCACAAGGACGGGGCACAACATGGCCATTTTACTGCAAAGGTTTGTCGGAGGCAACTTTGACGAAAGGACAAAAAAATGCTAAAATGTGAATCCTTGTTCCTCTTGAGTGAACCATGTCAGGCCCGATAAAAACATCCGTTGCCACATCCGGAAGAACGCATTGGGAAGAGTGGCTGTGGCAAAGATGCCTCGCCCCAAAAACCTCCCTGATTTTGTTTGCGCTGATCCTTCTTGGCTTGCTCGTTGGGCAACTTGTCCCACAGTTACCCGATGATGCACGGAGCGACCCGGCTGCTTACGATCGATGGCTGCAAACGATTCCCGAACGGTTTCGCGCTGTCGAATCCACCTTGAACCGGTTGGGCTTGTTCGACATTCGGAACGGTTTGTGGTTTCAGGCCCTATTGGTGGTCGCAGCGACGGTGGGCCTTGTGGCATTGGGGGGGCGGTTTGCCGTGTTGCATCCTCAACAGGCTCTTTTACAACCTTTGTCGTTCTCCCAAGACGACACAGATGTGCCCATCCCAGAAACACTTGTCAACGCGCTCATCCAGAGCGTGAGGACGCTGGTCGGCACAGCGTATCAGGCTACGGCCGGAAATCGAACGGCAATATACGGCCGCCGTCCTGGCTGGACGCAGCCCCTGGCGACGTTAACCTGCCTGGGTCTGTTGTTGACCGTGGCCGGCATTGCCATCGACATACGCTGGGGGTGGAACCTGTCGGCAATCACGTTGCTGCCGCAAACGACCATTCAGGTCGCGCCCAACGTAACGCTAAGCCTGGCCTCCTTTGATCGGGCGCATGCGCAGGCCGTGCTGCAAACCGGTTCTGCACAATTCACCGTTGGGAAAAAGGCGGCATCGGCCGGCCGCCTGATCTGTCGTGTTGTGGACATCGGGGGAGTATACGTCCAAATTCGCGCCGTCAACCGGGATGGCACACGGCTCGACATATATCCTTATGCTGACCAGGGCGGTCCGGTCCAAACGTTGACCATGGTATTCCCCGTTGATGTCCAAGAAGACAACGTTGTGTTCTTTGTTCCATCGCAAAATATCGTTGCTCAATTGGGGTGGGCCGAGCAAAGCGGGTTGCGTCTTGATCTGACAGATGGTGCCGGGCAAAAACTTGCCGAACACACTTTGCCCATATCGACCGAAACAATCGAAATCAACGGCACGGGCTTGCAAATTGCGGCGACCTTTTACCCGACGGTAGCCCTTTCTTACCGGCCCGGTTATTGGCTGTTGCCGGTGGGCACACTGCTGGTGCTGCTCGGCGGTGTGTTTGATGCCATACCTGTGGAAAGCATTGGGATTGTGGTGGCCGGGGAAGCGGGGCGGATTCTGGTTCGTGTGTGGCCGTTGCTCCGGCGACCATCATGGATGGAAAAAGTCGTCCAACAGGTCGAGGTTGCGTTGCACGCATCGGGTGCGTCGATCGAATACCATTCTGTGGAGGAACAATGACCGTTTGGTTGGCCGCGTATTGGGGGCTTGGCGAGGCGGCATTGGCCGTCGCCGGCGTGCTTTTGGTCGGCTATATGCTGCAGGGATGGCGCGCCTGGGCCCGCAGCGGGCAGCTCCTGGTCATCGTGGGGGAAGTATTTTTAGGGGCGGCCCTGATCCTGCGTGGTGTGCGTGGCCATGGCTGGCCGATCACCTTTTGGCCCGACATGGCAGCCGGGATCGGGGTGGTGATGCTCTTGGTTTACCTGGTTTGGAGCAGCGCAACACGCAACCCAAGCACCGGCGCGGTGACCGTGCCGGTGGCCCTGGGGTTGAGCCTGCTCGGCGCGGCTCAGCAAGTCACCGCGCCGGTCACCACGCCGATGAGCAATCTCAACCTGGTGCTAAGCAGCGGTGCGACGTTGTTGGGAGGCGCGTTTTGGGGCTTGTCGGCAAGCATCGGGTTGAGTGGGCTGATCCGGCTGGCACTGAAAACGCGGTTCATTCGCGGATGCTGGCTTCCGGCGCGGGTGGGGTCGCGTTGGAGTGAAATCTGGGTGCGCGGGGGGTTGATCTTTTTAGCCATCGGCTTAGCCATTGATGTCTGGTGGGTAAAGCCACTTGATCTGGTGGCGACCGATAATGTTCGCCAGGGAGGCATTGCGATAGCCTGGATGATTTACTTTATTGCCCTGCGCCTCAAAAATCATCCACGCTGGCAAGGCTGGGCATGGGACGCGATTCAGGTGATCGGCTTTGCTTGCACTCTGCCCATTCTACTCGATGTGCCCTGGCTAAACCAGCCGTTGATTTTCTGGTGATTTCTTTTCCAGCCTGGGTGTGGCTGTCGGACTCGATGTGCGCGCTACCGGTCGACAGACTGGAAATGGTTGTTTTCTGGCCTGTGGGAGAATACCAGACAGGTCAGTTATGATCAAGGGTGAAAAGGAGAAAACATGTTAGAATTAAAGAAAGGAATTGACATCCTGGCCGAAATCGGCGGGATCAAAACGGCGGATGCCGCGCACAAGTTGTTCGCGGCTCGTTGTGATGCCGAAACGTTAGCCCGGTTGTCCAAGATTACCAATCAAGAAGCGTTGCTCAAAATCGCCAACTCGATTTCGATGATGAATCCCGACGCCGTCTTTGTCAACACCGGCTCTGAAGCCGACTTGCAATGGGTGCGCGAATATAGCCTGGCCAAGGGCGAAGAAAAAAGTTTGCCGATGCCGGGCCACACCGTTCACTTTGACCTGCCGGCCGAACAAGGGCGTGTGGTCGACAAGACGCTGTACATCGTCAACCCAGGGGAAGAGGTCAGCGTGTTGGCCCGCAGCATTTTGCGCGATGAGGCGTTCGAATATGTCAAAAAATTTATGGTTGACATTGCCAAAGGCAAAACTCTGATGATCGGCTTTTTCAATCGTGGCCCGGTGGGAGCGCAGGCAGCCATTCCGGCCGTCGAGATCACCACGTCGAGCTATGTGATGCACTCGGCCAACATTTTGTACCGCAACGTTTATGCCCAGTTTGACCAGGAAGCGGCGCGTGCGGGCACCTTTTTCACCAACGTGCACAGCGAGGGAACCAACCGTCCGGAAGATTTCCCCAACATGCGTGTCTTTATGGATCGCAGTTGGCTGACCACCTTTTCGATGCTTTGCACCTATGCCGGCAACACCCTGCTGCTCAAAAAGGGCAATCATCGCTTTGCCGTTGATCTGTCTACCTATTATCGTCGGGAAAGCGAGCTGTCGGAACACATGTTTATCACCGGGATGACCGGCCCCGGCGGACGCAAGACCTATTTTGCCGGTGCAGCGCCTTCTGGCTGTGGTAAAACCACCACCGCTATGGTCGGCTCGGATTTCATCGGCGACGACCTGGCCCAGATTTGGATCGCTGCCGACGGCACGATGCGCGCGGTCAATCCGGAAATCGGCATCTTTGGCATCGTCCAGGACATGAACCGCGAAAGCGATCCCTACCTGATGAAGGCGTTGCGCGAACCCGGTGCGGAAGTGATCTGGTCGAACGTGTTGATTACCGAAGATGGTACGCCGCGTTGGGTGGGTGATGGCGATCCGCCGCCGACCAGAGGAATCAACTATACCGGCGAGTGGTGGGAAGGAAAACTGGACGAAAACGGCAAACCAATTCCAATGTCCAATCCCAATGCCCGGTGCACGCTGTCCAATATGCACATCGAAAACTATAATGCCACAGTGGCCCAGGACCCGGCCGGCGTGCCGATCAGCGTCGTGACCTACAGCGGCCGTGACAGCGACACGATGCCGCCGGTTTGGGTAGCTAAAAATCCCGATCACGGCGTAGTCATCGGAGCCTCCATTTTCTCGGCAGCTACGGCGACCGAGGTGGGGGCCAAAGGGGTGCGTCCGCAGCCATGGGCCAACGAACCGTTCATCCCCGGCCCACTGGCCGATTACATGGAAGCGCAGTTTGTCTTCTTTAACTCGCCCAAGCTGACCCACAAGCCGGTCATTGCCGGTCTGAACTATTTCCTGACCCACGGCGCGCGCGGTGGCGAAGGCAACAAGTTGCTCGGCGAAAAGCGCGATGTTAAGGTCTGGCTCGGCTGGCTGGAGTTGTATGCCCACGGCGATGTGTCGGCCATCGAAACGCCGATCGGTTACATTCCCAGGTATGAAGACTTGCGCAAACTGTTTGCCGGAATTAACAAAGAATATCCCAAATCGCTTTACGACAAACAATTTTCGTTCTACGTGGATAACATTCTTGCCCGTATTGCCCGGCTGGAAGAGGTTTATCGAAACGAAAAGAACGTTTTGCCCAGATTGTTTGAAGTCTATGCCGAACAACGACAGGGACTGGAAGCACTCAAGGCCAAATATGGCTCCATTGTCTCGGTTGAGCAGTTGATCGAGGCGGCCTCCAACTAGCTGAATCCAGATCCTAATCCAAACCCTAAAGGTCTCCAAGACCTTTAGGGTTTGGAATTTTTGGGGCTGACGTTGACAATGATCGCCTTTTGCTGTAAGATCAACTCAATTGGCGGCCGAGTTATGTGTTCTTTTTCAAGGAGGTATGATCGATGTATCACAAGGTTGTTTTGATCGGCAATCTGACCCGCGACCCCGAAATGCGTTACACCCCCAGCGGCACCGCAGTGGTCAATTTTACCGTGGCCACCTCGACCAAGATCCCCAAATCGACAAACCCTGAATGTCCCGAAGGGTGGAAAGAAGGCTATGGTGGCAACACCTGGGAACAAACCATCTTTTGGCGGGTGACGGCGTGGCGAGGTTTGGCCGAGACGGTCAATCAATTTCTGTCCAAAGGGCGACAGGTGTACGTGGAAGGGACGATGAACGGCACTTCTGAGAATGGGGTGTTGAACCCGCGCACCTGGACCGGCAACGATGGAGTGGTGCGTGCCAGCTTTGAAGTGACGGCACGCACAATCAAGTTCTTGGGCGGGCGTGAAGCCGGGGCCACAGAGGAATTCGGCCCGTCGGAGCCGCCACCCGATTTCGTTGAAGAAAACGAGATTCCCTTCTAGCATCCATGTCAGGATGCCGGAGAAGGGCTTTAGAGCCTATCCGAAAACCGTAACCGACGCATCCCTACGTCGGTACAAGCGGCATAGGGGTGCTGCTTGTACGGCTTGGCGGATAGGTCCTTAGCACCCGGTGTCGGTTGTTTGTCACAGCATGATTTAGAACGGCCTCTGGTGTTTCCAGAGGCCGTTTTTTTACTTTTATCCTGGATTCTGGCGATTTCGGGAGTTGAGACTTCAGCCGGGTGGTTAAATCCGGCTAAAGCCTCCACTCTACTACCAGACGTAGATTCGCTAGAGTTCAGTTTTATCGTTTTTCCCACTCGGCGACGGCATCTTGAATCAACCGGCGAATTTGTGGGTCGGGCACCTCGGCAGGACTGTGATAAATCCGGTATCCCACCTCGATTTGCAACGAACCGTCCGGTGCGCTTTGAACGTGCACTTCAACCGGCAATGGTTGGGGCAGGGCCTCGATGCGGCGCTGCAAGATGGCCTCGATTTGATCGATAAAGGACATCGGCCGGAAGGTTGGTGCCGGTTCAAGCCCGCGCCGGAAAAAGGTGGTGATGGTCTGGCCGACGTTGGCCAGGCTGGGTGAGGCCGGTTGGGACATAGATGTCGGTGGTGGGGTGAGTGATGGAGCGAGCGGGGGCGCTGTCGGTGCACCTTCAGGCTGAGGATGTGATTGAACCTGGGCCGGTCGGGCGGTGGCCGTCTCGACCGGTTGGGCAGGGGCAGCAGGAGCAGTCGCTTCTTCCGGCGGAGCAATGTTTTTGAGCGCCTGCGGGTTGGCCGCCATCCCACCGGTAAAACGCAGCAAATCGGCGATGGCCCACAAGACCCGCCGACCGACCTGTGCGTCTTGAATTTCGCGGATATGACCGTAGCGTTGCCCGTTGACTTCGACCAAAATGCGGCCGGTTTGTGGCTCACGGATCACGCGCATGACTTCGCCGGGATGGGCCGGTGTAAGCGTAAGCTCTACAGACGATGTGCTGTCCGCCAAAGAGGTTGGCGGCGCCGTCGGGGCCGATACCGGCGCGACCGCCTGGACGGGTCTGATCGGTTCTTTTTTCGATTGTCGGCGTCCAATGGCGGTCACGATAAAGACGACCAACCCCACAGCAATCAGGGTGGTCAGGATAAATGCTGCCAAAATCAAGCTTGAATTATCAGACATAGCTCTGCTTTCCTGCGCTTTTGTTATTGTATTATATCATGAGCCGTTGTTGGTGCACAATGGCTCTATGGTAATGGTCAAGGCGCGTGGAACTAGGGTATTTTTCAAATTGACCGGGTCGGTGTACAATAGTTAATCGCGGTGATGGTTGGCAAAATAGTGCCGACGGATCAAGGCCGCCAACGGTTCGTCGGGGTGAATCTGGCATATGTTGGCGAGCACGGCGTCGAGGCCTTGTTCGGCAAGGCGTTTTTGCAAATCGAGGGCCAATGGGTCGCCCGGCGGATCGAAATGGAGCGCAGCGGCGATGGCCCGAGTCAGTGCATAGGGGGTGATGCCGGCCTGTTCGGCCAGGCGCGCAGGAGCAACCAGGCGATCGGTGGGGGCGAGTTTGCGTGCCGGGTCGCGGCCCAGACGCAAGATGGTGTCGCCGAGGGCGCGGTTGGCGAAGCGACGGCGCAGGTCGTCGGCATGGGTGTAAAGCCATGCGGCGTCGGCGCCGTAAAAGGCTACCAGCCCGCCAATGCTTTCCTGCCAGGCTGCGCTCAATTGCCTATCAATTTCGGCATCGACCAGGGCTTCATAGCCATAGGTGTAGCCCTTCAAATAGCCCAGGTAGGCCAGCACGGCATGGCCACAGTTGTGGATGTACAATTTGCGTGCCGTGTAAACCTCAAAATGATCGCAAAGTTCCATCGCCGAGATGTGCGGCGGTTCACCGACAAAACCGGTCCGGTCAACGGGCAATTCTTTGTATGGCTCGACGCAGATCAGCGTGGGATCACGGGCACGCATTTCCGCCGTGGGCGGTGGCACCATCCGCCCGATCACCGTGTCGACAAAGCCAACGTGTGTGTGCAAAAATTCCTGCTCGTCGGCGGTGAGGTGTTGGCAAACCATTTCGCGCAGGATGCGCGCTGCGTTGTGCAGGTTTTCACAAACGATGCAATTCAACGGTGTTTGACAGCCAATTTCCATCCGTCGGCGTATGCCGGCGGCGATGCCGGCGGCGATTGCCGGCAACGCGCGTGCGCCAACTGCGGTAGCCATTATTTCGGCGCGCATCACGGCTTCGGTAACGGCTTGACCATCCCCGGCATGCAAGGCCGTTACCGGCTCTACTCGCACCTCTTGGACATTGTCGTTGTCGATCAGGCGGATCGTGTAGCTATGGGTGGCGTTAAGGGCATCGAGCAAAGGTTGATCGATGTCGATCATGGTGAGGTGGTAACCCGATTCATTGAATAACTGGCCGATAAATCCACGTCCGATGTTCCCCGCCCCAAAAATCACAGCTTGTTTCATCGCCATCCTCCACACAGTATGGCGGCAAGGTCATTGAACCTTTGCCGGGTTCGATTGAGCAGGCACATTATAGCATCAGGTGTGTTTTTTTTCCAGCCGACAAGTCGAGGTTTTCGAAGCCAGGCCGACGCATCCCATACGATGGTCGGCCTGCGCCGACCGTGCTGACTCAAGTCAGCCTTTCTGGGCCTGCGGCCAATGGTCGGCCTGCGCCGACCGTGCTGACTCAAGTCAGCCTTCCTGGGCCTGCGGCCAATGGTCGGCCTGCGCCGACCAGATCATGTCGGCGTAGGCCGACGTTTGGCGCGAAGCGCCTCAAGAGGCCGATTTCAATCGGCGTCGGGATCGGCCTGCGCCGACCAGATCACGTCGGCGTAGGCCGACGTTTGGCGCGAAGCGCCTCAAGAGGCCGATTTCAATCGGCGTCGGGATCGGCCTGCGCCGACCAGGCGTCGAGTGCCAAGAGGCCGATTGTAATCGGGCGGAATAGATGCCCTACATTTTGCCGGGTTCTGAACAACAAGGAGGTATCAATGGACGTTTTGCAAGGTCGCGTGGCCCTGGTGACCGGGGCCAGCCGGGGCATCGGCCGGGCGACGGCGTTGGCACTGGCCCGGGCCGGCGCCGATCTGATTTTGGCCGCCCGCAGCGAAGCTCAGTTAGCGGCATTGGCCGCCGAGATCACCTCATTGGGGCGCGCGGCGCTGGTATGTGTGACCGATGTGTCACAGGAATCCGATGTGACCCGTACCGTTCAAGCCGGCCTGGAACGATTCGGCAAGATCGATATCCTGGTCAACAATGCCGGCGTGCGTGTCGGTCGGACTGTGCTATGGGAGACAACCCCCGAAGAATGGGACACGATGATGGCGATCAACCTGCGCGGCGCGTTTTTATGCTGTCGGGCCGTGCTGCCGGGCATGATCGCGCGCCGCGAAGGGTTGATCATCAATGTCGTCTCGACGGCCAGCCAGATCGGCCTGGAAAACATGAGCGGTTACGGCGCGAGCAAGTGGGGATTGCTGGGAATGACCAGGTCATTGATCAAAGAAGTGCGTCCTTATGGCATTCGGGTGACGGCACTTTCGCCGGGTGGCACCAACACAACCTTTCGCTCCGGCGCGCGCCCCGATTACCTGGCGCCGGAAACGGTGGCCGAAACCATCGTGTTTATTGCTTCGTTGCCGCCCCAGGCGGCGGTACATGACCTGGTGATTCGACCGATGGTGGAAACAAATTTCTAAGTCTCGGTAGGCCGCAATTCACTCGTGGACCCAAGGCTTTGGCCGGAGCATTCCGCCTGAAGGCTCCACTCCGGGTGATTCTTTGCCGTCGTCTACCCTATGATGATAATTTTAATGGAGAAAACGATGCGAATTGAAAATCTACGTAACAAAATGCGTGAACAAGGTTTGGACGGCATGCTGATCACCGATCCGTACAACCGTCGCTACCTGAGCGGGTTTACCGGCTCGACGGCGACGTTGCTGGTTACGGCGACGCAGCAGTTGATCATGGTCGATTTTCGTTATTATGAACGGGCCGAATACGAGGCCCCGGCCTGGACACAGGTGCGTGTCACCGGCAAAACGACAGAAGCACTGGCCGAGATGGTGCGTCTTGCCGGCGTGCGACGGTTAGGCTTTGAAGCCGATCATGTCACCGTGGCGCAGTTGAAAGAGATGCAGGGGGCCGTTGGCGATGTCGAGTGGGTGCCAACCGAAAAATTTGTCTTGCCGATGCGGATGATCAAAGAGAAAACGGAGGTGGCAGCGATCAGGCGAGCGATTGCCTGTGCCGATGCCGCCTTTGCGTACTTGTGTCAGACCATCCGGCCGGGGATGACCGAGCGCGAGGTGGCCTGGATGCTGGAGAGCTATATGCGCCAGCATGGGGCAAACGAACTGGCTTTTCCGACCATCGTCGGGGCGGGGCCGAACGGGGCGATGCCGCACGCTACGGCCGGCGACCGTCCGATTCGCCCTGGCGAACCGGTGGTGATCGATTTCGGCGCGACAGTAGACGGCTATCGTTCCGACATTACCCGCACCATATGCCTGGGCAGGCCGGAAGACGAACAGTATCTGGAGGTCTGGAAGCTGGTTTTGCAAGCTCAGCAAGCCGCCGAAGCGCAGATCCGCCCCGGCATGACCGGCCGGCAGGCCGATGCGCTTGCCCGCGATCTCTTGGTCGCGGCCGGCTATGGCGAACACTTTGGCCATGGTCTGGGGCATGGCGTAGGGCTGGAAATCCACGAGGGGCCGCGCGTCAGCCGACTGTCCGATGATGAGACGCTCCGACCGGGAATGGTGTTCACCGTCGAGCCGGGGCTATACCTGCCCGGACGCTTTGGCGTGCGCATCGAGGACATTGTGCTGCTGCATGAGGACGGCTGTGAGGTGCTGACCCGAGCGGTTAAGGAACCGCTAATCATGATGTAACGTATCTGCTCAGCCTGTGCTGATGACCATACAAATGGGACACAGATTTTCACGAATTTGACGGATGAACGCGGATAGTTTTTATCAAATCGGTGAAAATCCGTCGCATCTGTAGCAACCCGTGTCCTGGCTGAGCAAAGACCCTAAAGGTTTCTAAAACCTTTAGGGTCTCTGCGGGGACACAGAAGCATCTGTGGCAGCCCGTGTCCTGGCTG
>Ga0209101_1001239_pt1 | contig 19332 bp, 12 predicted proteins | sample ConPoolayeCmetaG_FD_185481 | JGI IMG/M metagenome (GOLD analysis project Ga0209101, IMG submission 185481) | Hot spring microbial mat communities from California, USA to study Microbial Dark Matter (Phase II) - Cone Pool mat layer C metaG... ...
GAGTTCTTGCCTTTGCTCGTCGGTTAATTGCACACGGATCATAGCAGGTCACCTCCCTAAAAACATTCACATGGGGAGTATACCAGCTATGCCAGAAAAGTGCAAGGAACTTTCTGATACTTACTTAGTCTTTGGGCGCCTGAAGTTCTTAGCCTGGCTATAAATTACAATGAAAATCAGGTAATAGGAGGAGGAAGCACAATGAGTGGTAAGAAACTGACCCGTCGTGATTTTCTTCGTGTGAGTGCATTAGGGGTGGCGGGTGTGGCCCTTGCAGGATGCAAGGCACCGGCTACGGGAACGCCGACCACGGCACCCACTGCAGCTCCGACTGCAGCTACGACTGCAGCACCCACTGCAGCTCCCACTGAAACTCCCACCGTTGCGGCTCCGGTGAGCATGTACAAGGAATCCCCCATGCTCGCAGCCAGAGTGGAAGCCGGCGAGTTGCCGCCCGTAGACGAGCGCCTGCCGGAGAACCCGCGAGTGATCAAGGGGCTCACCCCGGAGCAGGGTGTCTATGGCGGCGAGATGCGCGTTGGCTTCGTCGGCGCCAGCCCGGAGTGGGGTGGTTTGCTCTTTGTGGCTGCCTGGGAGCATCTCGTCCAGTGGAAGCCGGACTTCAGCGGTTACGAGCCCAACCTGGCCGAGAGCTTCGAGGTCAGCGAAGATGTGACAGAGTACACCTTCCACCTGCGCAAGGGCATCAAGTGGTCGGATGGCGAGCCGTTCACTGCCGACGACATCATGTTCTACATCGAGGACGTGATGTTCGATCCCGACCTTAGCCCGGCCGGGCCCGTGGCCGACTGGCTGCCCACCGATATGGCTGCTGACTTCCGGGCCGAGAAGATTGACGATTATACCGTCAAATTCATCTTCCCCAAGCCCTATGGCGTCTTACCGTACAAGCTGGCTGCCTGGGATGGCCGGTATTTCGCCTTCTACCCCAAGCATTACCTGCAACAGTTCCACAAGAAGTACAACCCCAAGGTGGACGATCTCGTCGCAGCGGAGGGGGATGTCGCGGACTGGATGGGCCTCTTCTTCAAGAAGGGCCCCGACACCTGGGCCAACCCCGGCCGTTTCTACCAGTATCCGGAAATGCCCTCCCTGTACCCCTGGATCACCACCCAGCCGCTCGGCACCGGCACGCAGGTTCGCCTGGAGCGCAACCCCTACTACTGGAAGGTGGACGAGCAGGGCAACCAACTGCCCTACATTGACAAAATCTTGGGCATTTCCTACCAGGATGCCGAGAGCCGCACCTTTGCAATGATGAACGGCGACCTGGACTTTGTCAAAGACCCGGGCGGCGAGAACCGCATCATCTACCACGAGGCGATGGATCAGGGCAAGCCGATCCAGATCAAGTACCCGGTCTCGGACGGCGGCAACACCAACACCATTCACTTCAACCAGACCGTTGCCGACCCCTTTAAGGCCGAAGTCTTTGCCAACAAGGACTTTCGTATCGGCATGTCCTACGCCATTAATCGCCCGGAGATCATCGAGATTGTCCATAACGGCCAGGGCGAGCCTTCACAACATGCACCACTGAGGGAGTCACCGTTCTACATCGAGGGCATGGACACCCAGTACGTCGAGTACGACGTGGCCAAGGCCAACGAGTACCTCGACAAGGTGCTGCCGGACAAGGATGCCGAGGGCTTCCGCCTGGACAAGAACGGCAAGCGCTTCCAGATCATCTTCACCGTGCAGAACGACCTCTCCTACGGGACGCACTATGTCCAGGTTGCTGAGTTGCTGATCGGCTACTGGAAGGCCGTGGGGGTCGAAGTGTTACTGAACTCGGTACCCGGCCCGCAGCACGACGAGCTCAAGAAGAAGAACCTCATCGAAGTCACGATCTTTACCGGTGAGGGCGGTGCAGGCGTGACCCCCATCATTGACCCGCGCTACTACGTCCCGATGGAGTACTTTGGCTACTTTGGCCACGGCTGGTACTACTGGCGCGTTCCCGATCCGACCGGCGAAGCAGTAGCGGTCGAGCCGCCGCAGTGGGCTAAGGACGCCCGCGCCAAGTACGAAGAGGCGGTGGCGCAACCGACCTTTGAGTTACAGGTCGCCAAGATGCGCGAGGTGATCAAGGAGGCCAAGGAGCGCTTCTACGTCCTCGGTATCTCCCGGCCCGCCCCGATGTACTATCCGTTCCACGCCCGCCTGGGTGGCATCCCCGATACCTGGTACGACGGCTGGATCGAGGGCGTGCAGAAGATTCTGTACCCCGAGCAGTGGTTCGTCAGGGCGTAACCCCGTATCCATCAGGCATGCTCCGGCGCCCGGTGCCGGAGCATGCCGCTTGTTCCTTAGGTTTGTGAGGGCAGACGTATGTGGAGATACCTGTTACGGCGTTTCCTTTATATGTTGTTCACCGTCTGGGTGATCACGCTGATCTCGTTCGCCATCATCCAACTGCCGCCAGGCGACTTTGTGACGAACCTGATCAACCAGATGATCTCGGCCGGAGGCCGGGAGTTGTCGCCTGAGTATGAGGCTCAGTTACGCGAACAGTACGGCCTTAACCAGCCAATGCACGTGCAGTATTACAAATGGCTGCGTAATATCATCACCCGGGGCAATTTTGGCTGGTCCTTTACCTACAGGCGAGATGCGAAGGAACTGATCATCGAGCGTCTGCCCATGACGTTTGCGCTCTCATTTGGCAGTTTCGTGCTGGTTTGGGTGATCGCTCTCCCTATCGGTATCTATTCGGCGGTGCGCCAGTACTCCATCGGTGATTACATCTTCACCTTCCTGGGGTTCATTGGTCTGGCCGTGCCCAGTTTCCTGCTTGCACTCATCTGCCTGTTCATCAGCCAAAAGTACTTTGGCCAGGCGATGATCGGCCTTTTCTCTATAGAGTACGCCGATGCTCCATGGTCGTGGGCGAAACTGCTGGATATGCTCAAGCACCTGTGGATACCGGTTCTACTGATCGGCCTGGGCGGCACCGCCGGGCTCATCCGCACGATGCGCGCCAATCTGCTCGATGAGTTGAACAAGCCCTACGTCGAGACCGCGCGCTCCAAAGGGCTGCCCGAACTGAAGCTCTTGTTGAAATACCCGGTCCGTCACGCTCTGAACCCGTTCGTCAGCACTATCGGCTGGACATTGCCGAGTCTGGTGGCCGGCGAAGTTATCGTCGCGATCGTGCTGAACCTTCCCACCTCCGGCCCGGTGTACTATACGGCCCTCCAGAGGCAGGATTTGTATGTGGCTGCCGGCTTTATGCTGTTGTTGAGTGTCCTGACTGTGATCGGTACGTTTATCTCCGATGTCCTGCTTGCCGTACTGGATCCTCGCATTCGCCTGCAGTAAGGAGTGACTATGGCCAGGTCTGTTTCTGCCTCTTTTGCCGACTCAGCTCTCATGTCCGGGTATGAGGATGCTGAACACATCAAAGTCGAAGTCGCCTCCCAATGGCAATTGATGTGGTGGAAATTCAAGCGCCACAGAATGGCCGTCATCGGTGGGATCGTGGTGCTGATTTACTATATGGTGGCGTTATTCGCCGAGTTTGTCGCCCCGGTCCATTTCACGACCTACAGGGCTGATTATGTCTACGCACCTCCCCAGCAACTCCATTTCTTCCGCGATGGCAAGTTCGCCCCCTTTGTCTATGGTTATCGCTTCGAGCGTGACCCGGCATCGTTCAAGAAAACCTGGTTCATTGACGAATCGGTAATCATCCCGGTGGGGTTCTTTGTGCACGGGGAGCCCTATAAACTCTTGGGATTGATTCCCGGCGATCGGCACCTGATTGGCCCCAAGAACCCCGCAGACCCGTTCTACCTGATGGGGTCGGACAAAAGCGGCCGCGATGTTTTCAGCCGTATTGTCTACAGCAGCCGCATCTCGCTGACTGTCGGTCTCGTTGGGGTGGCGATCAGCCTGATCCTGGGTATCCTGATCGGCGGGATCGCCGGCCTGGTTGGCGGCGCGTTGGATAACGCCATCCAACGGCTGATCGAAATCCTCATCTCTGTACCTACGTTGCCTCTCTGGCTGGCGCTTGCCGCTGCGGTACCACTGGATTGGACTCCACTGCGGGTCTATTTCATGATCACCGTGATCCTCTCACTCATCGGCTGGACCGGCCTGGGGCGCGTGGTACGCAGCAAGTTCCTGGCGCTGCGTGAAGAGGACTTTATCATGGCCGCCATGCTGGACGGCGTCCCACGCGGCCGTCTGATCTTCAGGCACATGATCCCGTCCTTTCTGAGCCACATCATCGCCTCTGTCACGCTGGCCATTCCCGGTATGATCCTGGGCGAGACTGCGCTGAGTTACCTGGGCCTGGGCCTGCGCGAGCCGGTGGTCAGTTGGGGCGTCATGCTCCGTGAGACGCAGAAAGTTGCCGTGATTGCCATCTATCCCTGGCTGTTGTTCCCCGCAGCGGCCGTCATCATCGTCGTCCTCGCGCTGAACTTTTTGGGCGATGGCCTGCGGGATGCGGCCGATCCATATCAGGCGAAGTGAGCTATGGCCGATACACTCGTCGAAGTCAGGAATCTGAAGATCCATTTCTTTACCGATGAGGGAGTGGTGCGTGCGGTTGACGGTGTGGACCTGACCGTCGAACGTGGCAAGACTCTGGCTCTGGTCGGTGAGAGCGGCTGCGGCAAGAGCGTGGCCTGCCGTTCGCTCTTGCACATCGTCCACCCTCCGGGCCGGATCGTCTCCGGCGAGATTATCTATAGCCAGAGCATAGGCGACGGCCTTTACGAGAAGGTGGACATTGCCAGGTTGCACCCCAGGGGGCGGCGCATCCGTGAAATCCGCGGCAAGGAAATCGCCATGATCTTTCAGGAGCCTATGACCTCACTCAGCCCGATGTATACCGTCGGCAATCAGATCATGGAGAACATCCTGTTGCATACTACGATGACCAAACGAGAGGCACGGGCATTGACCATCGAGTTGTTGAACAAGGTCGGCATTCCCAAGCCCGATCGTCTGATAGACGAGTACCCCTTCCGCCTGTCGGGTGGCATGCGCCAGCGCGCGATGATCGCGATGGCGCTGTCGTGCAATCCCAAGGTACTGATCGCAGACGAGCCGACGACGGCGTTGGACGTGACGACCCAGGCGAATATCCTGGACCTGATGCTGGAGCTTCAGAGACAGTACGAGATGGCGCTGCTTTTCATCACCCACGACCTGGGCGTGGTCGCCGAGATCGCCGATGACGTCGCCGTGATGTACCTGGGGCGGATCGTCGAAAAGAGCGACGTGGATACGATCTTCAACGCCCCGCGCCATCCCTATACCCAGGCGTTGTTGCGCTCTATCCCCAAGATCGCGATGAAACGCGGAACGTTGGATCCGATCAAAGGCATGGTGCCGAATCCCTACCGCCGTCCGGGCGGCTGTCCCTTCCACCCGCGCTGTCCTCAGGCCCTCCCCGAGTGCCGGACGCTGCTCCCTGCGATCACACGGCTGAGTGAAAACCATACGGTGGAGTGCCTGCTTTACGAAGACCTGGCCGCCAGAAAGGCAGCGGAGCAGCCGAGATGAGCGATCAACCCCAATCCCCGCAGATCAAAGACGACAATGTCCTGTTGGAAGTCAACAACCTGAAAAAGTACTTCCCCATCACGCGCGGCATCTTCGCCCGGGTCAAGGGCTATACCAGGGCCGTGGACGACGTGAGTTTCTTCATCCGCAAGGGCGAGACGCTGGGGTTGGTGGGTGAGAGCGGCTGCGGCAAGACGACCGTGGGCCGCTGTATCGTGCGGGCGTACCCGCCTACGGGCGGCGAGATCCTCTATCGCCACGACGATGGCAGGGTGGTGGACCTGGCAAAACTGCAGGGTGAGGAGTTGCGGACTTATCGCAAAGACATCCGTATGATCTTCCAGGACCCGTACTCCTCGCTCAACCCACGCCTGACCGTCTTTGACCTCGTCAGCGAGGTGCTCAAGGTCAACAAACTGGCGACGCCTGCCGAGATGCGTGAGCTTGTAGAGCATCTGCTCAAACGGGTGGGACTGCGCCCGGAGTACATGCAGCGCTACCCGCACGCCTTCTCCGGGGGCGAACGCCAGCGCATCTGCATCGCCCGCGCCCTGATCACCAACCCGCGTCTGGTGGTGTGCGACGAGCCCGTCTCGGGCCTGGACGTCTCCATCCGGGCGCAGATCCTCAACCTGCTGGAGGAACTCCAGGACGATTTCGCGCTCACGTATTTGTTCATTTCCCACGACCTGAGCGTTGTCCGCCATATCTGTGACCGCGTCGTGGTGATGTACGTGGGCCGGGTGGTTGAGGTCGCCGATAGCATCGGACTGTACGTCAGTCCCCGGCATCCTTACACCGAGGCGCTGATGTCCGCGGTGCCTGTCACGAACCCGCGCGCACGCAGGTCCGGCGTGCGCATCCGCCTGCCGGGAGAGATCGCCGATCCCTCAAATCCCCCCTCCGGTTGCTACTTCCATCCCCGCTGCCAGTACGCCAGGAGTATCTGCGCAGAGGAGGAACCCGCGCTTCGCAGGCTGGACGGCGAGCGGTATGCCGCCTGCCACTTTGCCGGGGAACTCGAACTGCGCGGGGCCACGATGGAGGATTGAGTGCGTTGGAGGCTCAACGCCCTGGAGTACTTTGAGGCGCCGGGGCTTTCCGTTCTGATATTCCACAATGCCTACCCCGAGGGCAAGCAGGGCGGCATCGAGATCATCCAGCACGGAGAACGCGTAGCCACCAATGGGGATTTGCGGCTGGAGCCCACTCCCGGACAGTGGGCACCCCTGCCTGTGGCCGGCAAGCGTCAGGTGGATGCCCGGCGCGGCGAGGTGAGCGTGCCGCTCCATTACCCGGACGCGAATCTGAACGGCCTGATACGCGTGCGGGCCGATGGCACCGCGCTGCGGATCGCGGTTGATCTGGCGGAACCGCTGTCGGCAGAGTGGACGGGCAGGCTCAGCCTCAACCTGGAACTGTTCCCCGCCATCTACTTTGGCAAGACCTTCCACCTGGGCGAGACGTTCGGCGTCTTTCCCCGCCAGGCCAACGGCCCGCTGGTGGTCGGGGAAGACGGGCACCCGCAACCGCTCCCACTCGCCAACGGCCCCCGGCTGGTCGTTGCCCCCGAAGACCCGTTGCACCGGCTGGTGATCGAGCAGGATGGTGGGGAACTTGCCCTGTTCGACGGGCGCGACACGGCCCAAAACGGCTGGTTCGTCGTCCGCTCCATCGTGCCCGCCGGCGCCACAAGGGACGCCGTCGTCTGGCGCGTCACGCCGAACAGCGTCCCCGGCTGGCGTCGCCCCCCGGTCATCTGCATCTCCCAGGTCGGCTACCATCCCGACCAGGAGAAGCGCGCGATCATCGAACTGGACCCCCGGACCGGGCGGCTGGGCCAGGCGGTCTTGCAGCGCATCGAACCCACAGGAGAGTTGCGCGATGTACTGGCCGCGCAGCCGGAGAGATGGGGACGTTTTCTGCGCTATACCTACGCCATCTTCGACTTTACCGCCGTCCGTGAACCGGGGATGTACGTTGTGCGCTACGGGAAACAAACCACGCCGCCCTTCAAGATCAGCCAGGATGTCTATCGGCGCGACGTGTGGCAGCCGACGCTGGAAACCTTCCTGCCGGTGCAGATGTGCCACGTCGAGGTGCGCGACCGGTATCGCGTCTGGCACGGCGCCTGCCATCTGGACGACGCGCTGCAGGCGCCGCCCTCGCACGTCCATTTCGACGGCTACAGGCAGGGGCCGGAGACCGAGACCCCCTACGCCCCATATGAGCACATCCCCGGGCTGAATCGTGGCGGCTGGCACGACGCCGGGGACTATGACCTGGCGGCCGGCTCCCAGGCGATGACCACGTTCGTGCTGGCGCTGATCCGCGAGACGTTCGGCGTGGATACAGATCAGACCACCGTGCGCCCGGACGAACGGCTCGTCCTGCTGCACACCCCCGACGGCGTTCCAGACATCGTCCAGCAGGTCGCGCACGGCGTCGAGAACCTGCTTTCAGGTTACCGTGTGGCCGGGCACAGTTTTGCGGGCATCATCGAAGGCTCGTTGCAGCAGTACGTGCACCTGGGTGATGCCTCTACGATGACCGATAACCGCATCTATGATTCCACGCTCAGGCCGGGCGAGGTGGTCGGCGAACGATCCGGCACGATGGACGACCGCTGGGTCTTTACCAGCCGCGATACCGGCCTGGAGTATCAGGTGGCGACGGCGCTGGCCGCGGCCAGCCGGGTGCTGCGGGGTTACCAGGACGCGCTGGCGGAGGAATGCCTCAAGACCGCCGTCGGCGTCTGGGAGTATGAGCAGGCACACGAGCCGGTCGAGCAGCGCAGTGCCTACGTGCCGGGGTCGCCCGAAGTTCAGGAAGTGCTGGCTGCCGTCGAACTCCTCCTCACGACCGGCGAGGGGCGCTACCGTCAGCGGCTTTTGGAATTGTGGCCCGTGATTCAAAAGAACATCGCCCGGGTCGGGTGGAGTGTGACCCGGGCGCTGTCCCTGATCGAAGACGTTGCCTTTGCCCACAATCTGCGTGCGGCGCTGCAGGACTTCAAGGCCGCACTCGACGCCGATCTGTCCACCAATCCCTTCGGCGTCCCCTTTCATCCTCATATCTGGGGAGTTGCCTGGGACGTTCAGTGGTACGGTGTGGCGCAGTATTACCTGCACCGGGCCTTCCCCGGCCTCTTCGGGCGCGAAAACGTGTTGCGGGCGCTGAACTATGTGCTCGGCTGTCATCCGGCGTCCGACGTTTCGCTGGTCTCTGGCGTGGGCGCGCGATCGGTGACCTGCGCCTACGGCGCCAACCGGGCGGACTGGAGTTACATCCCCGGCGGCGGTGTCTCCGGCCCCAACCTCATCCGCCCCGATTTCCCCGAACTCAAGCAGCCCTTCCCCTTTCTCTGGCAGCAGGTGGAATATGTCATCAGCGGCGCGGCCACATACATCTTTTGCGTGCTCGCCGCCGACCGCCTGCTGAACGGTTGAGCGCCGTCAACCGCTCCGGTTTTTCCTTCTTCTGGCCCATAACCCGACGGCCACGCCAGCAGCCGCGACGATCCCGCCGATCACCACAATCCATATCCAGCCAGCCGGTCGCGCGCTGGCTGTCGGCGCTGCCTCCGGAACGGGCGCTGCCTCCGGGACAGGCGTTGCCTCCGGAGTTGGGGTGGGGCGGGGTGGAGGCGTCGGCCATTCGCCATGCTCGTCCAGGAAAGCCGCTACCCAGGCCAGTGGCGCGTTCCAGTTGATGGCGACTTCATTGGTCGAGTACGAGTCAATGTGGTCCACGTAGCATTTCTGCGGCGCGCAACCGGCCAGGTGAGACTCTGCATAGGGGTCATCCAGGTGAGAGTCAGGCCCGCCGGCAAGGACTCCGGGCGGGGGCGGCGGGTAGCGCGGGTCCTTCTGATGCGCCCAGAAGCGGTGGTGCGGATTCTGCACCGGCTGTTCGCCGTATCCGGTGACGTAGGACTGTGCCAGCGGGTTGCGGCCCAGGATATAGTCCATCCCCTCGCTCACACCGTTCAGGCAGGTCACGTCGCCGCTGAAGTCGTAGGCCAGGGCCATCAGGATCATGCTGTTGAGGATGGATGAGTTCGAGCCCCACCAGTACCCCTTACTTGCGTCGAACGGGACGAGATACCCCTCGCGGTTGAGTGTGGTTACGTGAAGGTTGGCGGCGGCAATGATGTTGGCTCGCGCCTCCTCTATGGCCTCGCTCTCCAGATCATTCGGGACGATAGCCAGCGAGATGGTGCCCAGCGCCGCGGTGTCTGGCCAGCCCATCACCGGCGCTTTCTTGAAGTGCCTCGATCCGACCATATAGTCCCTGTACTCAGCCTTGCCGGTGGTGATGTACAGTTCAGCCGCCGCCCAGTAGAACTCGTCGCTCACGTCTCTGTCGCCGTAGGAGCCACCGCCGTTAAAGTCGCGGGCGTACTCTTTGGGATGTGCCTGGGCTGCCTGCCAGGCGGTTTCGGCGGCGTTCAGGCAGCGGGCGGAGAAAGTGGGATCGAGGTCTTTCCAGATGCGGGCGCACTGCGCCGCCGTCGCTGCCAGGTTCAGGGTCGCGGCGGTGGTCGGCGGGTAGAGATAGCGTGGCCTGGCGTCCTCATGTGGCGCAGTGGGGATGCCGGTCCAGGAATCGTCGTGTACCTTGTGGTGAGCCATACCGGCCATCGGGTCTCCGGTCTCAGCCGGAATCTGCATCTTGAGCAGGAATTCCATCTCCCAGCGGGCCTCGTCGAGAATGTCGGGGACGCCGTTGGCATTCTCGGGGATGTTCATCGTGCCGTCGGCGAAATCATCGGCGGAGCCCAGGTACAGAGCACGTTCATACTGGTTCATCAGCGTCCAGACCGAGATGCCGCCGTTCACCACGTATTTGCCGTGGTCGCCCGCGTCATACCAGCCGCCGCTCACGTCGAGGGAATAGTCGCAACCCGGCCATTCCCGGCCGCCGTTGTCTTTGCCGGCGAAGCAGGTGACGTCGGTGTCGCCCTGGTTGGGGCTTATGCCCACGTGTCCGGCCGGACGCGTCCATTGCGGATCGCCTGCATAAGGCATGGTGATCTCGATGCCGCTCCGGGAATGGTAAAAGTAGGCCAGGGCGTCGTATTTGAGTTGGGTGTATACATCGGGACCGATGTCGAAGGGGTAACTGACCTGGCTGCCGACCCTCAGGGTGTAGCCCCTGCCCGGCGTGGTATAAGCGGAAAAGTCGGCGATATGGACGTGGTCGCCGGATGCCCTGTCGTTGCCGTACACGATGGTAGAGCCGGAAAGCACGACATTGCCGTTGCTGTCCAGCAACTCCCAGGTGAGCGGTGATTTCGAGGGATTCGCAACCGTTGCGCGCTTGGGCGCGTTGGGCAGGTAGCCAATCTGGTTGACGAACACGGTAGGGACAGGCAGGGGCGCAGGTGTGGGTATGGGTGTGGGTGTGGGCGACACGACCGCCCCTTCCAGCACGACGTTGTCCACGCAAATCGTCGGTGTCCCCTGGCCTCCGATCTGGAATTGGAACGAGGCTGCGGGATCCGTGTGGGAGGAAATAAAGGCGTATTGAAACGATTGCATCTCGGTGGTCAGGTTGACATCCTGGGCGAAGTAAGCGGTGTAGGGAGATGCTTCTTGCTGCACCCTCACGTTCACTTTGACGTTCCTGGAAGCGCGGGCGTCGAAGGTGATGGTGTAGGTCTGGCCTGCTGTGATGGGGGCCCCGTTCTGTCCCACGATGACGTCCCACTGGTTCGTCCCTCCGTCAGTGATAGCGGCGCACAGTTCGCCGCCGCTCAAGTCAACTTTCATCGCTCCTGTAGTCCACCATCCGCTCCGGCCCTCGCTGAAATCGCCGTTGACCAGCAAGTTCTCGGTTGGCAACGCTGCCCCCGGCGCTCCAGCGGCCGGCCCGCCGGGTTGGGGGATCTCGGTCTGCCCGATCTCGAAAAAGAGCGCCCGGCCGAAGACACTGGGGTTCGTCCAGGAAGAATCGCTCGTGTCGGCGTTCGACCAGATGAGTTTCACATCGCGGTCGAGTTTGCTGGCGCCGTTGGCGTGCGCCTGGAAGCCGATCTCCAGGCCGTGCTGCGGCTGCAGCAGGCCGTCCAATGAGAGCGCGACCTCTATGCCCCAGCCGTCCTCTGTCTTGAAGACAAAGCCGCGCACCCGGTGGCCGGCGCTGTTTACGCCGGTGATTGTCAGCGCATCGGGGTCGGTGTTGCCGATGTCGGCGGCGTTGACGTTGATCTGGAAAATTTTGTCTCCATAGGCGGTCGCGCCGGGGTCACCGGAGGCGTTGACGTAGAACTCGAACGAGTCCTCGTTCCAATAGTCTGTGCCGTGTTGGCCGGCGATGATATGCCGGTCGGGCGTGCGCATGGTAATGTACAGGTTCTCCATGTCGGCGGCGACAGCGAAAGTGAAGGAGCCGTTATCGGCAGGGTCCGATGAGGTCATGGTACCTTTGGTCACTGTGACCGTCGGGACGCCTGCCCAATCGGAGAGGTCGCCGTCCAGGGTGATGGTGACCGGAAACGGGACATAGATGACTTCGCCGGGTATCTCCGGCGGGGCCAGTGGCCCATTGCCCTGGGCGTATACTGGAAGGCTGGCAGTGACGAGCAGGATCATCATCAGTGTGACCAAACTGCTATTGAGAGTTCTGGCGTACATATTTACCTCCTCCTGGAATTAACGTATATTGCGCGGCTTTCGTCGCGACCAAAAATCTTGAGGTATCCGCTTCCCATAGGGGGAGAGCAGGTGCGGTAAAACACGTGCCTGCCCGATCTTGGGATCGCCAACAGAAGCCCTTCACGGTCCATATTGGACGGTGGGAATTGTCTATGGCGAGCGGTTCCGGACAGGAAGAACGGTCCGTGTAATTATACTCCTGAGTAGCATTGGTGGGTAGTTGCCTCCAGCGTTCTGTCTATCCATCCATCCAGATTTGTGGTATTCCCAAATTGCAGTAGAATTCTTAGCGCGTTCGTAAGGAGAAGCGCTTGGGACGAAGCACAGGGCGTCACGCCCGAACAGAACCTTGAGGTAGTGCAGGGGCCGGCATCACCGCGCCGGGCAACGTCGCCGGCCGCGTGCCGGGGCTGGCTCGTCAGGTGGTCGGGTGGAATGTTCGGCTGAAGCTTCTGCTCAGGCGTCTGGAGGGCAATTTCATCGGGTGTAATCGCCCTTATTTACCCGGGATTGATTGAATCCGGGATGTTTATAATTGGTTGACACTCTGAGTCAGGCGCCGGATGCCGCCCGATTGAAATCGGCCTGTTTGGGCGCTGCGCCGACGCGCCGGTCGGCAGAGGCCGACCATTGGCCACAGTAGGGGCGCAGCGCGCTGCGCCCTGTTGGCATCAAGTTAAGCGACTCAAGCGGCCAGGGGCAGAGCGCCGCTCTGCCCCTGCCGGCGCGATTTCCAATCGCCCGCCCCAGAAACTACGCGCGAAATTCAGTTATGTGTATATTAACTCGCGTGCAAACCCGATGCTATGATGCGAATTTCCCGGTCTATTGGCCACAATTCAACGGGATTCGAGCGCAGATTGGGCGACTTTGCTCTCCGGTAAATGAGAGCAACTGCACCCAATAAAAATTGTCATGCTGCATATGGAGCATACCGGGAGGTGAGTATGAGGATCGTTGACCTGCGCAGTGATACGGTAACCCGCCCTACTCCAGCTATGCGAGAAGCGATGTATCGGGCAGAAGTAGGCGATGATGTGTTTGGAGAGGACCCCACTGTGAACCGGCTGGAAGAGCTGGCGGCACATCGGTTGGGTAAAGGGGCGGCCCTGTTTGTGGCCAGTGGTACTATGGGCAACCTGGTCGCTCTGCTGACCCACTGTGGACGGGGTGACGAGGCTATCGTCGGAGACCGCAGCCACACTTATCTTTTTGAGCAGGGCGGTATGGCTGCGCTGGGTGGAATTGTTCCTCACCCCGTGTCAAACCAGCCTGATGGCACGCTGCGGTTGGAGGATATTGAGCAGGCGATCCGGGAGGATAATGTGCACTTTCCCCGCACCCGACTGCTCTGCCTGGAAAATACACACAATATGTGTAATGGCATGCCACTGTCGGTGGAATATACAGCGCAGGTGGTTCATCTGGCACATTCCCATGGGCTGAAGGTGCACCTGGACGGGGCGCGTATTTTCAACGCGGCTGCCGCGCTCGGGGTTGATGTGCGGGAGCTGACGAGAGAGGTGGATTCGGTAATGTTTTGTCTGTCAAAAGGGCTGTGTGCTCCGGTCGGTTCACTCTTGTGCGGTGATCGCTCTTTTATTGCCGAGGCGAGGAGGGCGCGCAAGGTAGTGGGTGGCGGTATGCGCCAGGCCGGTGTGCTGGCAGCGGCGGGTATTGTGGCGCTGGAGCAGATGACCGGGCGTCTGGAGGAGGATCACGCCCGGGCGCGGCGGTTGGCTGAAGGGCTGGCGGAACTCCCCGGTGTTATGGTTGCCCCAGTGGCCACTAACATCGTTTACTTCTGGCTGGAAGAGGAGCGGCCCAACAGGACACCCGAGACAGTGGTGCATGCGCTGGCGGAACGTGGCGTGCTGGTCTTGGGGCGGGAGCTGGGCCGCTTCCGGGCGGTTACCCATTACTGGATCGGTGATGAGGACATCGAGTACGCACTTGGAGTGATGCGAGAGGTGATACTGTCCTGAAGCATAAGGAACAGGAGCAGCCCTGCGTCCTCTCTGAACAGAGCGGTGCTGGTTTAGATAAAGTAAGGTGACTGTCACCTATAAGGCCAGGGGGCGATCAAACGCCTGTATCGTACCAGACGATGCTCGCAAATGTCAGGCGTCAAGGGAGGTGAAGTCATCTCTAACACAAAACAGGTTAGTACGTTTGACACTTTGCAACCGGTCAATATAATCTTATCGCGACGCAGGTATCCAAGAACCTATCCGAAAAACCGTACAAGCGGCATCCCCGCCTATAGGCTCTAAGTGCCTGTCTGAAAAACTGTGGTGTGGGGCGGGCTTTCCAGCCCGCCTGGACGGCCTGGAAAGCTGTCCTACACCTTTTCGCCTGGACAGCCTGGAAAGGCTGTCCTACACCTTCCTTTCGGATAGGCTCTAAACGGTCTGGAGTACGATACCGGGTCTGTGTGTTTGCCTTATGAGTTGTTAGGAGGGCGGAGTGGGAGGCTTTGAGCGGTGGACGAGAGTAAAACGGATAGCAGCAGGGCCCTGGCGGCGCTCCTGAGTGACATGCAGGCGGTGGAGAAAAGTTTGGAACATTCCTCTATGCCGGCACGGCAACTCCGTGCTCACCTTCAAGAGTGGCAAAGGCTGGCGTTGGCACTGGGCAGGCAGTCAACGCGAGTGGCCGATTTGAAATTGCTTTTCGATAGCATCGTACTTCTCAACTCATCGCTTGACCTGAAGGAGACGTTGCAGGCAGCAGTGAGTTCACTTTTCAGGATTGTCAGAGCTGAGCGCTGCTGTCTGATGTTGTTAGATGAGGAGGGGCATCCAGAGGTCGAAATAGCCTGCTCGCGTGACAAGGGGAATATAGTGGCCTCGGAGCTGGAGTTCAGTCATACGGTGGTTGATAATGTGGTGAGGAGCGGGGAAGTGGTGCTGACCAGCAACGCCCAGCTCGATCCACGTTTCGCCGGTCACGATAGCATAGTCGGTTATCAGCTGCGCTCCATCCTCTGTGTGCCCCTGCGTGCCAGGGATAGAGTCACAGGTGCACTTTACCTGGACAACCGGATGCGCAATGGGGCTTTTTCATCATCGGATGTGCCCCTTGTGGTTGCTTTTGCCGGTCAGGTTGCTATTGCCATAGAGAACGCCAGGCTTTTTGAGGCCGAGCGCAAACAGCGGGAATTGGCCGAGGCGCTGGGCAAAGCTGCAGCGATCGTTAACAGCACGCTGGAGCTTGAGCAGGTACTTGATAACATCCTGGAACAGGTCGCAAGAGTTTTGCCAGGGGACAACTTTAATATCATGCTGCTGGACAATGATGTGGCCCGCACGGTACGCTGGAAAGGATATAGAGCACAGCCAGAGCGGGCATACATTGCCGATCTGCGTATGCCTGTCGCCAGCTTCCCGTATCTGCAGGAAATGATGCGCACGGGCAAACCGGTCGTTGTGCCACATACTCTGGCCGACCCCCTGTGGGTACCTGCGGAAGGGCAAGAGTGGCGTCTTTCCTACGTAGGAGCCCCGCTTCGCATCGCTGATCAGGTGGTGGGTTTTTTGAACGTTACCGGCTCCCGGCCGGGACGGTTTAACGCTACGGATGCCGCACGGCTGGAGATATTTGCTCATTATGCCGCCACTGCGATCGTGAACGCCCGCCTCTATCAGGAGCTGTACCGTCGCGCGGATGAGTTGAAGTCCACCGTGAGCAAACTGAAGGAGCTGGATCGGCTCAAAAACGAGTTTCTGCAAAACGTCTCCCATGAGTTGCGTACACCGGTGGCTGTGATTCAGGGCTATCTCGGTCTGCTTGAATCCGGTGAACTGGGGGATTTGCGACCGGAGCAGCGGGAAGCGGTCAGTATTATCAACAAGCGTGTGCAGGCACTAAGCAACATGGTGCGAGATATCACACTTATCCTGGAGATTCAAAGCCGTCCCCTTCAGATGGAGCCGCTTCTCCTGGAGGAGCTGGTGGGGGCGGTCGTGCATGAGTACACACCTGCGGCTGAGCGTGCTGGCCTGAAGCTGAGTCTGGAGATGCCGCTATCGCTGTCACCGGTAGCGGGATCCCATTACTACCTGTATAGAGCGCTGGGCCATCTGCTGGAGAACGCCGTGAAGTTCACGCCAGCCGGCGGGCTGATAAACGTACGTCTGTTGCAGGTGGGCGACCAGGTGCAGATACAGGTGAGCGATACCGGCATAGGTATCGCACTTGAGGAGCAAGGACGCATTTTTGAACGTTTTTATCAGGTGGACGGCTCTGCCACCCGGCGATATAGCGGCCTGGGGCTGGGGCTGGCGGTGGTCAAAGAGGTGGTAGAGGCTCACGGGGGCAGAGTCAATGTCGAGAGCGAGGTGGGTAAGGGGAGCGTTTTTACTATAAGCCTGCCTGTGATGAGAAATGAGCTGCCTTCGGGCCCTGGATCTTCCGCTTTGACACTGGCGGAAGTCGCGTGAGCACCCGAGGGTGCCCGCTTGTCCAACTTGTGTGCTGTTGATCGAACATACCGCACTTGAGGAGGTTACATTGGGAAAGAAGATTAAGCGCAGAGTCAGCCCGCCGACTCCTAAGATGGGCCGGGGTGGAATGATCCAACAGTTGCAGAGCCTCCAGGAAGACATGCTGAAGGCCCAGGAGGAAATTGCGGCCATGGTGGTGACCACCACGGCCGGCGGGGGAGCTGTGACAGCCACGGTGACCGGTGAACGGCGCGTGCAGTCGCTCTCCATCAAACCGGAGGTGGTGGACCCGGATGACATTGAGATGTTACAGGACCTGGTCGTCGCCGCCATTAACGAGGGACTGGAGCAGATAGACCGCGCCACCGCGGAGCGCATGTCGGCTTTTACAGGCGGTCTGAACATCTCGGACCTGTTGTAGCAGGGACGTGCGGTCAATGATGAGCACAGCGCCCGCTGCAGTTACACGGTTGATTGAGGCATTTGCGCAGTTGCCGGGAATTGGCCATAAGACGGCTGCCCGTCTCACCTTTTTCCTGTTACGTGACCGGCTGGATCTGGCCGGCCGTCTGGCTGAGGCGCTGCGCGAGCTAAAGGAACGTACCCGCTTCTGCTCAATCTGCTACAATATTACCGAAGATGATCCCTGTCCCGTATGCTCTGATGCCGGGCGAGATCATGGGCTTATCTGCGTGGTCGAGGAACCGCTCGATGTGCTGGCAATCGAGCAGGTTGGGATATACAGAGGGGTGTACCACGTGCTCCATGGAGTGCTGGCCCCATCGGAAGGGATATTTGTCGAGAACCTGCGTATAGGCGAGCTGCTGACGCGGGTGCGTGGTGGAGGCATAAGAGAGGTCATTCTGGCGACCAATCCGACGAGTGAGGGGGATTGGACCGCTTCTTACCTGGTGCATCAGTTGCGCCCGCTGGGGGTGCGTGTCACCCGGCTTGGACGTGGGCTGCCGGTAGGAGGCGATCTGGAGTATGCCGACGTGGTGACGCTGACCCGGGCACTTGAGGGACGCGAGGAAATATGAGGCCGAAATTACGGGCAGGAATGCCGGCCTCAGGGTGACTGCCCGCCTTGTGCCGAGAGTCTATCCGGAAATCGTAACCGACGCATCCCATGCGTCAGTATAAGCGGCACAGGGATACCGCCTTTACGGTTTTTCGGATAGGTTATAAGGTATTGGGCATAGCTCTTCTATCTCCAACTCCAGGTCTTTGTGCCTCTCAGAAACTCGTTGATGTCCGCTGCGGCCTGTTTGCCGGCCCCCATAGCGCTTACGACTGTTGCCGCACCGGTGACCACGTCCCCTCCTGCCCAGACGCGGGGTACTGTGGTGCGGCCTGTTTTCTCATCAGCGACCACAGTGCCCCACCTGGTGCGTTCCAGGCCCTCGGCATCTGTAAACACCAGCGGATTGGGGCTTGTCCCCAGCGCGAAGATCACCGTGTCCACTGCCATCTCGAATTCCGATCCCTCTATGGGTATCGGCCGCCGCCGCCCTGAAGCGTCTGGTTCCCCCAGTCTCATGCGGATACACCGCATTCCCACAACCTGGCCCTGTGCGTTTCCCAGGATTTCGACCGGGTTGGTCAGGAAGTCAAAAATGATGCCCTCTTCCTCTGCATGATGCACCTCTTCGGCTCGTGCCGGCACCTCATCGCGGGAGCGCCGGTAAACGATGTGGACCTCCCCCGGGGCGCTACCATCTTTTTGGGCGCGCAGTGTCTGCAGGCGCAGGCTGCATCTCGCTGCGTCCATCGCCACATTACCCGCGCCGATCACTGCCACACGCTTCCCTACTTTGACAGGAGTATCGTACTCGGGGAAAAGGTAGCCCTTCATCAGGTTTACCCGGGTGAGGAACTCGTTTGCCGACATTACGCCATTGTAGTTAATGCCGGGGATGTTCATAAACGAGGGCAGCCCGGCCCCGGTGCCCAGGAAGATGGCATCGTACTCTGCCAGCAGCTCGTTCAGTGTGTAGATGCGGCCTATGACGTGATCGGTCAGGATTTTTATGCCCAGACATTCGGCTGCGTACTCAATTTCGGCATGGACGACGCTCTTGGGGAGGCGGAACTCCGGTATGCCGTAGATGAGAACGCCACCTGGACTGTGGAGCGACTCGAAGATCGTCACCTCATGTCCTTCTCTGGCCACGTCCACGGCGCAGGTCAGGCCGGCAGGCCCGGAACCGACAACAGCGACACGTCGGCCGGTTGGTGCTGCCCGCTCCAGCGGACAGGTGCGTCGAGCAAGCTCATAGTCGCCTACGAACCGTTCCAGGCGTCCAATAGCAACCGGCTGCCCCTTTCTGGCCATAACACAGGCGATTTCGCATTGAACTTCCTGGGGACACACGCGGCCGCAAATGGCCGGCAGGCTGTTCTTTGTTTTCATCACCCGTACTGCCTCGTGCAGGTCTCCCTCCCTGAGAGCACGGATGAACTGAGGGATCGGCACTTTGACCGGGCAGCCTTCAATGCAGTGTGGCCTGCTGCATTGGAGGCATCGCTCTGCTTCCTGATGGGCCAGCTCGGGGGTAAACCCTAAAGCAACTTCGTTGAAATTTCCCCTCCGCGACACCGGGTCCTGGGTGGGCATCTCTTGACGGGGGATCTTGAGCCGTTCTCTTTGTTTCACCTCAGCGTCTCCTCGGTCAGTAGTTTCTGCA
>Ga0209101_1001240_pt1 | contig 19331 bp, 13 predicted proteins | sample ConPoolayeCmetaG_FD_185481 | JGI IMG/M metagenome (GOLD analysis project Ga0209101, IMG submission 185481) | Hot spring microbial mat communities from California, USA to study Microbial Dark Matter (Phase II) - Cone Pool mat layer C metaG... ...
CCCAGATTTTGCGATTGGCCAAAACAGGCAAGATGCAAGGCGCGGGAGGTGAAGGTGTATGCGCATACTCCGAACCTCCCGCAACGCAGCAGATTGCCTGTTTTCGACAATCCCGAAGGGTTTGAGAATTGGCTGCTTTTCTCTTCAGAAGTGGCTTTCACATTTCGGTGCAAAAGATGGGCAACTGCATTGCATTTCAACTTGTTTGTGCGCAGCACGATACAAATACCTGCCAATTCTCTAACGCAAAATCTGGGTTCATACTGGCTGCGTCTCGCAACAAAGCAGATGCCGCGTTCCGGCCAATCCCGAGTGGTTCGAGAAACGGCGTCTTTTTTTTTCGTTCCTTCCGATTCGCCTGCCTGCGACACGAAGCCATGCGATTCCGGGCGACTCAGCGATTTTCGCTTGCCTCGATCCCCGCTTGCTACCGATCATTTATGAGGGAGCAAGGATATGCCTGTTCACAATGCCGAAATAGCCGCTGCGCTCAATCAGTTGGCTGACCTCTTGGAAATAGAGGGCGAAAATCCTTTTCGTGTACGGGCGTACCGCAACGCCGCACAAACCATTCAGGCGCTCTCACGCAGCGTAGCCGATATGATCGCCGCCGGCGAAGATCTCACTAAACTCCCAGGGATCGGAGAGGCTATCGCCAAAAAAATGATTGAGTTTGTCGAAACCGGCAAACTATCCGCCCTCGAGAAGGAAGCCAAGCATGTGCCTCCTTCTTTAAGCGAATTATTGAAAATTCCTTCACTCGGCCCCAAACGGGTGCATTTGTTGTACGAAAAGCTGAAGATCAAGGATTACGCTGATCTGGAAAAGGCCTTGCGGAGCGGACAAGTCAGTCAACTGGACGGCTTCGGCAAGAAAACCGAGCAAAAGATCCTCGAATACCTGAATCTGAAAAAGATGGCACAACAGCGGATGCGCCTCGCCGATGCCGAGCAGATAGTGGAGCCCCTCGTGAAGACTCTTGCAGGGGTCGCTGGCGTCCGGCGGGTCGTGGTCGCCGGCAGCTACCGCCGGCGTTTGGAAACCGTCGGGGATCTCGATATCCTCGTGACGACTGCCAATGCGGCGGCAGTTATGCAAAGCTTCACTCACTACGACGAAGTCCGGGAGGTGCTCGCCGAGGGGGAAACCCGCTCGTCGGTTGTTCTCCGCTGCGGACTGCAGGTGGATGTGCGGGTCGTCCCCCTGGAAAGCTATGGCGCGGCCCTGCATTATTTTACTGGATCCAAGAGCCATAACATCGCCATACGCACGCTCGGGGTGAAAAAAGAGTTAAAAATCAACGAATACGGAGTGTTTCGCGGTGATAAGCCCATCGCCGGTCAGACAGAAGAAGAGGTTTACGCTTCAGTCGGCTTGCCCTTCATTGAACCCGAGTTGCGCGAAAATCGTGGCGAAATCGAGGCCGCTATCGAGGGGCGACTCCCCGCCATGCTGACGCTCAAGGACATCCGCGGTGACCTGCAAGCCCATACGTCTGCCACCGACGGTCACAATTCCCTTGAAGAAATGGCCGAAGCTGCCCGGGCGAAAGGCTACGAATACTTAGCGATCACAGACCACTCCAAACGTGTGGCCATGGCCCACGGGTTGAATGCCACCCGGTTGCGTCGCCAAATCAAGAAAATCGAGCGGTTAAACAGTCGCGCCCGCGGGTTTCGCCTCTTGAAATCCGTTGAGGTCGATATTCTGGCCGATGGTTCATTGGATCTGTCGGACGACGTGCTGGCCGATCTCGACTTGGTCGTCGCCGCCGTGCACTTTCATTTCAATCTGACCCGTGATCAACAGACGGAGCGTATCATCCGGGCGATGGACAACCCCTTCGTCAACATCATCGCTCACCCTACAGGAAGACTCATCGGAGAGCGTGAAGCTTACGAAGTTGACATGGCCCGGCTCATCTCGGCGGCAAAAGAACGCCGCTGCTACCTTGAATTGAACGCCAACCCCGCCCGCCTCGATCTCAACGATCGCGATTGCCGACTCACCCGTGAACTCGGTGTAAAAGTAGCCATCTCGACCGATGCCCACAGCGTTGAAGACCTGGAATTCATGCGTTTCGGTGTCTACCAGGCACGGCGCGGTTGGCTGAGCGCTTCCGATGTACTGAACACACGCCCCTGGACCCAACTGCGCGAGCTTCTCGAGCGCCGCTGACACCCCGGTTGGCACGGCGGCGGACGCGCTGCTGGAGCAGGCCGTGCCCTGCCAACTCGATTTGCCAGTTGCAGTCCGCATTCTTCCCACCCCACCTCGGGGAAAACCGGCACTCAGAAATCACCACCTCCTCTGATGCACTCATGTTCTCCCCGAGCGGGACGAAGGGCAACGCTGTGTCCTCCAACCAGTCGTAAAATCCGGGATTTATGGTGCCGTCCATTCTCGAACGGAAAATGGCGGAACAAAGGCAGTGGATCTGCCGGTGTCCAGCCCAGAAATGCTAACGGCGGACAACGCGACGCTCCGTAAAGAAAAAAGAAAAATATAAAGTTTCCAAGAATTTAGCTTTCTTTTTCACATAGACATAAGGTAGTGTGCGTAAGTGTGCTATCGGTGGCCTAGAGCTGAGGCGCAACGATGGCAAGAACGCATGTTTCAGGTGAACGACATCAGCTTGGTTTACCCGGTCAAACAGGCTGGGCGAGTGTGTTCGCTCGAAATGCGCAGAAACTATCGCGGAGTTGACGGGCACGTGCCTTGAGATCTCCCGCGATGGTAGAAAGGTAATGTCGTGCAAATGAGTTCCCAAATATTGTCGGCTGTTTTCATCTGTGTTCTGTTGGCAATGGTGGCCGGCTGTGGCAAATCTCAGACGGAAGGCTCGTCGTCGTTCCAGCCGTCTTCGCCAAGCTCAAGCCACCTGTCGCCAGCGGGTTCAACACAGGATGTTGTGCTGGTCACTGTCAACAATCACAAGCTGACTCGCAGCATGGCTACACGCATAGCACGCGATATGGCCCGGCGACAAGGGGTCCCGCCTCAGTTTCTGGACGCCTACCTTGCCCAGGCAGGCGAACAGATGGAACAAATGGCGGTGGAGCAGTTCATTGATGAAACGCTTGGCCGCGAAGAAGCTGAGCGACGCAACGAACCGGTGAGCGATAGCGAGATTGACGCGGTAGTGTCTCAGCTGGCAAGCAATCTTCCGCCCGGTTTGACGCTGGAAACGGCGTTGGCTGCCCAGGGAGCTACTCTCGAGGACCTGCGCAAGGACATTGCCAGCAGCGAACGACTCCGGAAGCTCTACGAAGCAGAAACCGCAGGGGTGGAACCGGCCTCGGACGAGCAAGTTGCCGATTTTTACCGGAAGAACATCGCCGAATTTACGACCGAAGAAATGGTCGGCGCGAGGCATATCTTGATCGAGTGCAAGCCCGATGCCGATGAGGCAACTCGCAAGGCCGCCAAGGCAGAAGCCGAAGCCTTACGACAGCAACTAGTTGAAGGTGCAGACTTCGCCGAGCTGGCCAAGGCTAAATCAGCCTGTCCGAGCCGCAACGAAGGCGGCAACCTGGGCCTGCTCCAAAAAGGCCGGACGGTCCCCGAATTCGACGAAGCCGCCTTTAGCCAGGAGGTTGGAGAAATCGGACCAGTGGTCGAAACACCATTTGGACACCACATCATCCAGGTAACCAACAAGGTCGCCGCCAGCACACAAAGTCTGGACGAGGTAAGCGACGAAATTCGCGATTACCTCACACGGCGCGCACGCAACGAGAAGTTTGGTGCATTCCTTAAAACGCTCCGCAAAGATGCGGTCATCGTTTACGCCGGAGACAGCCAGAAACAATAGGCTTATCAGCCCGGATTTGGCGAGCGATCCGTTTGCCGGAGCTACGCCCCGCGAGGACGCATTGAGCAGTTCCGAAAACAAAAAGGGCGTCCATGAAGGACGCCCTTTTTGTTCAATTTCTTTTTCGTTTTTACGCAGAGGCAATTAGTACCTGCGACGCCCGCCTGAACGGCCGCCATCGAAGTCTCTGCGCGGTCGCTCTTCGCGTGGCCGAGCTTCGTTGACCGTCAGCCGGCGACCGGAAAACTCCTTGCCGCTGAATTCGGAGATCGCCCTTTTTGCCTCTTCTTCCGACCCCATTTCCACGAACGCAAAACCGCGGGATTTGCCCGTCACTTTGTCCGTGATGAGATCACAACTGGTCACTGTTCCCACTTGGGAAAACAGATCCCGCACGTCGTGCTCCATGGTGTCGAACGACAGATTGCCCACATACAGTTTCGTACCCATTATCTTACCTTTCTTCTTTTACCGCAGGACGATCTGTGACCGTCTACATCATCTTCTGATGTCAGATCGCCTGACTGCCACCCGGCACGTACGCGGACAATCTGCTGACTTACTATTGACACTTCTCTCCTGCAGAAACGCACGCAACCTTATACTACTTTCCGCTACCCGTCAAAATAAAAATCTAACTATTTTTGAAGCAAAATCCTGGTTGATCCAGGATGTTGCGATCGGCCCGATTGCTGGAGATGCGGCTTTTCTCAGGAACAACCCATTGAATTCCCGCAATTGTAGCAGCGATAACAGGCTCCGTTGCGAACGGTAATGCATCCGCAAACATCGCAAACTGGGGCATCTTCCATGAAATGCTGGAACTGCTCGTCAATCCTGCGCAAATTCGATGTTGGCGGTTCTGTCTTCTGTTGCTTCTGAGATTTGGCAGCAGGCACCATGACACCTGTGAAGCTGGGCGCAAGTTTTCCGCTTGGGAAGGTCAACTCCAGCCAGCGAAAGATATAATCCACGATGGATTTGGCCATTGGAATGTCTGGATTTTTCGTGAAGCCGCTCGGCTCAAATCGGCTATGCGCGAATTTCTTGCAGAGTTCCTGCACTGGCACGCCGTACTGCAAGCACAGAGAAATGGCCGTTCCAAAGGCGTCCATCAACCCGCCGACCGTGCTCCCTTCTTTGGCCATGGTAATGAACATTTCGCCCGGCGCCCCATCATCGTATATTCCAACCGTCAGGTAACCTTCGTGACCGGCAATTTCAAACTTATGAGTAATCGACTGCCGCGTGGCCGGCATGCGCCTTCTGAACGGCGCCGCCTGTCCCGGCAAGTTTGACTTGTCATGGCCGGTCTGAGTCCGCGGCTGAGCTTTGTTGGTGCTCAGCGGCTGCGTCCTTTTCGATCCATCGCGATAAATCGCCACCGCCTTGAGCCCCATCTTCCAGCCGTCCATGTAAACCTGCATGATATCGTCTACCGTAGCTTCGTTGGGAAGATTGACGGTTTTACTGATAGCTCCTGACAGGAACGGCTGAACGGCGGCCATCATCTTCAAGTGGGCCGAGTAATGGATATGCCGCGTGCCGTGTTTCGGGCGGAAAGCGCAATCGAACACCTTCAGATGATTCGGATCAAGGCCAGGTGCGCCTTCGATGGTTTCTTTTTCGTTCACATAATTGACGATTGCATCGGCTTGCTCGGGGCTATACCCCAGCCGCAACAGAGCCGGCCGCAGCGTCTTGTTGACAATCTTTATCGTTCCTCCGCCGGCCAGCTGTTTGTATTTCACCAGCGCGATATCCGGCTCCACTCCGGTCGTATCGCAATCCATCATGAAACCAATCGTGCCCGTCGGCGCGAGCAATGTGACTTGTGCGTTCCTAAAGCCGACATGAGGAGCTTGCTCTACTACAAGCCTCCAGACACGCTCAGCCTCTTGCACAAGGTCAGACGGACAAACTGCGGGATCGATGTGCTGGAGAGCGGTCCGATGCATCCGAATGACGTTCAACATGCAGTCTCTGTTCTTCTCGTAGCCGTCAAAGCAGCCCTTGACCCGGGCCAATTCCTGTGACGTAGCGTAAGCATAACCCGTCATGAGCGCTGTAACTATTGCTGCAAAGGCCCGTCCCTCGTTGCTGTCGTAGGGTAAGCCAAGACTCATGATAAGTGCGCCAAGATTGGCGTAGCCTAAGCCCAGTGGTCGAAAACGATGCGAGTTGAGAGCGATTTCAGGCGTCGGATAGCTCGAGTTGTCCACGATGATATCCTGAGCGATAATGAAAATGCGCACAGCCTGCGCAAATCGCCGCACGTCAAAAACTCCATTTTCGTCCACAAATTTCATCAGATTCAGCGAAGCCAGATTACAGGCGCTGTTGTCGAGGAACATGAATTCCGAGCAAGGATTGCTGGCGTTGATGCGCCCGCTGTTGATGCAGGTATTCCAGCGGTTGATCGTGGTGTCGTACTGCACCCCCGGATCGCCGCAAACCCAAGTCGCCTCGGCTATCTTGCGCATGATGTCCTGAGCTTTAAAGGTGGCAACGGTCTCGCCCGTCCTAACCGCCTTGGTCTGCCACAGACCGTTGTTCTCGACCGCCTGCATAAACTCATCGCTCACGCGGACCGACAGATTGGCGTTCTGAAACATGACAGAATCGTATGCCTCTCCGCCGAAACTTCCGTCGTAACCCGCTTCGATCAGAGCCCAGGCTTTCTTTTCTTCCTTCATCTTGCACTCGATGAATTCGATAATGTCGGGATGGTCAACTTTCAGGCTCTGCATTTTAGCGGCACGACGCGTTTTGCCACCGGACTTTATGACCGCCGCCACCTGATCGAAAACCCGCATGAAGCTGATCGGCCCCGAAGGCACCCCGCCCCCCGACAAGCGCTCACGACTGCTGCGCAGCGTGCTTAAATCGGTTCCCGTGCCCGAGCCAAACTTGAACAACATCGCCTCGGACGCGGCCAGACGCATGATATCCTCCATCGAATCGTCGACCGACTGAATGAAGCAGGCCGAAGCCTGAGGATGCTTGTAACTGTCCTGAATCGCCACAACCTGCTGCGCAGCCTCGTCCCAGCGGAAGCTCGAACGACTCGCAGCCGAATAACCGTAAACGTGAGCGAGGCCAACGTTGAACCACACCGGACTATTAAACGACCCATACTGGTTGAGACAAAGGTATACCAGCTCGTTGCAGAAGTTTTCGGCGTGTTCCGCTGACGCGAAATACCCGTCGCTTAATCCCCAGTCCGCGATTGTCCGGGCGACGCGATGGATAAGCTGCCGCACGGAATACTCGCGGCGATTGCTTCCCAAGGGGCCGTAAAAGTACTTCGAGGCAACCACATTCGTAGCCAACGCCGACCAGTTTTTCGGCACTTCGACGTCATTCTGAACGAATACTTCCGCCCCCTTGTCGTCCGTAATTGACGCTTTGCGCCGCTCCCAGGCAACTTCGTCAAAAGGACTCCGATCCTTGCGGCTGAAGAGACGTTCGATCTCGAGCCCTCGACCACCTAGGCTGAGTTCGTCTCCTGCTGCCTTCTGGCTCAACTTGGATCGGCCCCCCCGTGCACGTACAGTTTGTTCCTCATTACGGACATTAGCAGGTTGTCGAATATCTAACATTGTCAGATCTCCAACTTTGATTAGCGGGTTCTTCTCGAACACAAACAACCCACTATATATGCTACTTTACTGGCGTCAATTTAGACTATGCCCACTACATATGGGCAAGGCAAGGGAAAATATCGGCGGGGGAAAATTGCCCCCTTTAATTAGGCCGTAACTAGCTTACTTTTACAAAAAGATTTGGCCAAAAAAAAAGAAAATTTTTCGTCACCTTCTATCGCGAAGCCTGAGCCGTAACCACGAAATCAGGTTTTGCTATTGCCAAAACAGGCAAGATGCAAGGCCACGGAGGGGAAAGGCGTATGGGCATGCTACGAACCTCAGGCAACCAGGCATATTGTCTGTTTTCGGACCAATTCCGTAGGGTTTGAAACTGCATTGCATTTCAAGTCCTTCACACGCCCAGAGCGATACAAATACCAGCCGATTCTCAAACGCAAAATCTGGGATAAACCTGGTCTGATCAATTCCGCGGGTTTCGAGAATTGAGGCCTCTGCCCACACCGCTGCTGCGACGCGGACGCGGCACGAAAATTAAACGAACCGGCGCTCCCTCGAGGCCAAAACGTTCGCGAAGGCGCCGTATCAAGTATTCACGGTAGGCCGGCGCCATACACTCTGGATCGTTCACAAACACCTTCAAACTCACCGGCCGCGTGCCGACCTGAGTGGCGTAAAACATCTTCAGCCGCCGCCCGCCCACCAAAGGAGGTTGGACCGCCTCGCAGGCCGCAAGAAGCGCCCGATTCAACGGGCCCGTCGGGAGTTGGCATACCAGTTGATCAGCTACGCGATCGATGGCCTCAATGCTGCGCTGCAAATTAAAACCCGTTTTGGCGGAGATAAACACCATGGTGCAATGATTCAAAAAAGGCAGGTATGCCCTTACCGCGGCTTCATACTCCTTTTGCTTCCCGCGCACTAGATCCCACTTGTTGAGTAACACAACGCAGCCTTTCTCGTGCTCAATAATCATTGCCGCTATTCGCTTATCCTGAGCCGTGGGACCCTGCACGGCATCCAGCATCAAGGCCACCACATCGGCCTGCGCAATACTTCGGCGTGCCTTCATCACACCGAACCGCTCCACCGCGGAGTCTATCTTTCGTAGTCGCCGCATTCCGGCCGTGTCAATGAGCAAATAATGGCGCGCCTCACTGCCCGTCTTGATCGTAAACGGAATCTCGATGCTGTCACGAGTCGTGCCAGGGGTCGAGGCCACAATTAAACGCTCAGCCTGGAGCAGCCGGTTGATATACGAAGATTTCCCCACATTCGGGCGCCCAACAATTGCAACCCGCAGCGGATTCTCCAAACCGTCCGGCGGCGTCTGCGGCAGGGCCGACACCACGGCCTCCAGCAGTGGTTCAAAGCCGTGGTTATGCAAGGCCGACACTGGAAACACCGGAAAACCGAGGCGTTCGAATTCCACCGCTTTCAAATCGCGTCCCGGATGATCAGCCTTGTTGGCCGCCACAAAGACCTTGCGACCGCTGCGCCGCAAAAGGCGGGCCGCTTCTTCATCCAAAGGTGTCACGCCGGATTCAACATCCACCACCAGCAGCGCCACAACCGCATCCGCCAGAGCGGCTTCAACTTGCTTCCGTATGCCAAGCTGAATTTCATCAGCCGTTTTTTCCCCATTAAGGTGGGCAAGGCCGCCCGTGTCAACTAACTCAAAAACGGCGTCTCCCCAGGTTGCCGTACGCATGATACGGTCGCGCGTAACACCAGATTCAGAGTGAACGATCGCCGTGCGGGAGCGTGTCAGCCGGTTGAATATAGAAGATTTGCCGACGTTCGGTCTTCCGACAATCGCAACAAGGCGTCGTTTCTCCATGGTTATCAGGACCAGAACCACGCTTCTCGGATCAGGTTTCCGCCCGGACTGCTCAGCAGGCGCGCCTTTGGCGTCAGCTATCCGAATGTCGCTGTCAGTCGCTACCGCTCACTTTTCTCCCGCACTTTTGCCCATGAGTCGCGAAGCGGCACAATTTGGTTGAAAACCGGCACTCCCGGACGGGAGTCAATCGGATCCACAAAAAAATACCCTTTTCGCTCGAATTGAAAACGACTTTCGATGGGCGCCTCAATAAGTCCGGGCTCGGCTTTCACCCGCAACAACTTGAGAGAATCCGGATTCAGGTTGGCCTTCCAGTCCCCGCCCTCGGGAACATCTTCGGGATGCGGCACTCTGAACAGACGCTCGTAGAGACGCACCTCAACATCAACGGCATGCTGCGCCGAAACCCAGTGGATCGTACCCTTGACTTTCCGTCCGTCAGGAACCTCGCCGCCACGCGTAGCGGGATCATAGACGCACCTTATTTCTTCAATTCTGCCAGTCGCAGGATTCCTGACAACGTCTACACACTTGACAATGTAGGCGTACCGCAACCGAACTTCACGGCCGGGAGCCAGCCTGAAAAACCCCTTGACCGGCTCGAGCATGAAATCATCGCGTTCAATATACAGCTCTCTCGAAAACGGCACCCGTCTTGTCCCCATGCTGGCATCTTCGGGATTGTTGACGGCCTCTACTTCCTCGCCCGACCCTGCGTCGTAATTTTCGATGACCACCCGCACAGGATCGAACACCACCATGACCCGCGGCGCGGTTTTGTTCAGTTCTTCCCGAATGCAAAACTCGAGCAATCCTATGTCCGTAAAACCATCAAACTTCGTGATCCCTATCCGCCGGCAAAATTCCCGAATGGCGCGCGGCGTGTAGCCCCTCCGGCGCAGTCCTGCGATAGTAGGCATGCGCGGATCGTCCCACCCCGCCACTAGACCTTCCTGGACAAGTTGCAACAGCTTCCGCTTGCTCAACACCGTATAGGTGATGTTCAAACGCGCAAACTCAATCTGGCGCGGCGGGTTCGGGACTTCCAGTTCCCGAATGATCCAGTCGTACAGCGGCCTGTGAACTTCGAATTCCAAAGTGCAAAGCGAGTGCGTTACGCCCTCGAAAGCGTCTTCCAGGGGATGCGCAAAATCATAGGTGGGATAAATGCACCAGCGGGTCCCCGTCCGGTAATGCGGCACCCGCATGATCCTGTAGAGCACCGGATCACGCATGTGAAGGTTGGGAGACGCCATATCAATTTTAGCCCGTAAACAAAGTGAGCCGTCCGGAAATTCACCCGCCCGCATACGCTCGAAAAGTTCCAGATTCTCCGCTACAGGCCGGTCGCGGTAGGGACTCGGTTTCCCCGGCGCCGTCGGCACACCGCGATATTCTTTCCACACCTCCTGGCTGAGTTCGCAGACATAGGCTTTACCCTTGCGAATCAACGTCACCGCGCATGCATACATCCGTTCGAAGTAGTCCGCCGCATAGTAAAAGTGCGGCCCCCAGTCAAATTCCAGCCAACGAATGTCACGTTTGATGGCCTCCACGTACTCCATTGATTCCTTCGCCGGATTGGTGTCATCCATACGCAGATGGCACTCGCCGCCGAATTCCTCCGCCAGCCCGAAGTCCAGACAAATAGCTTTCGCGTGACCGATATGCAAGTAGCCGTTCGGCTCCGGAGGGAAACGGGTAACAACCCGCTTGTGCCTCGCAGCGCGCAAATCATCGGCTACAATCTGCCGAATGAAATCGGTGCCCACCTGTGATCTTCCCGCTTCCGGCGCCTCTTCAGTCTGATTCATACTTGGCAACTCCATTCCTGCTGGCCGCAAAGCGCACTGATCGCATAATCGAGCCGTTTCAAAACACGGCTCCGGCCAATTAGCGCCAGTGTCTCGTGAAGCCCGGCTCCTATCGCTGAGCCGGTCACCGCCACGCGGATTGGCTGATTTAGCTTGCCTTGCTCAATGTTAAAGGCTGTTTCGGTTGCGCGGATGGCTGTCTCGATGCCCTGCGGAGTAAACTCCGCCTCGGCCAGCCGTTGCCGCGCCGCTTGCAGCGCTTCCCGGACACTCGCGGCCTTGAGCAGTTTCTGAACAGCCTTCTCATCGTAGTCCGGCATTTCCACAAAAAAATACTTCCATTCCTCGGCCTTGTTGAGCACCGTGGTACGCGACTGCATCAATGCGCACACTTTCAGAAAATACTCCGGGTCAGCGCCGCGCAACCAATCCACGTGGCTCAGCAAACTACGCACTTCCTCGGCAAACCTGGTGACCGGAAATTCCGCTATGTAAAGCTGATTCAGATGCGTCAGCTTGCGCACATCCATCTGGGCCGGACCAGTTTTCACTCTGGCTAGCGAAAAAGCCTGCACCATCTCTTCCCGCGTCATTTTTTCGCGGTCGTCGCCGGGCGACCATCCCAGGAGGGCCAAATAGTTGAAAAGCGCCTCAGCCAGAAAACCTTTTTGTCGAAACTCGCCAACGTAAGCAGCTCCGTCGCGCTTGGAATAGGGCTTGCCCTGCTGATTTACGATCATCGGCAAGTGAGCATATTTGGGCACGAGGGCTCCCAGCGCTCTGAACAGCGCCACATGACGGTAAGTGTTCTCGATGTGGTCATCCCCGCGAATAACATGCGTGATCCTCATCTCAATGTCGTCGACTACGTTCGCGAGATGGAAAACCGGTGTACCATCGGAACGCACGATGACGAAGTCCGACAAATCTGCCGCAGCTTTGCGCAGATCACCCCGAATCTCGTCACGAAAAGAAATGTCCGTTCCCGGCATGCGGAAAACGATGCATTCCCCCTTGCCGCGCCCGCCTTTGTCGGCGTAGTAAGCATGACCAGTCCGCAAAAGATCCTGGGCCGCCGCCAAATGCGCGCTCGTCCGGGTCGACTGGTAAAGCGGCGGTTCGTCATAGTCCAGCCGCAGCCAGGCCAATGCCTCAAACACGGCCTGGATTGCCTCCGGTGTGGAACGTTCCCGATCAGTATCTTCGATCCTTAAAAGGAACGCCCCGCCTTCGTGCCGGGCGAACAACCAGTTGAAAATAGCCACGCGGATGTTGCCAATGTGAACGTGGCCCGTGGGACTCGGCGCAAATCTTACCCTTACCGTCATGTTGTGTTTTTCCTTTCGAAGCGCTGCGGGGAATTACTATATTGCTACGGACCGGTTTTTGCAAACCCAGGCGAGCAACCTGTGCAAATTGAGGAAAGGAAGAAAGTGGTATGGCTGGCATTTTCAAAGCGTACGACATTCGCGGAATATACGGTCAGAGCTTGACCGAAGATACGGCCTTCAAGATCGGACGGGCTGTGGCCACATTTCTCAAATGTCAAACCATGGTAGTCGGGCGCGACATGCGCCCGCATTCAGGTCCGCTCAGCCAGGCCTTGATTGATGGCCTGCTGTTCCAGGGAGTTGACGTTATTGATCTCGGCCTGTGCTCCACGCCTATGTGCTACTTCGCTACCGGCCGGCTTGAAGCTCACGGCTCTGTCATGATCACGGCCTCCCATAACCCCGCGGAATGGAACGGCATGAAACTCACTCGCGAACAAGCCATTCCCATCAGCGGCGCCACCGGCATCCAAGATATCGAACAAATTGTGAATCAATCCGCTTTTGCGCCGACAAGATCCCGCGGCCATCTTTCCACCTACGACATTCTCCCAGAATACGCTGCCCACGTCCGCCGTCTGGCGCGTTTGCAAAAACCTATCCACGTTGCCGCCGACATGGCCAACGCCATGGGCGTGTACGAAGCCCGCGTATTTGAAGGCCTTCTGAAGGTCACCCCCCTGTTCGATACGCTGGACGGCACCTTCCCGAATCATGAAGCCAATCCTTTGAAACCGGAAACCCTGCGTTGGCTGCAGGCAACCATTCGCCAGGGCAGCTTCGATTTCGGCGTGGCCTTTGACGGCGACGCCGACCGCGTCGGCTTTCTGGACGAGTGCGGCGAAATAATCCCCATGGATCTGATTACGGCCCTGATTGCCCGCGAACTGTTGACCGGAACCAAAGGCACCGTGCTCTACGACCTGCGAAGCAGTTGGGTGGTGCGCGAAGTGATCGAGGCGCATGGCGGCACGCCTTTGATGTGCCGCGTCGGCCATGCTTTCATCAAACAGCAAATGCGCGACACAAACGCTCTCTTTGCCGGCGAACTTTCCGGGCACTATTATTTCCGCGACAACTTCTTCACTGAAAGCTCGGCCATGGCCACCATCTGCGTAGCCAACATAGTCAGCCGCGCCGACCGCCCCCTCTCGCAACTTGTGGCGCCCTTAAGAAAATATTTCGCAAGCGGCGAGATCAATTCAAAGGTGCGCGACCAAGCGGCTGTCCTGGCCCGTCTGAAAGAAAAATATCGCAACGGCAAGATTGCCACACTCGATGGCGTGACCGTTGAATACCCCGACTGGTGGTTCAACGTTCGCGGCTCCAATACCGAACCGCTGATCCGTCTGAATCTCGAAGCCCGTACCCGCGGGCTCATGGAGCAAAAGCGTGACGAGGTGCTGGCGGAAATCAGACGCGATGCCGATGATCAGCAGGTCGTAACGGAATAAACACTGCTGTTTACGTGTGATAATTGCCTGGCAGACGGACGAAGGTCGCTTTTTTGACAGGCGGCCTGAAATCCGGATTGTTGCTGACTGATTATGAACCGGACTCTGCGATTGGCCCCAGGGCGACAGATGCAAGGCGCGAGACGCCCGCCATGTTTTCATGCTGCAACCCTCCCGCGACAAAGCAGAGACCGTGCTCCAGGCAGTTCAGGGCGGTTTTAGAAATAGCTGTTTCTCGACCATAAAATGTCAGATGAATTGTGATTCGGAAAGATAATGAACAACAAGTCACTCCTGAATGAAGCTGGCGTTCTCTTTCGCAAGCATTTCGGCCGGCCCCATACCGTTGCCGCCTTTGCCCCGGGACGCATTGAAGTGCTCGGCAACCATACGGATTACAATGAAGGCTTCGTGCTTTCAGCGGCCATCAATTACGGAATGTATTTCCTGGCCGCACCATCCGCTTCCGCGGACTGTCGCCTGGTAGCCGGCGACCTCATGGAAGAAGTGACCTTCAACGTATCATCGCCGGCGGCCGTGTCGCACGTACGATGGTCTGGCTACGTTATCGGCATGGTCGCAGGTCTTCGCGACCTCCAGGCTCTCCCCCACGGCTTTGAGGGGCTGTTTATGGGAAATGTCCCCCAGGGAGCAGGACTGTCGAGTTCCGCCGCTCTCGAAATGGCGGCCGGTCTGACACTGAGTCGCTTGTATGCAATTGACGTGCCCCCCTTGACTATGGCGCAGATCGGCCAGACGGCGGAACACAAGTTCGTCGGCGTGCGCTGCGGGCTGCTCGACCAGATTTCTTCGCTCTTCGGACAAAACGAGCGTCTCGTCATGACCGATTTCAGATCCCTGGAAGTCAACCGGGTTCCGCTCGGGAGTAACGCCTGTTTTCTGGCCTGTAATACGAACGTGAAACGGGCTTTGGTGGAAGGCGAATATAACGATAGACGCCGCTGCTGTGAAGAGGCTGCCCGGCATTTCGCCCGCATACTGACCCATGAAGTCCGAGCCCTGCGTGATGTGAGCTGGGAGGAATGGAAAACACACTCATCCGAGATGGACCCGATCATCGCCCGCCGGGCTGCGCACATCATTGGGGAAAATCGCCGCGTCCTCGACGGCCGCCGTCTGCTCGATCAGGGACGATTGGAAGAGTTCGGCCAACTGATGTTCGAATCCCACAAAAGCTCCCGGATTTACTTTGAGAATTCCTGCGCCGAGCTCGACTTTATCGTGGATACCGCCGCCCGACTCCCGGGAGTGCTCGGCGCACGATTGTCTGGCGGCGGTTTCGGCGGGACCGTGGTGATTATGTTACATCCCCGCGACGTCGAGACGGCAAGCCAGGCCTTGCGGTCAGCTTACCAGCAGGAATTCCGTCGCACCTGCGATATCAGAGTCATTCACACCTCAGATGGTGCCCGACTCATACCTGCAGGATAATCCCAGATTTTCCGAGTGAGCCGAAGGCGGTTTCCGCTTTTTGTTGCCTGCCGTCTCTATCCCACCCAGGGAAAATCGCAAAATCCGGACTGGGTCAGTCGCCGGGACTGATCGCCTCTACTGGGCACTGGTCGGCGCATTGTCCGCAATCTACGCACTTTTCAGGATCAATCACGTACTTCTTGTCCCCGGCGCTGATTGCTTCCGTCGGACAGACCGCCTCGCACGAACCACAACAGGTACACTCGTCTGATATCACGTATGCCATGGTTTTCTCCTATTGTATTTCTCGCTCACGTATTCCGCCTTACCAAGTTACTTGCCAAATTCCAGTCTCAGCGCCAGGCGTTCCGGCAGACCGGCTTTCCGCACTTTTTCCTGCGTCTTCGGTATGTCGTAAGGCACACGCCGCAATTCGACCTCTCTGGCCGCTGCGTCATAAATCGCATACGCGGCGCGAGGATCTCCGTCCCGCGGCTGTCCGACACTTCCCACATTGAAAAAATACCTCTTCCCCACCACCAGTTTCAGTTTCGTGTACAAACTTCTCGTCACGCGGTGTTGTTTCTCGAAAACAACCGGCAGGTGAGTGTGGCCGTAAAAACAGACCGCTGTAGTCTGGTAGTTGAAATGCGAATCTGCATCCAGCGTGTCAAAGACGTATCCCCATTTATCAGGCATGTCTAAAGTGCTGTGCACAATCGTAAAGCCGTTTACCTTCTGCACAAGCGGTAAAGTGCGAAGGTGCTCGATCTGGTCCGCCGTCAAGTGCCGTCTGGTCCAATCTACCACGCTTGCCGCCAGAGGCTGAAAATCTTCCAAGCGCTCGTCGTTCGAGGCGTAGTGATCGTGATTGCCGCGTACCATAATGCAATTGAGCACGCGCAGCGTCTCGAGACATGCGTCCGGGTCGGCATTGTAGCCGACAATGTCTCCTACGCAAACGTAATTCGTTACCCCTTGGCTGCGCGCGTCCTCCAACACCGCGGTCAAGGCTTCGAGATTGCTGTGCACGTCCCCCATAATTGCATACTTTGGAGATGTCATGGGACGACTAAAACTCTAAAGCTTCAGCAGCAACGCTGCCAGGGCGAGATCGTCCGGAGTGGTGATTTTGATGTTGGCCTGAGTCACAGGCACAAGCCTTACTTTCTCTCCCAGCAACTCTACAGCCGCTGACTCATCGCTGACTTCAACTCTTTTCTTCTGCACAAGCTGATAGGCTTTAAGCAACAATTCCGTCCGAAAAGTCTGGGGTGTCTGCACCGCCCACAGCTTGGAACGATCAACCGTCTTGGTCACCGTCAGGCCACTTTCTACATACTTGACGGTGTCGGTAATCTTGGCTGCCGCAACCCCGGAACCATACCGCTTGGCCGAATTGATCGTCTCAGAAATCAAAGCCGGTGTAACACAGGGGCGGGCCCCGTCATGGACGGCCACGCTTTTCACCTCGTCGCTAAGCTGCTCCAGTCCGTTCATGACGGAGTCCTGGCGGCGCGGACCGCCGGCTACAATCTTGCGTACTTTGGAAAAACCGAACAAATTGACCATGCCCTGCGCGGCTTCCAGACGGTCCTTGCGGACAACCAGAATCACGCCGTCAATGTCCGGGCATTTTTCGAAAGCCTGGAGCGAATACGCAAGCACCGGCTGACTACCAAGTGTCAAGAAAGCCTTGTCCACATCGGGCCCCATCCGTTCGCTTTTTCCAGCTGCCACTATGACACCGAACTTCATACCTATCCCCACACGCTTCCGCGAAAGCTTAAAAAATATCATGCCCGTTGACCCGCCCCGTGGTCAAGCACTGACTTTCAATCAGACTCGTGGCTGTGAGCTCAAGGCGCCCGCCGCCAACACGGCAAAAATATCGCCACTCACAAAAAACACCGCAACCGCCCAATAAAGCCGGATTTTGCGTTTGAGAATTGGCAGGTATTCCTATCGTGCTGCACGCAAACAAGTTGAAATGCAATGCAGTTGCCAATCTTTTGCACCGAAATGTGAAAGTCACATCTGATGGGAAAAGCAGCCGATTGTCAAACCCTTCGGGATTGTCGAAAACAGGCAATCTGCTGCGTTGCGGGCGGTTTGCTGTATGCGCATACACCTGCACCTCCCGCGCCTTGCATCTTGCCTGTTTTGGCCAATCGCAAAATCTGGGGCCAGAACAAGCGCGTGACACCATTTTCAAACTGCGTCGTGTTTGAACACAATATTCTCCAACGCATTATATAAACCCTCAGTGTCTCAATCGCAAAATTGGGGGGTAAAATTAACGGCGTGTACAAAACTGTTTCAGCCTTGATCCAGCCAGGTATTCTTGATTATTTTATAAAAAATAGCGTTCCAAATGTACCTGTAGCTCAACTGGACAGAGCATCAGACTACGGATCTGAGGGTTGGGGGTTCGAATCCCTCCAGGTACGCCACTTCTGTTTCCCCTCACGCCGGCCAGCATCCCGGTCCGTTCCCCTTACCAACTTGCCGACATTCACCCCGGCTTTTGGGACCGATCCAAACGCGGCAAATTTGAGGTAAAAACCGTCGTTTGCGGGTGCAGCAATGTTCTGCCCAAGTCCCATCCCAATCTTGCCCTGGTGTAGTAACGTTCTCCCCAAGCAAAGCGAGGGGGAACATTGCTCTCCGGCTATTTCCAAGGCGCAATATGTGGGTTGAATTATCGCATACCTCTTGACGTTTCCTTTCAGTGCTGACAGATTTTGAAGCCGTCAATGGCATTGCTCCAACTAAGCCGTAATCTTGCGGCAAGGAGAAAAAAGTGATCCGCTGGCTTTATATCTTCGTTCTCGGAATGTGCCTGACAGCAGGAATCGTCCTGGGTGAACAGGAAATTCAGGTGGGAATCTATGTGCTCAATCTGGGGAAATTGGATATAAGCACTGGAGCTTTTTCGGCGGACTTTTATCTTCTTATGCGCTCCAGTCAACAAATACCCGAAGGCAGTTTTGAGTTTGTTAACGGTCGCGCAAGTAGCGTAGACCGCCTCGAAATTTCTCCCGACGGAACAGAACTTTTCTACCGCATTCAAGCTAACCTCAGCACGCCGATTGATCTGCGCCGTTTCCCTTTTGACACTCAAGTCATGCGTATCATCCTCGAAGAGCGCACCAATACCATCGAGAAAGTCAGGTACGTCCCTCTGCTTTCTGCGAGCGGGATGGACTCCTCCATTGTCTTCCCGGGATGGGAAATTTCAGGATGGGATATGACCAGCGCCGAACATGAATATCCCGTCTACAATGAAACATTTTCCCAAGCTATGTTCTCCGTCACGATACGCCGTATCACCTTGAACTCATTCTTGAAGACCTTTCTGCCGACTATCTTCATGATGCTCATTGTCATGTCGAGCTTCATTCTGAATCCCGAGCAGGTCGTCACCCGTCTTGCCGCCATAAGCTCCACGTTGATTGCCACCGCGATGTTCCACGTTTCCATAACGAACCAGATTCCGCCCGTCGGCTATCTTACGTTTGCCGACAAGTTCATGATTTTGACGTATTTCATCCTTTTGGCCTGTTTCTTCCTGAGTTTGCACGTGTTCGTCCTTCAAAGCCGCAAAGAGGAAGTGCGCGCAAAGAAACTCAGCAGAATTACAGAACGAATCGTCTTCATCGGGACCCCCACTGCGTATACACTGCTTTTCCTGTTCCTGCGCTGACCGGCTCGAATGCCGACCAACGCCGCTTATGGCCGCTCCGGAGCGTCAAAGCCCCAACCAAGCCGTGTTTTCCGGGGTGACTGTTTTTAACAGATTTTGCGTTTAAGAAACCCTAATCATTAGCGAAGCGAGGGGTTCGGGCGTTTTGGGTGAAAAAAAAGCGTGAAGGGCGAGCGGGGGATGTACACAACAGGGGCATGAGCAAACACTACACGATGCGGGAGAGGAAATTTTCGCTTCGATTTGAACCCTCCGAAAAGGCCACCGTGCATGGCGGACAACTGGCCGTAGCGGCGGTGTTGGAGCGATTTGGGTTGAAGAAGCGCGTGA
>Ga0209101_1001241_pt1 | contig 19326 bp, 14 predicted proteins | sample ConPoolayeCmetaG_FD_185481 | JGI IMG/M metagenome (GOLD analysis project Ga0209101, IMG submission 185481) | Hot spring microbial mat communities from California, USA to study Microbial Dark Matter (Phase II) - Cone Pool mat layer C metaG... ...
GCGTGGACGGCCATCTCGCCCAGGTGCCTGGGCGGCACAACGGTGGTGGCCCACGCAGCGGTGGCTGCCGCCAGGGCGAGGGGCGCCGTGAAGTGTCGGATCAAGCCTCCAACCCTCTCAATCATTGTAGGCTTCCCTGGCGAGCGCCGCGGTGAGCCGGAGCACCTCCTCGCAACCAACGACCGCAACCGCGCGGAGGCGGCGCGGGATGCGCGAGCCCACGGGTCGCCCGGGCGGCGGGAGCTCGTCGGAGCCATTGGTACAGGAGGAGATAACAGCACCCCGGAGAAAGCGTGCCGGTGGGGCGGATTCTGCTGCCGATTTGACGGGGCTGGACGATGCCATGGCGCCGCGGGCTGGCAGGTGGTTTGCTTGCTATGATGAGCCGGCGCACGCTTGAGGAAAGGCTTGCGTCTCGTCTCGTCAACCGTGGAGGGAGCGTCATGATCGAAGTGGAGGGACTGACCAAGCGGTTTATCACCCGCGATGTGGTGGACCGCGTGTCGTTCTTCGTGCCGGAGGGGGAGGTCTTAGGTTTTTTGGGCCCCAACGGCGCCGGGAAGACGACCACCATGCGCATGATCACCGGCTTCCTGCCGGCCACCGCCGGCACGGTGCGGGTGGCCGGGATCGATCTGGACCGGGATCCCTTAGGGGTGCGGGCGCAAATCGGCTACTTGCCCGAAAACGTGGCCCTCTACCCGGAGATGCGCGTGGAGGAGTACCTGCGGTACCGCGCCGCCCTGGAGGGGGTGCCCCGCGCCGAGGTGAAGAGGCGCCTGGACGAGGTGAGCGAGCGCTGCATGGTGGGTGAGGTGTTGCGCCAGCTCATCGGCACCCTCTCCAAAGGCTACCGCCAGCGGGTGGGGCTGGCTGCGGCGCTCATCCACCGCCCCCGGGTGCTCATCCTGGACGAACCCACGGTGGGGCTCGACCCACGGCAGATCGTCAAGATCCGCGAGTTGATCGTGGAGTTGGGTCGCGACCACACGGTGATCCTCTCCACCCACATCCTGCCCGAGGTGGAGCAGGTGTGCCGGCGCGTGCTGATCATCGACGACGGGCGCCTGGTGGCGGACGGTACCCCGGATGAACTGCGTGGCGCCGCCGCCGGCACGGCTGAGCTGCAGGTGGAGCTTGAGGCCCCCCAGGCCGACGCGCAGGTGGCGCTGGCCGCGCTGCCCGGGGTGGCGAAGGTGAGCGGCGATGGGAAGGGGCGCTTCCGGGTCAGTTTGGACGGGGGTGGCGACCTGCGTCGGGAGGTGTTTCGTCTCGCCGTGGAAAAGGGGTGGACTCTGCTGGAGCTGCGCCAGTCCACCCCGTCACTGGAGGATGTGTTCCTGCGCCTGACCATGCGCGACACCACCGCACCGGCGGCTGCCGAGGAGGAGGAAGTCCATGCGTAAGACGCTGGCGTTAATCTACCGCGAGCTGGTGGCGTACTTCTCGTCGCCCCTCGCCTACGTCGTGCTCACCGCGTTTTTGTTCTTCAACGGGTACGTCTTCTGGCTGATCACCGCCTACCTCAACGATCCCCGCACCCAGGCCATGACCCCCCTCAAGCTATTCTTCGGGGGAACCATTTTCTTCTGGCTCTTCTTGCTCTTCGTGGTGCCGGTGATCACCATGCGCCTGCTGGCCGAGGAGCGGCGCTCGGGTACCTTGGAGGTGCTACTCACCGCGCCCGTCAGCGAGGGCCAGGTGGTGATGGGGAAATTTCTGGCGGCGTTTATCTTCTATCTTTTCCTCTGGCTTCCGACGGTGGTTTACGTGGTGATCTTGAAACAGTACGCCGCCATCGATTTGTACAAGGTGGCCTCGGGCTATCTCGGGATTGCCCTCTTGGGGGTGCTGTTCGCAGCCGTTGGGTTGTTCACTTCTGCCTTCACAAAAAACCAGATCGTCGCCGCCATCTTCGCCTTCGCCGTGTTGGTGGTGCTGTTCTCCATGGGTCTGATGGAGCAGCTGGCCACCAACCCGGCAGTCAAAGGGGCGCTGGGATACATGAATCTGTGGGATCACATGGACGATTTCGCCCGCGGCCTGGTGGACACCCGCCGCATCGTCTACCAGCTTTCCCTGGCCGGGCTCTTCCTGTTCTTGACCGTGAAGGTCGTCGAAGCCCGGAAGTGGAGGTAAGTCATGAGCCGGGCCAGAATTGTCAACTCGTCCACCACCGCCATCGCCATCGTGCTGGCGGTGGCCCTTACCCTCATGGTCAACTGGCTGGGCTACCGGCACTATTATCGCGCCGACTGGACCGCGGCCAAGATGTACACGCTCTCCGACAAGACCCTGTCTATCCTGAGGGCGTTGCAGAACGAGGTGCGGGTGATCGTCTTCATGACGCCCCAGACCCCGCTCTTTGAGGACACCAAGGAGTTGCTGCAGCGCTACGCGGCGGCCAGCTCCAAGCTCAAGGTGGAGTTTATCGACCCAGATCGCGAGCCGTTGCGTACCCAACAGCTGGCCCAGGAATTTGGCGTCTCGGCCGCGAACACGGTGGTTTTCGCTGCCGCCGAACGCAAGAAGTACGTGACCTCGGATCAGCTGGCCGAGTACGACTACTCGGGGTTCCAGATGGGGCAGCAGCCGCGCCTGAAGGCGTTCAAAGGAGAGGAACAGTTTACCGCGGCGATCCTGGGGGTGGATAGCCCGCGCCAGCCCAAGGTGTGTTTTGTCAGCGGTCACGGCGAACGCGGTCTGGACGATTTCGGGCGTGACGGATTGTCCCAGTTCAAGGAGGCGCTGCAGCGCGACAACTTGCAGGCGGAGACAGTGACGCTGTTCGCGGGAAGCGTCCCCGAAGGCTGCGATGCGCTGGTCATCGCGGGGCCGACGGCGCCGTACACCGAGGTGGAGAAAACCGCCCTTCGCTCGTATTTGGGCGGTGGCGGCCGCCTGCTGGTGCTCCTCGACCCCATGCTGGGCGGCCAGCAGCAGCCTTCCGGTCTGGAGCCGTTGTTGAAGGAGTACGGCGTCGAAACTCGCAACAGCGTGGTCGTGGATCCGGCCCGCCGGTTGCCGTTCTTCGACCTCTCGGCTGTGTACGCCTCGGATTTCCGCTCCCACCCGGTGACCACTGGCCTGGAAGGGCTTGCTGTCCTGCTGCCGGTGGTTCGGTCGGTGACCACGGTGGCGGCGGAGGGAGCCTCCTCGTCGATCCTCCTGGCCACCTCTGATGCCGGGTGGGGCGAAACGGACCTGGCGCGGCTGCTGGCCTCAGGTCAGGCCGGCAAGGGCGACGACGATGTGCCCGGTCCCGTGTCGCTGGCGGTAGCGGCGCAGCGCGAAGGGGGCGGGGAGGACGGCTGGCGGCTGGTGGTGGTGGGTGACGCCGACTTCATCGCCAACGACTATCTGGTCAACGCCGGCAACCGTAGCTTCGCCCTCAACGCCGTGGGTTGGCTGGCGCAGCGCGAGGCGTCGCTGGGCATCGCACCCCGCCAACCCGAGCAAGTGTCGCTCTTCCTGTCCCAGGCGCAAATGCGGGTCATCACCCTGATTTCGCTGGTGGGGCTGCCTGGCCTGGCCATCGTGGTGGGCGTCGCCGTGTGGTGGCGGCGGCGCCGCTAGAGGGAGGTGGGATACCGATGCGGCTGGGACGTCTGATTGCCCTGGCGGTGGTGGTACTGGGGCTGGGCGCCTACATCTTTTTCGTGGAGCGCCACGCCCCCACCACGGAGGAAAAGAAGGAACGGCAGGACAAGGTCTTCCCCACCCTGGAGCGGGACCGGGTGACGGCCATGACCATCGAGGGGCCGGCGGGCCGGTTCGTCCTCAAGAAGGAATCGGGGGAGTGGCGCCTTGAGGAGCCCGTCGCTGACCTCGCCGACGAGGGTGCCGTCTCCTCAGTACTCTTTTCCCTAGCAAACTTGCGCGCCGAGCGCACCTTACCGGCCGCCGAGGTGAGTCTGGCCGACTACGGCTTGGCGCCACCCCAGCTGAAGGTGACCCTGCTGGACGACAAGGGTGGCGCCTTCACCTTGCAGTTCGGTTCCGAACTGCCGCTCGGTACCACCCGTGCGGCCCTGGCTGGTGGGGATAAGGTTTTGCTGGTCCACAAGTGGGTGGGCAGCGATCTGGAACGCGACCTGTCCCGCTGGCGCTCGTCCGAGCTGGTGCGGCTGCTGTCCTCGGACGTGGCGTCCCTATCGCTGCGGGCGGACGGAAGCCAGGTGGCGCTGGCCCGCGCCGGTGGCGTGTGGACGCTCACCGAACCGATGAGCGACGTGGCCGACCGTGAACGGGTGGAGGGTTTGGTAGGCGATCTCAACGCCGCCCGCATCCGGGAGTTTTTCGACACCCCGCCGAACTTGGCGGAGTTAGGACTGGATCCCCCCCGCGCCATCCTGACCGTGGTGCGGCGCGACGACCGTCCACCGTTGCAGCTGGCCTTTGGGGTGCAGCGGGAGGTGGATGGCGCCAAACAGGTGGCCTGCCGGCGGGGTGAGCGCGTGTTCTGGGTGGACGCTACCGCCGCGGCTCGCCTGTCAGGGCTCGCCGCCGACTGGCGCTCGCCCAAGCTGGTGGCGCTGCAACCCTGGGCGGCGGAAACTCTCAAGCTCACCCGTGGGCAGGAGACGGTGGAGCTGCGGCGCCAGGAGGGGGTGTGGAAGGCGGCCGGCCAAGAGGTCGACTACGCCGCCGTGTCGCAGCGCTTGAACGTGCTCTCGGAGTTGCAGGTCCTCGCCTTCGACCGCCCCCAGCCGTCCCAAGAGGCGGAGGGGAGCGTGCATGTGACCACCAGCGAGGGCAGCGAGATCAGCATTAGCTTCTTCCCTGGCCCCAGCGCCGGCGAGAACGTAGCGGTGGTCGCCGGCCGGTCCGGCGGTCTGGCGGTGGACGCGGCAAGGGTCGCCGAACTGCTGGATAACCCGGCCGCACTCACCCGCCCGGCGCCCACCCCGGTGCCCGTGGAGACGCCAAACCCTTAAGCTGCGGACCAGCCGGTTGCCCTCGCCTTGGCCGGCCGAGCGCATGGCTCGTATTTTCAAGCGCCTGCGCTTTCGCCCGCTGGCCGTGAGCGCCACGGTGCCCGCGCTCGGGTCGCCGTTGTGGCCATCGGGGCAGCGGGCCGCACCGGCGACAGCTCCAGCGGCGCTGGGAGGGCATCGCGCGTCCCTAGGCGGCCGCTGCTCAGGTTGGGTGCGGCCGGAGGGGCTGCCCACCGGCGAGCCGCCCCGCCTGAGATGGTGCAGCTACGCGGCGGGGAGTAGCTTGGCCCGCATCTCGGTGAGCATACGCACGTGCGAAACCTCGTCGCGGTGCAGTTCGGCGAGCATCTTGCGGGTCTGCTCGTCCACCAGGTGATCGCACGCCTCGGCGAAAAAGTCTCGGGCCCGTTCCTCGGAGGCCATCGCCATGGCGAAGGCGTCTCGCACCGACAGGGAGTGGACACCACGGTCCAGTGGGGGGCCCTCCACGTCCCACTCCACGGCGTCCCGGACGTGCCCGGGCAGGTCGGCAAAACGCGAGCGGCGCCGCTCGGTCACCTGGGCGCCGTGCGCCCCTTCCAGTTCGGCCATGAAGCGGAAGAAGCGGGCGGCCTCGGATTCGCCCTGGCGGTCCAAGTGGTCGGCAAAGAGCAGGTAACGCTCTTGGGCCTCGTGTTCGATGAAGGCGGCGATATCCAGGACATCCTGGGGAGTGAGCTTGGACCAATCGATGGGGAGTGGCATGACATCCTCCGGCGAGACCTGCGAACCGGTCCCGCGTTGGATGCAACGGAGGCCGGCGGCAGGGGATTCCGTGCGCGGGCCTCCGGCAGGGTTCGCGGCGGGCACGGGCGCGCACTCTCGAGAAACACGGTCACTGGCACCGGCACGGTCCCGGACACGGACACGGACACGGACCCTGGGAGCGCGGGCCCGCAGGGTCGCCCGTCGGTCACGGCCACGGTCCCGGGCGCCGTCACGGTCACCGGCACGGTCACTGTCACGGTCCCCGGCACGGTCCCGGACACGGACACGGTCCCCGACACGGTCCCCGACACGGGCGCCGGCACGGACACGGACACCGACACGGACACGGACACGGACGCTGACACGGGCATGGGCGCTTCGAGCGGTACGGACCTGGGCACGGTGGGCGAGGGCACGTCTCGGACCTCGCGTCCCGCCTTCCCCCTACCCCTGCTCCTCCCCTTCGGTCTCGATGCCCAGGCGGCGGATCATTTCGTGCAGGGTCGAGGGTCGCACCTTCAAAAGCTGGGCGGCGCGGCGCTGCACCCCGCCGGCGCGGGCCAGGGACGCCTCGATGAGGGCGCGGGTGTACTGGTTGACCGCGTCCCTGAGGTCCACCCCTTCCACCGGGATCTCTTTCACCTGGGACGGCTGCGGGCGGAGGATCTCCTGCGGCAAGAGGTCGACGTCAATGAGGTCGCCGGTGCACAGCACCACGGCGCGCTCGATGACGTTTTCCAGTTGCCGGACATTGCCCGGCCAGTGGTAGTTCTGAAGGACGTCAAGGGCTTGGGGTGAGAGGGCGAGGTGGGGCTTGTTGTTCTCCTCGCCGAAGCGGCGCAGGAAGTGATTGACTAGGGCAGGGATGTCTTCGCGGCGGTGGCGCAAGGGGGGCAGCTCAATGGTGATGACGTTGAGGCGGTAGTACAGGTCCTCGCGGAAGGTCCCCGCGCTCACCATTTCAATGAGGTCGGCGTTGGTGGCGGCGATGATGCGGACGTCCACCTTCAAGGTGTGCTCGGCGCCCACCGGGATGAACTCCCGCTCCTGGATGACGCGCAGGAGCTTGGCCTGGGTGGGGAGGGTGATGGTGCCGATCTCGTCCAGGAATATCGTCCCCCCGTCGGCCACCTCAAACAGGCCGCGCCGCGTTGCTACGGCACCGGTAAAGGCGCCGCGCACGTGGCCGAACAGGGTGGATTCCAGCAGGTCAGCGGGGACCGAGCTGGTGTTCACCACCACGAACGGTCCCTCAGAGCGGGTGGAGAGTTGGTGCACGATGCGCGCCACCACTTCCTTGCCGGTGCCCGATTCCCCGGTGAGGAGGATGTTGGAACGGGAGGGCGCGGCGCGTCGCACCAGCTCCACCACCCGCTCCATGGCCGGGCCGCGCCAGATGAGGTTCTCCAGGCCTGCCAGACGCTGGCGCAAGGCGCGGTTTTCGTTGCGCAGCCGCCGCTGCTCCAACCCCTTGCGCACGGTGAGGATGACTTCCTGGTTCTTAAACGGCTTGGGGATGTAGTGGAACGCCCCCTCACGCATGGCGACAATGGCCGTTTCCACCGATGAAAACGCCGTGATGACCACGACCACGATCTCGGGGTCCCGTCCTTTGAGCTCCTTGAGGACCTCCAATCCGGGTCGATCGGGGAGCATGAGGTCGAGCAACACCAGGTCGAACTCGTGTTCGTCCGCCTGCCGGAGGGCGTCGGCCGCCGTCATCGCCTGCGTCACCTGGAACCCTTCGCGGCGCAGCAGGGTGCCGAGGACATCCTGCATGACTGGCTCGTCGTCAACGATGAGAATCCTCATCGGCTACCTCCTACCGTCGAGGGGAGCTGGACCCGCACCACCGTGCCCCGCCCTGGGCGGGGAGAGGCGTGCATGCTGCCGCCGTGGGCGCGCACGATGTCGTGGGAGATGGCCAGCCCCAGCCCCGTGCCGCCGCGCCCCTCCTTGGTGGTGACGAAGGGCTCGAAGATCCTGTTCCCCAACTCGGCCGGTATCCCTGGGCCGGTGTCGGCCACTTCGAAGATCACCTGCTCGCCGTGGCGCTCCACCCGCAGCAGCACCTCGCCGCCCGGTGGGGTGGCCTGCACGGCGTTGCGCAGGACGTTGTGAATCACCAATTCCAGCTGCACCCGGTTGCCCTCGACGGTAATTCCGTCCCCCCCTTCGCAGATCACACGGACGCCGTGGGTTTCAGCTTCGAAGCGGATCTGGGCAACCTCCTCGCGGGCCACCGCGGAAAGGTCCACGGTCTGACGCTCGATGCCACTGGGGCGGGCGAGGGTGAGCAGGTTCGAGACGATGCGTGCCACGCGAAAGGACTGCTCCTCCAGTTTTTCCAACAGCGGCGAGCGGGGGTCAGTGGCCGGGGTGAGGTCCCGCAAGAGCTGTGCATAGGAGGCGATGCCGGTCACCGGCGTGTTGATCTCGTGGGCGAGGCCCGCCGCCAGCCGCCCCAGGGCGGCGAGTCGCTCTTGCTGGGCCAGGCGCTGCTCCAGGCGAAGCTGTTCCGAGATGTCCTCGATGGCCACCACGCGCCCGTCGAAACGGCCTGGCTCCACCTCCAGCACCGATGTGGAGATGAGCCCCTCCCGCACCGTGCCCGAGGAGACCAGCTGCACGGGAACCCCGGAGGCGGAGGCCGGCACCTGGGCACGCCATTCGGCGGGGAGCTCCATGAGATCGGCAAGGCGCCGACCGGTGATCCCGCTGGCGCCGGTGAAGCCCAAAAGTGCTGCTGCCCGCTGGTTGGCGCGCAGCACGACCCCGCGAGCGTCGCAAACGATGAGCGCGGCGGCGGACGATTCGAAGATGCGCTCCAGGTACCCTTCGAGCAACCGGTGCTCCTCCACTTGGCGGCGCAGGTCTTCCAGCAGCAGCGCGTTTTCCAGCGCCAGCGCGGCCTGCGCGGCGAGCGCCGAGACCAGCCGGCGTTCGCCGTGGCCGAGAGGGATGCCGCCAGGCCGGCGGCCGCAGTACAGGATCCCCACCACCCGGTCGTCGCGCTCCAGGGGGAAGCGATGCCATACCCCTGCATCCTTGAGGGGCTGCTCGGCCTCGGTGGGAAAGGGGCCGTGGATTTGGGCCGGCGAGAGGACCGGTAAACCCGCCTTGGCCGGCGACGGGTAGAGGTTGCCGGAGCGGGCAATGTAGGTCACCACCGGCTCCACGGCCAGCGCCTGCTGCAGCAGGGTGGACAGGCGGGCGAACAGCCCCTTGGGGTCGCGGTGGCCGGCTGCCTCCTGGGCGAACGTGGTGAGCGCGCGCCGCGCCGCCAGTCGCTCCCGGTACTGCAGTCGCTCCAGCAGTGCCAGCAGGGCGCGCCGCGCCGGCAACGCCAGGGCCACCAGCAGGATGCCGCCAGCTACCGCCACCAGGTTGCGCCAGTTGCCCAACTCGAACCCAAACCTGGTGATGGCGAAGTTGAGCAGGGCGAAGCTGACGCCGCCCAGGAGCACCGCCGCCCCCGTCGCCACCACCTGGCGGAAGATCTCCTCCAGGTCCCAGAGCCGAAACTCCAGCAGCGACGACGCCACCCCCAGCGGCACCAAGGCGAGGGGGAGCAGCGAAATCCAGGTGAGCACCTCCAGTTCGGCGCCGGCCAGCTGGGGGATCAGGGACAACACCAGGTACGGGGTGAAGCCGGCGGCAGCCCCCAAGGCGACCCACTCCACCTGGCGGCGCCGGGTGGGATCGTCGCGGCTGCGCACGTACGAGCCGGTGCCCAGCAGGGCCGCCCCCACGACCCCGGCAACCACCAGGAGAACCGTGACACCGTCCAGCGCCTCGGGCAGCAGCACGTTACCCACCACCGGGGGCAGGAGGCCGGCCGCCAGTCCCACCCGGGCCAATCCCACCGCCAGCGACGGTAAGAACGCCGCCAGCTGCCAGGGCCACGCCAGGGTTTGGGAGGGAAACGTAGCAAAGAAGGTCACCAGCAGCGGCGGCAGCGCGAGACGTCCCAGGTCCCGCGCCAGCAACAGGACTTGCCACCCCACGTCGGGTCGATGGGGGAGGGGGATGGCGACAGCGACCAGAAGAGCCTCAGCGAGGGCGAGGAAGCGCCCGGCGTGCTCCACCGGGTTGGAGATGTAGACCAACACGGCGACCACCAAGGTGAACATGGCGGCGAAGGCCACCAGCAGGTAGCGCACATCCACCCGTGCCGGTGGGGGGTAGTAGGCGATGTCCAGCACCTGGCCGCCTCGCTCGATCGTCAAGACGGCGACGCGCCGGGAATACACAGCGCGCTGCAAATCCTGCACCGAGGTCACCGGGGTGGCGTCCACGGCGGTGATCACATCGCCCCAGGCGATTCCGGCGCGGGACGCCCCGGAGCGGGGCTCCACGCCGATCACCAGGCAGCCGCCCGCCGCCGCCGTGGCCTCAAAGTCCAACCGCTGGAACGAGGCGATGTAGCGCAGCGCCGCCACCAGCGCCGCGGTGGCGGCCAGCCCGCCCAGCAGCAAGAGTACGGCGCTGCGGGCGGGCCGTTGGCGCAGGCGCTGCCAGCCCCCGGCGGGGAGCAAGAAGCGCGACGAGTCGCTCGACGGATGGCGGCGAGCGTTCATGAAACCGAATGCTATACGAAAAACCGAACAAAGGGGTCGGGCGGCGCGCCCAGCGCTTCAAGGAGCGGGCCTGCGGGCCCGCGCTCCAATTGTCCGTGCCCGTGTCCGTGTCCGTGGCGGTGACCGTCCGTGTCCGTGGCGGTGTCGGTGACCGGGCGGGCCTGGGCTCGGACCGCGGGGCCGCAGCCCCGCAGGGTGCGCGGTGGGCGCCGGCGCGGGGCTAGAGGGAGCGCAGGGAGATGTCGCCGGAGCGCGTCGAAACCTCCACAGTGACGCCGATGCCCGCCGGGGGCGCCTCGGCTGGGGGCGCTGCGCCGGGGACCAGCACGAAGTGGCGGTTCCTGCGCTCCCAGCGCCCCGGCGCCTTGGTGTGCACGGAGCCGGTGCGGGTGCGCAGCTCGCCCCCCACGCCGGCGAGGGAGGGGAGGCGCAGGCGCACGTCGCCGGAGGTGGTGTGGGCCCGAATCGAGGCGCCCGCGGGTAGCTCCGCCCACTCGGCGCGAACGTCGCCGCTGGTGGAGTGCGCGGAGAGGTCGCCGATCAAGTCTTTCAAGCGGAGGTCACCGGAGGTGGTATCGGCGAGCACGCTGCGCAGCGGCGCACGCACCGTGGCGTCGCCCGAGGTGGAGCGCAGCTGCAGCTGCTCCAGCTCTCCGCTGTCGACCTTGAGATCCCCCGATACCGTTCGCACCTCCAGAGAGCGGACGCCGCCGCGCACCGACACGTCGCCGGAGGTGGTGGTGATGCGCACCGGCGCGGCAAGCGTCGCGGTGCCGTCGATGCTCACGTCTCCCGATGAGGTCGTGATCTCCAGCCGGCAGAGGGGAGGCAGGACGACCCGGAGATGGGATGTGGTGCGCAGGGAACCCACAGTGAATGTCCCCCGGCGGCGTCCCGCCCTGATCTCCAGCACCGCCGGGGAGTCGTCGATCTGGGTCGTACGCCTCTCCAGCCAGCGGGCCGCGGCGGCCCGAGAAGAAGCCTTGGCCGACAGGCTCACCTCCACGCTGATAGTGTCGCCGGCCGCCACTTCGATCTCCGGGTCGAGGGAGGACACATCGAGTCGCACCAGCTTCCCTTCCGCGGCGGGGAAGCTGCGGGCGTCGTGGTACTCAACGGGCTGGGCGGGCGGTTTCTGGCATGCCCCCAGCAGCGCCACGAGGGCGAGGAGCGAGGCGACGGTCAGCGCGTTTCGTGGCATCGGCGTCTCCCTGTAGGAGCTACTAACGTGGGCCGGGGCGCGAAGGTTCGCTGCACCTTCCAACGGCGGGAGAGGCGCCGGTGGGCCGGCGGTGGGTGCGGGGTGGCCTTCACTCCTCCCGCTCCGTTCTGGCGCCCAGCGCGGCGCCAGCGAGGATGACCAATGCGACGGCGTTGGCCGGCATGGACAGGCCGAAGTCGAAGAAGGAGTGGATGGCCATGGCGGCGCCTGCGCCGAGGCCGGCCAGGGCAGCGGCGCGGTCCTCGCTGCGCGCGCCATAACGCAGCACCCGGGCCAGGCGAGCGACCACGAGCACGGCGGCGGCCGCCACCAGGGCGAAAGCGGCCAGTCCACCCGTGACCAGCAGCTCCAGGTACTGGTTGTGCGCGTCCCAGAAGGAAGCCTCCAGTCCCGGCGGGCTCACCAGCGGAAAGGCGTCGCGGAACGAGCCGAGCCCAAACCCCAGCCACGGGGCGCGCTGCCACAGCTCGAAGGCGTGCTGGTACACCGTGAGGCGGATGTTCCACGCCACCTCGTAGGGCGAGGTGGCGAGCCACCTCCCCAGGCCCTGCTGTAACCCGACCACAGCGACGAAGCCGACCCCCACCGCAGCCACCAGCACTCCAAAGACCGATACGTGCCAGCGCCGCGCCGCCACCGCCGCCAGCACCCCCTGCAGAGCGGTGGCGGCGAGGGCGGCGGCGAGGCCCGAGCGGGAGCCCGTGAACGCGAGCCCCGCAAACAGCATTAACCACGCCAGGGCCGCCGGCGCCACCAGCAGAACCTTGCGTTCAGGGGCCTCCACCTGCCGCGCCTGCCGCAGTGCCCACCACCCCCAGGCGAACGCCGCGGCCAGGCCCAGCAGCAGAAAGGTGGCGCAGTGATCAGGATTGACGAAGGTGCCGCGCAGGCGGTCCGGGGTGTTGGGGACCTCGCGGCCCCAGATGGTGGTGGAGCGTCGCGCCAGGTGCTGGGCGCCGAAGACCACCTGGAACAGGGTGGCGCCCACCAGCGCGGCGCCCAGGGCACGGCGGTTGACACGCCGGCGGCCGGCGGTGGCGGCCGCCACCAGCCACGCCGCCGCCGCCAGCCACGCCGCTGACGACCACCACACCGCCAGGGGAGCGAGCGCGCGGCCAGAGACCCGAGTCAGCTCGCCGGTGGACTGGCCGAGGTCGCCGGTGACCGAGTGCACGGCAGCCAGCGCTCCAGCCGGCGGTAGCAGTAGTTGCAGGGCGCCCACCGCCGCTACGCCGGCGAGGGCCGCGGCGGGCAGGAGAGCGTGGGCACCAAAGTCGGCTGTGCGGCGCGTCCCCAGCGCCGCCACCGCCAGCGCGCCGAAGGCGGCCAGCAGCAACAGCGTCAGGTGCTTCTCGCGGATACTGGCAAACGGCAGAGGTGCCCAGAGCACCACGGCGGCGAGAATCCAGGCGAGAGGGTGTATACTGCCCCGCCGTTGATCGAAACTACGGCGCATGGCCATTGGGGAAGATTATATGCGTGCCAAGTTGTTACTTGCCGGCGTGATCGCCGTTGTGGCCACCGCACCCGCGGCGCGGGCGCAGTTCACCCAGTACGCCGCGCCGGGCAGTCTCGCCCAGGGCGAGGAGTCCACCAAAGAGCGACTCCAAAAGGCGATGGAGCAGGCGCGCTGGAGACTTGGCTCCCTGCGCCTGGAACCCTGGGTGGGGTTGGGCAACCTCACCTACTACGACGATGTCGAACCATGGCGAGAGGGGAAGCAGTCGGGGGTCACGGCGTCGGCGGGGGCGGGTGTCACCGCGTTCCTCCCCCTCGGTCACCGCGTCCTGTTGGCCGGATACGCCCTGCCGGAGTATTCATGGTGGCGCGAGAACACACGACGAAACCGCCTCAACGGCCGCTACGGGGTCGGCGCGTTTGCCGATCTGGGCCGGCTGTCACTCGATCTGAAAGGCTTTCGGGCCTCGCAGCCGTGGTACATCGGCTTCGAAAACGAGGTGCCCATCGATGTGCGCCGGGAGGGGGCCTCCTTGGGCGCTGAGCTTCGCCTGCTGCGCCGGCTGTTCGTCTACGGGAGCGCGGAGGACACGCGCTGGCGGTACCGGGATGAGGACCTCGAGGGTGCCCCGTTGCCGCGCCTGCGCACACTGGATCGCGACGAACGCACCACGACGGGGGGACTGCGCTATCGCTTTCAGGACCGGCTGACCGTGAGTTTGGGCTACCGCCGTTCACAGACCGATTTCCTGCTGCCCGATTTCGATCGCTCCAACAGCGGCAGCGCCCCCACCGTAGGTCTTTCGTTCACGGGTCGGCGGCTGACCCTCCACCTCGAAGCGTCGGAGTATGATCTGAAACCCCGCGCGGGGTCCGCGTTTCTGCCATTTGAAGGGCGCACCGGGAGCGCGCGAGTGCAGTGGCAACTGGGCGCCAGGTCCGCCGTGAGTTTGTACGCCCAGGAGTCGCTGGCCTTTACCTTCGGTGGCTTGGACTACTACACTGTGGAGACGAGGGGCGCCGCCCTGCAGCTTCCGGTGGGATGGCGCGGCAACGCATCGGTTTTCGGTGAGAGTGGCACCCACACCTTTGCCAGCAGTGGCCGAGCCACGGATGTGAAATCCTACGGTGCGACGGCGAACCTGAGCTTGTGGCGGCGCAGCAGCGTGTCTCTGCGCTGGGAGCGGCAAGACTACGACCCTGTGCAAGGCGAGAAGGTGCGCAGTTACAACCGCTTCACCGCTGGCCTCAACTTCGGTTTTGGCTCGGCGGTAACGTGGTAGGGAGACGATCGATGGACAGTGCTCTTTCAAGGCCGGGGCGCCGTGCCACTCGGCCGCGGAACGGCTGGCTGGGAGGCTGTCTCGCCGTGGTGGTGGTTGCCAGCACCGGCTGGGCCGCTGCCCAGACAACGCCCCTGCCCGGGTACCGCATTGGACCCAAGGACCTGCTGGATATCAAGGTGTTCGAGGTGCCCGAACTCAACATCGAGCGCCGGGTGTCCGACGAGGGCACCATCAACCTCCCGCTGATTGGGGACGTGCCGGTCATGGGCCTCACCGACGGTGAGCTGGCGGATCGCCTCAAGGCGCTGCTGGAGTCCCGCTACGTCCAGCGCGCCTCGGTGAGTGTGTTCGTTAAGGAGTTCCGCTCGCGCCCCATCACCGTCATGGGTGCGGTGCGCAACCCCGGCAATTTGGCGTTTTCCGGGCGCTGGACGCTGCTGGAGGCGATTTCCGCCGCTGGCGGCTTGACCGATAACCGCGGCGACATGATCTACGTGCTGCGCCGGGCAGAAAACGGGTTGTCCGACCAGATCGCCATTCGCGTTGATGATCTCATCGTCAACGCCGACCCCGACGCCAATATCCCCATCTTTTCCAACGACCTTATCAACGTTCCGGCGCGCGTCGAGGTGACGGTGTTCTGCCTCGGCCAGGTGCGCAACCCCGGGGCGGTGAGCTTTCAAAGCACCCAGCGCATCACCGTGCTGTCCGCCATTGCCCGCGCTGGGGGGTTGACCGATCGGGCCTCGAAAAAGCTCACCATCAAGCGCCGCGACCGCTCCGGGAAAGACGTGGAGCTGCAGGCGGATTACCGCCGAATCCTGGCCGGCAAGGAGCCGGACGTGGAGCTCCAGGCTGGCGACATCATCGTTGTCAAGGAGTCGTTCTTTTAATGGCACGCCCACCCCTTCTCGATCCCCAAGAGCCCCTCTTCGCCCCGGCCGAGCCGGAGGGCGAGTTCGACGTCCAGCAGCTTCTCGAACCACTCAAACGGCACCGGCGGCTCATCGCGGCGGTGGCAACGGTGGTGCTGGCGGCCTCTTTGATCATCTACGCCACCACCCCCAAGTCGTACCGCGCCGCCACCGTGCTGCAGGTGGAGCGGCGCTTGGCCGGCCCGGTGCGGGTGGAAGACATCATCGGCGTGGAGTCGTACTGGGACGCCCAGTCGTTCTACCCCACGCAGTTCGAACTGATCCGCAGCCGTGGCATGGCCGAGCGGGTGGTGCAGCGGCTGCGCCTGGCCGAGGATCCCATCTTCAACCCCGAGCGCGCGGCGCTTTTCGCCTCGCCGGCCGGTGGCGGGGCCTCGTCCCTGGACGCTCGGGAGCTGGCCAGGCTGGCCGGTCGCATCCAGAGCGGGTTGACCGTGCGTCCCGTCAAGGATACGCGACTGGTGGAGATCTCCTACGTGTCGCCCTCGCCGGAGCTGGCAGCGCGCATTGCCAACGGGGTGGCCGAAGCGTATATCGACTGGGGGATCGAGATGCGCGGCATCTCGGTGGAGAAGGCGTCGTCCTTCTTGAACTCGCAGATCGAGTCGATCAAGCGGGAGATCGCCGACAAGGAGGCCGAGCTGCAAGCCTACAGCCGCAGCGCCACCGACATCGTGGCGCTGGACCCGGCCTCCAACGTGGCGCTGCAGCGCCTGGAAGCGCTCAATAGGGATTACATTGGCGCGGTGTCCGAGCGCATCAACAAGGAAGCCCGCTACCAGCAATTGATCAATTCCCCCCGTGACGCGGTCCCCGAATCGGTGGCCGGCGGCCTGGTGGCCAGCCTGCGCTCGGAGGTGCTGCGGCTGGAGCGCGAGTACGCCTCCAAGCTGGCCACCTACAAGCCCGAGTGGCCGGCCATGCAGAGCCTCAAGGAGCAGATCGACAAGGCCCGCCAAAACCTCAACGCCGCCTACGACGACGCGGTGCGAGCGGCGCGCACCGAGTACGAGACGGCGCTGCGCCGCGAGCAGTCGTTGGCCGAGGAGCTGACCCGTCAGAAGGGTCAGGCGCTGGAGCTGAACTCGGCGGCGGTGGCGTACAACAACCTCAAGGTGGAGGTGCAGACCCGGCGCACCCTGCTCGACGAGCTGCTGCGCAAGCAGTCCCAAACCGAGGTAGCGTCGCGCATGCAGGGCTCCCGGGAATCCAACGTCGTCGTGGTGGACCGCGCGCTGCCGCCCGGCACTCCGTTTCGACCGTCGCTGCCGCGGCACCTGGGGTTGGGCGTGACCCTTGGCTTGCTGGCCGGCCTGGGGCTGGCGTACGGTCTTCACTTCCTGGATCGCACCCTCAAGCGCCCCGAGGACGTGGAGCGCGTCCTGGGGCTGCCGGTGCTGGGGGTCATCCCGGATATCTCAGCCGCAGGGCGCGGCTACGGCTACTACGGGTACGGGTACGGGTACGGCTACTACGGCTACGGGTCGGGCAAGCGCCTGCGCCGCAGCAAGCAACAGCCCGAGGTGGAGCAGGTCAACATCGAGCTGGTGTGTCTCACCCACCCGCGCATGCAGGTCTCGGAGGCGTTCAGGGGGCTGCGCACCTCGTTGCTGCTGTCGTCGGCGGAGTCGTTGAAGGTGGTGCTGGTCACCTCCACGACGGTGGGCGAGGGGAAGACCTCCACCTCGGGCAACCTGGCCGTGGTGCTGGCGCAGCTGGGCAAACACGTGCTGCTGGTGGATGGCGACCTGCGCCGCCCCCGCCAGCACGAGATCTTCAAGCTCTCCAACCGCTCCGGGCTGGTCAGCTTCATCACCGCTCAGGCGGAGCCCGCCGAGGTGTTCCTGCGCAGCGCCATCCCCAACCTGTACCTGACGCCGTCGGGCCCGGTACCGCCCAACCCGTCGGAACTCCTGGCTTCGTCGCGGGCGCACGAGTTCTTCACGCTGGCACGCCAGCGCTTCGACTTCGTGATCATCGATTCGCCGCCGGTGCTGCCGGTGACCGACGCCACCGTGCTGAGCCGTGTAGCCGACGGCGTGGTGCTGTGCGTGGGCGCCGGGATCGTCAACCGCGCCGACGCCAAGCAATGCTTGGGCAAACTGGGGCTGGTGGATGCCCGCGTGCTGGGGGCTGTCCTCAACCGCGAGCGGGCGGCGGAGGGCCGCTACGGCAAGGCGTACCACCGCGGCTACAAGGCGTACATCGAGGACGCCACCAGCCAGGCTGAAGCGCCGGCCGCCAAGGCGGGATGATCGACCTGCACACCCACCTCCTGCCCGGCGTCGACGACGGCGCCGAGACGGAGCAGGAGGCGCTGGTCATGCACGGTGCCGCGGCCGAAGGTGGCACGACGGCCATGGTCATTACCCCCCACCAGCGACACCCGCGCTGGCCCAACGACGACGTGAGCCAGCTGGGCGAGCGTTTCGCGAGGTTCAAGACGGCCGCCGGCAACACCCTTCGACTGGAGCTGGGCGCCGAGCTGTACGTAGACTCGACGCTGCTGGACGACGTGGACGCCGGCGCGGTGCTCGCCCTGGCCGGGTCGCGCTACCTGCTGCTGGAGTTCCCCCCCTACGCCGCGGCCAGCGCCCGGGAGATCGTGCACGAGCTGGCGATCAGTGGCTGGAGGCCGGTGCTGGCGCACCCGGAGCGCGTGGCGCCGTGGGCGGAGGATCCCACCCTCATCCTCAGGCTTGCAGACGCCGGCGCCCTCGTACAGCTCACCGCCATGAGCATCACCGGCGACTTCGGCGCCCGCGCCCAGCGCTGCTCCCGCTATCTGCTGGATCATGGGTGCGTCCACTTCGTGGCCAGCGATGCCCACGACCCTCTCCACCGCCCCCCCCGGCTGGAGCGGGCGCGCGCCGAAATCGCCCACCGCTGGGGGGAGGAGATCGCCACCCTGTTGCTGGAGAAAAACCCCGCCGCCGTCCTTGCCGACCGGCCTTTAGGGTGACGAAGCCCCCTTGGCGGCCGAGGCGCCCTATGTCATCATGCACTCCCATGAAGCCTCATGGCGCCGTTTCTCGTCGCGTCGTCCATTTCCTCGCGGTCGCTTCCCTGCTTGCCGGCCTGGCGCTGGCCGGGCCGTGGGCGCTGGGCGCCGACCCGTTCTACGAAAACCTCCTCGCCAAGGGCACCGACCAGTACAACCGGCGCGACTTCCCCGCCGCGGCGCGCACGCTGCGGCTGGCCTGCTTCGGTCTGCTGGAGGAGCCGGAACGGCTGGCCGACGGTCTGGTGCGGTTGGGCCTGGCGCAGGGCGCGGCAGGCGAGCGCGACGCCTTTGCCGAGACGTTCCGCCGCCTGGTGGAGGTCGAAGAGCGGTTTGGCGCGTACACCAAGGCGTCGATTCCCGAGGCAGTGCGCGGCGAGTTCGAGCGACTGGCTCGCGCCGTGCTGCCCCCTGCGACGCTCGCCGCCGCCGCGGGGTTTGCCCATCTGGCGGCGCCCCAATCCGGGGGCCGGGCGGCCTCCCCCGCACCGGGCGCCCAGGCCGGCGGCGCCGCGCGCCCCGCGCCTGCGCCCACCGCCGCCCAGGCCGAGGAACTCAAACGAGCGAAGGGCTTACTGGTGGAGGGACGGATCGTCGAGTCCTACGAGCGCGCCCGCACCCTCGCCGACGCCAGCCCGGCGTGGCGCGAGGCGCAACTGGTGGCAGCCGAGGCGGCGTATCGCCTGGCCCGTTGGGCGGAGGCGGTGGCCTACTTCGACCGGGCCGGGGATCCCGGCGATGAACAGCCGCTGCTGCTGTTCTACTGGGCCGTGTCGCTGTACGAGGCCGGCGATAGGGCGCGGGCGGCCGCCGTGCTGCGCCGCGCCCTGCCCCGCATTAAGCACACCGAGTACGTGGACGCCTACGAGGTGAAGATCTTAGGCACGCCGTAGGACGCGAGACGGGAGCCGTAAGGCCGGCAATGGCCCATCTCCGGTTCGCGGCCGGGCGGGGCCTAGGAGCTGTGGACTTCGTGGGGGTCTGCGAGACCTCGGCGTGTTGTCGTTGGACTTGACACAGGCGGGAAGTGCGAGTATCCTCAGAGAGCAGGAGGTCAGGCGCATGCCCTTCCAACCCCCGTCCCACGTTGGTGGAGTTTCACTAGCGATAACCCTTGCGCTCGTCGCCGGCGTTGCGACCAGCGCCATGGCCGTCGAACC
>Ga0209101_1001242_pt1 | contig 19326 bp, 24 predicted proteins | sample ConPoolayeCmetaG_FD_185481 | JGI IMG/M metagenome (GOLD analysis project Ga0209101, IMG submission 185481) | Hot spring microbial mat communities from California, USA to study Microbial Dark Matter (Phase II) - Cone Pool mat layer C metaG... ...
TGGCTACGCCGATGATCAAAGGGACATCGTCCACGCGTTCGTGTTGGATGGAAAGGATCTCTGCCATGCCCCCAGCATAGCAGATAATTCGGAATTTGACCAATCGGTTTATGCGAAACTTGAGTACAATGGCTGAGATTGTCATACACACAATTCTGCTTGGTAGCGCGTTCAGCGCCGCGTTCTTCGGACTGTATGCCACGCTAGGCACGGCAGGTCAAGTCGTCCAACGCGTCGTTCTCTTGCGAACGCCCGCGTGGAAACGTTTCTATCAAAAGAAACAAGTGGACACAGGTCCAAAAGATGCGGTTGACCAACTGCCCTGGGAAACTTGGCGACTCGTCGCAGGAATGATCGGCGTCATTGCACTGCTTTTAGTCCTGTGGGGCACGGAGTACGTGTATGGTTCTGTATTCGGTCTGGCAGCGGCATACATTCCCTCTTTCATCCGCGCGCAGATGAAAGAGAACGCCCGCTGGCGACTCCGCTTGGAAGTACGCGACTTCGTCGCGGAGCTGCGCCTGGCACTCGCGCTCAACGTGACGGTGTCGCAAGCACTCGAACACATAGCCGACCGACCGCACCAAGTCACGACACCTTTCATCGAACGCGTGCACCATCACGTCGAGCGAACGCTGCGGATGGAAGGACCCGAAAGAATGATTCAGGCGTTGGCAGAGGATTTTCAATCCGAGGACTTGCGAAGACTTTTGGTGCTCGTGCGCGCCGCGTTGCGTGGCGGTATGTCACTCGCCGAGGCGCTCGCGCAGAGCGCGGATTCCATCGCGCAGAACATCGTCGCCAGCGCCGAACTGTCTATCGAAGAAATGCCGACCAAGTTGATTCTGCCGATGCTCTTTGCGCTTTTTCCAACCATCATGCTCTTGGCGCTGATCCCAGCGGTCAGTTTGCTGATCACATCGCTGTCGGGAGTACCAGGCAGGTAGTGTAATTTCGGATTGCAGATTTCAGATTTTCTGCTTGTCAATCTGCAATCTGCAATCGAAAATCTGAAATCCACAGAAAGGAGGTGATACGCCTTGAATCTATTGCGCCAGTTTCACAACGACGCGCGCGGTACGGAAATGGTCGAATTCGTCGTCGGGGCAACTCTGATCATCACGATCATGACGCTCGTTATGGTGGCGATCTGGAACACCACGAATGCCCGCGCCGACGCGACCAACACGATTATCACAGATAACGTGCCCACCGCGGCGCAGCCGTAAACGCTGTTGGGTAGTTTGCTCGTTGGTTCGTTGAATCGTTGGTTCGTTGGTTTGTTCCAACAACGCAACGATCCAACGACTCAACGATGAAACGACGAAACGAGCAAACTATCGTGAAGGAACTTATGAATCGGATAACTGTCTTTCATCGCGACGAACGCGGTCTCGAAACAATCGAATACGTCGTCTTGGCGACTTTGGTTGCCGCCTTGATGACCCTGGCGATTATCGCGCTCTTCAATACCATCGTTACCAAAATCAAAGAGGTCAACAGCAACCTATGACCCAGGTTCATTCTACGCGGTCTCTCTTTGCACGCGCGTGCAAGTGGATTTCAGATTTCAGATTTCAGATTGCAGATTTCCTTTTGCCAATCTGCAATCTACAATCTGCAATCTGCAATCCGAATCTAATGCCGAACCGCTTTACGTCAATTGTACGCGCGTGCAAAAAACTCGTGCCTGTTGGTATTGGTGCGCTCGCGCTCGGGTGGGTGTTTCCCGAAACATTCGCGCTGCCTGCACCGATCGGTGTGGGTGGAATGCTCGCGCTGTTCGTCTGGATCAGCGTCAACGACTTTAAAACGCGATGCGTGCCGAACGCGGTGACCTATCCACTGATGCTCGTGGGCATCGTGCGCGCGATCGCCTTCCGCGATGGCATCTTCCTATTCTATTGGGTTGTGTTCTTCACGTTGTGGTCGGCGCGTTTTATGGGCGGGGGTGACGCGAAGCTCTTGATGGGATTCTTCGGACTCTTTCCCGATGTCCAACTCGCGTGGTTGGTCGCCGCAAGCGTGCTCATCACGGGCTTGCCATATCTGGCATACAAGTATCGGCGCCAATGGCGAACGATTCCGCACACACTCTTTTGGCGACTCGTCACACGGCAGTTTCTGCCCAGCCAAGCCGAGTTTGAGCAAGACGCGGTGCCGTATGCGTTCTCGTTTTGCCTGGCAGGTGCGGCATACCTGCTTGCGCCTTTCGTTCCACGATGAGAGAAAAAACAATGCGTACCAAATTGATGTTCGCAGGAACACTTGTAATCATTATCCTGCTCGCTTTAGCAGGCGGATGGGTGGGGCGTCAACTTATTCGCTCTGCTTCGAGTATGGCGCGCTCTCAAACGCCTGACACGGAAACAGTTGGTGGAGTGAATGCAGAAAGCATTGCCAAGGGGATGGTTGAAACAGGCACGCTCGACCTGGTCGGGGATGCGTGGGGCTTGGCGGTTCAAGGAAAAACGAAACGCCTTGCCGTGAATTCCCAGACAGTGGTTTACGTTCAAGGGGAAACGCTCTATCGCACGAATCTGGGCGATGCAGCATTGCAAGCCTGCGCGCTCGAACGTTGCCCCGTCTACGTTGTATGGTCACCGCGACCCGAATTAGCGAGTGCGATCATCGTCGCGCTTTCGCCGGCGCGCCAAGCCCAATTTCCCGATCCGGCAGGGAAGACGCCGATTCCGTGGCCATCACCTACGAGTAGTCGGGTCGTCAAATAGTCAGTTAGTCAACCGATCCGACTACTCGACTATAAGACTACCCGACGACAAGACTAGGGGGATTGAGATGTCACACAAACGACTGCGTTTGACCTTGTTCATCTTCGTCTTCGCACTCACGCTCCTGGCGGAATTGTTGCCGCTCGATGCGGCGTGGTGGTACGTGCCGCCCATCCGCACGGATAGTTACATTCGCGGGCGCGGGCGAATTCGGATTCGCCGCGAAGAAACCGAAGCGACGCACCGCGTCTCCACGCGCTTTTGTTGGTGGAACTATGACATCTGCAACGATACCTACGGCGCGAGTCAAAACATTCCAAACTTTTTCAGCGGCTGGACGGAGATGGGCAGTTTCGGTCCATCGAGGATGCGCGACATCACGTTCAACACGGGTTTGCTCGTCAATCCCGAGAATTTCGTGGATGTGCGGATTTGGTCGAACCACTTTGATTTCGATTCGGGGTTCATCGGCTATGCGCGTCATGCCTACAACAACCCGTACGGCGCGACCTATCAAGTGATGGGGCACAACGAATTCAACGGGCGCTCCTATTGCGGCAATCCCTCCAATCCTGGCGCGTGGCGTGACATCAGCGATCTGGTGTGGAGTTCACACGTGTTCGTGGCTGCGGCATGTTTCGAGGACTGGCGGAGGTGGAATTCCAATGGGGATCAGGATTTCAACGACATCTCTCTCGTCGCCGATCTCGTTCCCGGAACTGCTCTGTTGCATCGCCACATCGGGTATTCAGGCGATCAGCCCATGAACACTTGTTACGTGTATGGCTATGCCTTCGACGAAGCGCGCGGTGGAGCGCGGCAAGACGTGCGCCTCTACGTCAACGGGAATCTAGTAACGACCATCGTCGCCGATCAATACAACGTAAGCGACCCCGGGGCATGTTCCTCGGTGAATGGGTATTGCGGGTTCGGCGTCAATCTGGCGCCCTACTTGACGCCTGGGGTGACGTATTCGATCGAAGCGCGCACGAATGACGTGATGTGGGGTAATCGCTGGGTCACGCTGACCGATTCGCCGCGCAGTCTCCGCTGTGTGAACGCGACGCCGACACCGAGTGCTACTCCAACCGCCACGCATACCCCAACACCGACGCGCACGGCAACGCCAACGCTCACGCCGACCGCGACACCAACGTTCACGCCGACTCCAACAGCGACGGCAACACCTACCGCGCAGCCCACCTTGATGCTCACGCGCGATTATCCGTTCTTGCTGCAATGCGGTGCGACCATAGACGAGCCGACCCAGGTGTTGCGTGGGACTCTCACGGGCAATCCGTTCAACGGACAGATGATCCGCATTGCCATCACTGACCCGAATGGCAGCATAGCCAATTACTACACCTTCACCGACGCCTTCGGTCGTTTCACGCTCAACGCATCAAGCGTTGGCGGTGATGCGTGTTTCGGCTCATCGCTTGTCGGCGATTGGTCAGCACGGGCATTCTACGATCCATTGACCTTGGCAAGTAATTCGGTGGGATGGAGGGTGAATTGGTACGTCGTCCATACAACAAAGTAAATGAGCCAATGAACCAATTCACCAATGAGCCAAAACCCTCTAGACGAATTTGGCTCATTGGCTCATTGGGCAATTGGCTCATTGACCGAGGTTCTGTTTCCATCGAGTTGGTCTTCTTTCTGCTCATCTTTGTTGTCACGTTCTTCGGCGCAGTGGAAATGGCGCGCGCGATTTCGGTGAAACACGCGCTCGATGTCGGAACGTATCGTGCGGCGCGGTATCTGTCGCTTGTGCCGAGTGACCAGGTGACCGCGCGGAACATGATTCAGACCGAGTTGGATCGAAACGTGCTGGGAGGTGCGGGAAGTGTGCAAATGACAGTGGATATGCCAAGTCAATCTTTTCAAACTGTATTTAGCGTGACGGCGGAAGTATCCTATCAGCCTGTGATTCCACTGATGATTTTCGCACCCAAGACCTTGCGCGTTGTTCATTCGCAAAGCATTGAGGCATATCCATGACGAATGACGAATGACTAAAGGATGGCCAAATTTCAAGCAATTGTCTGATGGACAGCGCGGCGTGTTACGCGCGGCCATGCTACTTTATGCCGCGTGGGACGCCGAGTTGTACGCGCACGGTGAGCAAGTGGCGCGCGCACTGCTTCGCCTGGCACCCCCAGGCTGCGAAGAGGAATGGTACTGCGCTGGGCTGTTACACAATATTGGGAAGATTTCGATTGCCCCGGGCATCTTGCGCAAACGCGGTAGATTGTCGCGCAAGGAGCGGCGCGTGATGCAACAACATCCTGCGCGCGGCGCGGTGCTGCTCAGCCAGATGGGAGCGCTCCAGGCAAGCGTGCAAGGCGCGAAATTTCATCACGAGCGCTGGGATGGAATGGGCTACCCGTATGCGCTCCAGGGAACACAAATTCCCTGGGTCGCGCGCGTGCTGGCCGTCGCCGACACGTACGCCGTGCTCACGAGCGAACGCCCATACCGTCGCGCGTTCACGCCGATACAGGCGCGCCTGGAAATCGAACGCAACGCCGGCACGCAGTTCGATCCACAGGTAGTCGAGAGGTTCTTTATGGAGGGAAAATGATCGTCACGTTTCAGGTTACAGGTTTCAGGTCTAACCTGAAACTTGGAACCTTTGAACTTGGTGACCGCGATGACCGCGGTAGCGCCACCATTGCGGGACTGCTCTTCACGCTGATTCTGATGGTCCTCGCCGCGGTGATAGTGGATGCGTATCGCATTCAGGACACGCGCACCTTCGCCTACAGCGCGGCGAACGATGCCGCGTTGCGCGGCGCGAGTTTTGGTCGCGACTGGAATCAGTTCACGGCGACAGGGGAAATGTATCTTGATCCGTTGGTTGCATCAGACGCGGCGCAAAGCGCGTTGGAGAGCGTGATGCAGACGCGCGGCATTACCCGCTTTCAGTACCAGATTGGGGTTATTCCGAATCCAGGGGGAGGCACATTCAACCTACCTGCGCCGTGCGCGTCGCGCGCGAGTCTCTGGAATACGACGACGTGGACGGAAACGCGACCCGCTGTTGGCGTATGTGTGCAGGTGCAAGTGCCAACCATTTTGCTGGGCCTCGTGAATGGCAACCAAGCGGTGACCGTGAATGCCTTTGCTGCCGCAGGAGTGGTCGAGCAATGAGAAAAAGAGTCCTTGCACTTTGCATCGTCGCGCTGGCTGGATTTTCTCTCTTGGGTTGCGGTGCGCTCGGTTCGCCGCAGCCCATTCAGATTCGCGCGACCGCGACGACACGCCCACCCTTCACGCCGCGTCCGAGTGATACACCGTGGCCAACGTTTACGCCTGTGCCAACAGTCGTGCCTGTGACGCCGGGGGTTTTGACTGGCGTGATTTCTGCGACGGTGAACGTGCGGCTTGGACCTGGAACGAATTATCCCATCGTCAGCAAACTGAACAACAAGGGGACGAAGGTCAGCGTACGCGGTCGCGATGTCGAAAATCGTTGGCTCGTGCTCATCCCGCCACCGAGCGGGTGGGTCAATCGCGATTTCGTCACGCTGAACGGCGAAGCAAGCACCTTGCTTGTGGTGGACGCGCCACCGACACCTGTGCCGTCTCCGACATTCGCGCCATCGCCAACGCTGCAACCGACGGCGACGCCGCCGATGTACGTGGATTTCCGCGCGGACCAGCCCTGGGTCATCGCGGGGCAATGCACAACCTTGCGTTGGGATGTAGAAGGCGTACGCGGCGTGTACTTCAATGGACAAGGACAACCTGGGCACGGTTCCGTTGAAGTGTGTCCTGCGCAAACGCAAACGTTCGTCTTGCACGTCGTGCTGAACTCGGGCTATCTAGATCGCGCGATCACTATCGCGGTGTTTCCCGCACCCCCGAGTCGGTAGGCGATAGGCGGTAGGCGGGAGGCAGGAGGCGGGAAGCGGGAAGCAGACTGCCTACTGCCACCTGCCACCTGCCTACTGAACCAAGGAGGCATTGTGATCAAGGTATTTCCGATTGTTACGTTCGTTCTGGCTGATCCATTTGGCGAACTGCGCGGCGTCGTCGCCGAACTGCTCACGCTTGTCATCCAAATCGTCGCGGTCTTGCTCGCGCTGGCAATTGCGACAGGGTTTCTGGAAGCGCAAGTCAGTTACGTTGTCGGCGCGCCCTCCATCTTGAGCGCGCTTTGGTTCAAAATCGGTGCGGTGATTGTGTGTCTCGTCATCGCGCTCACCGCCGTTTCGATCAGCAATGCGCTGGTCGGAATCTTGTTTTGAAGTATGAGGTATGAAGGCAGAAGTATGAAAACCGATCCTTCATCCTTCATCCTTCATCCTTCATCCTTCATCCTTCATCCTTCATCCTTCATCCTTTGGAGAAAGGAGTCACATGTTCACATCAATCCAAACTCGTATCGAACGCTGCTGCGCTGACCCAAGCGTGCGCGCCCGTGCGATCGGATTCTTTGGAGCGGGGTTGCTCATCCTCACAAACCAAGGCATCGCGTTCGCGGCGGACAACCCAGGTGGGATGAGCGATGCGATCGCGAACCTCGCCAAGATGCTGATTGACGGCATCATCGCGCTCGCGGCGATCCTGCTCGCGATTGGCATCGCGACGAACTTTATCACGGGAATGGTCGAAACAATGGTCGGTCGTCCAGGCGGTCTCTCTTCGACCTGGATGCGCGTCGCCGGCATCGTGCTCTGTTTCGTCGGCGCGATCTTCACCATCACCATCGCGAATACCATCATTGACACGCTCAAGCAGTACAAGAGTACGGGGGGAATTTCGTTGCCGTAGAAATCGTTGGGTCGTTGAATCGTTGAATCGTTGCATTGTTGAATCGTTGAATCGTTGAATTGTTACATCGTTCAACGAACCAACAAGCCAACGAACTAACGAATCAACGAATCAACGAACTAACGAACCAACGAAGAGTATGGATCCGATCACGCAGATCATCAATCAAATCATCCAGTTTCCCTTCGAGAACCTGGTCGAGGCGTTGCAGAATGCCGCCCAGTCCATTCTCACAGGTACGGTCACGCCGCTCGAATCGTTTTTCTCGGCGACGATTGCGCGTTGGTTGACTGCGAGTCCAGGCATCATCACGCCAGGTGGGGGTATCGCGCAGGGTGACGACGTGATGGGGCCCGCGTGGCGCTTGATGGTCCAAGTCGCGGTGCTGCTTTGGCCGTTGACACTTGCGATCATTGCGGCGATTGCCGCGAAGGACGCAGTTGCCGCCGCGTCGTGGGGTATCGGAGATCTCAAAGAAGCGCTTGGCGGTTGGCTGATCGCGGTTGTCGCGAGCGCGACGAGTCTCTACTGGATGGACTTGGCAAATCGCTTCACCAACGCGACGACAATGGCGATCTTGAATATGAGTTTCACGGGTGAAGCAGGCTTTCAGCCGAATGCCCTCACCACGCTCGTGTTTGGCACGGCGGGTCTCCTACTCACGATGGTCTCGATGCCGGCGTCGCTCGTTATCGTGGTCTTTGTGATTCTGATGGGACTTGCGGTGCTTTGCGCGCTCGTCTTTCAGTTTCTCGCACGCTTTGTGATTCTATACATCTTGGTTGCGCTTGCGCCGGTCGTGATCATCTTGGGGGTGCTGCCGCCGCTGAGCTGGTTTCGCTATATGTGGCTCAAAGGTTTCATCATGATTCTCGCAATTGGTCCGATCAACGCGCTCTTGTTGAAACTCGTGATGATTCTCCATGTGCGCGGAGCATCGAACAATCCAATTACCGCGTTTGTGGATTTCATTGGCGCGATTGGTGTCCTCAGTATCCTGCTGACCGTTGATGGGGTAATCATCAAGGGTGTCTTCGGTGCGGCGGAAGAGGTGATGCAGAAAGCGGTGAGTACCGTTCAGGCATTGGGGACACTTGTCCTTGCAGCGGGCACGGCGCTCGCGGGGGGGCGCAATCGCGGGTGGAGCCGTTGGTGCCGCAGGCGCAACCACGGCTGGCGGAGCAAGTGGTGCTGGCGGCGCGGGACCAAGTGCCGCGTCCGCTACAGGCGCGGCGAACACTGCCACGCGAGCGGGTGCGGCGGGAATGGGTGGACCAGCTAGCGTCGCCCGAAGTGCGTTCAGTCCTGGCGCGGCGCTGCGTGGGGCGGGTGATGTGTTGTTTCGTCAACCGGGGATGTTAGGGAACGTGGGCGCAGCAATGCGGTCTCTCGGCGGAACGATGGAACAACACGACCGCGCAGCAAGTCAAGCGGGACGCAGCACAGGTGCAGGAGGCAATGCGCCAAGCAGCGGAACGCGACCCAGGAATCCAAGTTCTCTTGCTCCAACTGGAAGCGGTTCGCCGACAAGCAATCCGCCAACGGGTCAGGGGTCTGGCACATCGAGCAGTGTTCCGAGTGCGCCAGGAGGTAGCCCAAGTGCTACTCCCCGCAACCCTACCTCAAGCGCGTCACCGAGTGCGTCAAATACGCGAATGCCACCAGCAGCGACATCAAACAATCCGAGTAGTGCGCTTCCACTTTCAGGTGCTCCAAGCGCACCTGGCTCACCGAATGCTGAAGCGCAGAATGCAACTGCATCGCCAAGGGCAGCACTTCCCCCACTCCAAACCCCGTCGGTCTCGCCGATGGGTGTGCCGCTCGCGCCAACCGATCTGCCAACCAACGTAGGCGCGCCTGGCTTGTCGGGCAAAGCGACCAATGTGGTAAACCTCCTGCCCACTCCCCTGGCCGAGCGCGCCAGCGCATTCGCAGCGGTCTTCGCCGATCCGCAACAACAGGTTGCCGCCGCGCGCGCAGCGGTGGACGCCTTCCACCAAGTGAACGATAAGGGACAGGGATTCTACGACATCGGTTGGCAAGCGAGTGCCTGGGATCGCGCGATGACGCCCGTAATCGCATCGGCGCGTCAGGGCTTGCCGTTGGAGACGATGGCGCAGGATGCCGGGTTCGGCGGAAGCGTCGCGGGGTTTCTCGCGCAGCGGATGCTCGACCGTCGCGAACCTGTCCTGGAAGTGCCCGCGCAGCCTGTCCCGTGGCATCCGCAGATGTCGCCGCACGATTGGGAAACAGGCGCGGCGGTATCCAACGCGCTGGGCAATCGGATCACACAGGGCGCCGCTGCGCGGGTGTATCACGAGATTCGTTCACCTGAAACAGGGGGCGGTTGGAACGCAGGCGCGCAATTCATTCAGACCGTCCAAGGAATTCTCGCACAACCTTCGGCGGATCCGATTGCCGCGCTGGAAGCGCGCCTCGCTGAAATGCAAGCGCGCGGCGTCATCTCACAACGCGCGATGACACTGTGGCGCGCTAACATCAAAGGGAAAGCATAATGCGAGTGGTCAACTGTACGCGGAATCAGATCTTGGTGGATACGGGAGGCGTCGCCGCGAGCCGCGCCGCGCGCCTACGTGGACTATTGGGGCGTTCGCTTGGGACGGGTGAAGGTCTCCTGTTGGTGGGCACGCAAGCGATTCATACGTTTGGCATGCGCGTCCCGCTGGATGTCTTGTTTCTCGACGCGCGCGGACGCGTCGTCCATCTGATTCACGCGCTCCAGCCATTCCGCGTCAGTCCATTCGTCAAACACGCGGCGATGGTGCTCGAATTGCCCCCAGGAGTGCTCTGCGAAAGTGAAACAGAGATGGGAGATTCAATCTTCATCGTTCTGTGTGGAGATGCCGAATAGTGCAAATTCAATTTCCGCGTCGCGTGCAATTGGGCTTTCGTCCGTGGTACGGGCTGACGCTCCGTCAACTCGCGTATCTTGTGATTGCAGGCATCACGGCGGGTGCGATTGTTCTCTTTGGTCCCGTCGAAGGAAGCGGCTTGCTCATCCGCGTTCTTGTCGGGTTGGGAATCATCTCGATTGGCGTCGCGCTCGCATTCTTTCGCAAGGATGGTTTGACGGCTGAGCAGTGGGTCATCACCCAGATCAAGTTCTGGACGCGTCCGCAGAAACGCGTGTGGACGCGCAGTGACTCTGCCGCGCCGCGCGATCAGGTCGCCGAAATCGCGATTGACCAACCAGCGGGCAATGCGAGGGACGCGAGTTATGGCGTCGAAAGTGACGCGCAAGGTCTTTCGCACGTTCGGCTTTTGCGCACAACCTTGCGAGCCAGCGAGACCACGCCCGCCGTCGTCATCCTGATCGATATGGCGATGCTCTTGTCACTCTTCGCCTTCGTCGTCTATCTCTTGCGCGGCGGACTGGGAGAAATCCAGGGGTGGTTGTTCCAATTCAAGAGATGAAAGATGAGAGAGATGAGAGATGAAAGAGGAAAGAGGAAAGGGGGATTTTTGCAGGCGCGGACAAATAATCTGGATCTCATTTTCGCAGGTCTGCTGACAATGACAATCTTTGCTGTGCTAGGCGTCATTAGTCTGGCAGATGTACGTTGGCGGATAGGGGGAAGCGAAGTGGTTGTTCCTCTGAATAGAGCCACTTTGACTCTCACCCCCACACCTCAGCCAACGACAGCCGGCGAACGGTCGTCGGTCGTTTTTGGCGCAGAGGGTGCGCGGCTTGTGGCAGAGAACGCAACGCAGTATCCCAACCTAACCTCTGTGCCATTTTCCCGGCAAACGGTTGTCGGTCCTACGCCCACGCCAATCCGCGTGGTTGTGAGCACCCAGAAACGTTCCTGGGTTTACTTTCACGGCCCCGCGACTTACGTGCGCGGTGACGCGTTCGCACCATTGCCGTTATCTAGTTTTCCGCACCCCACAAGTGACAACGGACGTGGACTCCATTGGTTCCCGACGACGTTTCAAACTCGCGCGGTCATTGATCGCTTTATCCCAGAACTCAAAGCGATGAAGATTCGCTGGATCGTCGTCGTGCAGGGGATGGAAGATTGGAACATGCTCGCGAACGACTATTTGATTGATCGCCTCGCGGAGCGTGCCGAGGGCATCCAGGTCGTCCTGCGGATTGACCGTCAAGTGGGTGCGATGGATTGGCAACGCCTTGGCTGGATCGTCGCGCGGTATCGCGAGCGCGGGGTCCGCTACGTTCAGATTTTTAATGAGCCGAATCTGATCGAAGAATGGGGCACGCGTGACGCGCCTACGCCCCAGCAGTTCGTCGCGTACTGGGTTCAAGCCGCGGAGGTCATCGCGGCGAATGGTGGATTGCCAGGTTTCGCACCTATGTCGCCGCAGCGGGACAATTCCGATCTCGTCTTCTTCCAAGCCGCGCTCGAAGAACTCAAACGCTTGAGACGCTTCGATCTGGTGAATCAGATGTGGCTTTCGATTCACAACTACGGCGATCTGACGCAGGATGGCTTCTTCCGCTATCGCCGTTACGACGCAATCACGAAGAATGTGTTCGGCACAAGTCTGCCGATGATCATCACCGAAGGAGGTCTTGCCGATGCGGAACAGACCGCACGCGTGATTACTGCGATGTATCGGTTCATCCAGAACGAGCGCGAGCCGTATCTCCTTGCGTTCGCGCCGTGGTTGATTGGGAACGCCGTTGGCGGGGGACACGATCCGCGCTGGGAAGGTGCCGCGTGGTTCACAGGCACGCCGAGCCAGGTACGCGCGCGCAATGTCGTCGATCTAGTCAAAATGACGAAAGACGAATGACCAACGACGAAAGACGAATGAAGCCCTTCCTCTTTTGTTGTTCGTCCTTCGTCCTTCGTCGTTCGTCTTCCGTCGTCCGTCCAGGAGTACCATTTGTCGAACAGACCAGGACTACCTTCCACTCAAGAACATATTCTCGCGCAAGCGGTGCGCGACAACACCATCATTCTGCGGAGTGGTGAACTTGCCGCCGTGATCGAAGTCGAAGGTATTGACCTCACGCGTTTATCGGATAGTGCACGCGACGGTCTCATCGCGCAGTACGGCAATTTCCTTCTAACGTTACGTTTTCCCTATCAGATTGTCGTCGCGCGCAAGCGTCAACGTTTGGAAGAATATCTCGCCTACGTGGACGGCGAAGCGCAAAAACGGCAACGTGAAGGAAATCCAACGTACGCGCAAGCGCTGTATGGCTGGATCAACTTTATGCTCGACGTCGTGCGTCAAGTGAATCCGCAAGCGCCGCTCTATCTCATCGTCTTGCCGTTCGATCCAATTGTGCCAGAGGATCGCGTGCGTAACCGCGTCCTCTTGACGGCGGACAAGTATCAACTCGGCATCGAGGAGTTGAAGCATCGCAGCGACCAGGTCATTCGCGGACTGACACGCATCGGGCTTGGCAGTCGGCGACTCACCGATCAAGAACTCGTCACGGTACTGCATCGTGTCTATCACCCCTCCATCCCCGATTATCGCGTGCCGCCGACGTTACGCGTCAAGAGTCTCATCGTCCACGTGGAGAGTGAAGCGAATGGATAACTGGTTGAGCGCCGTGGATCGCTTGCTGGGTGGGACGTGGAGAGGGGGAGAGCGGGAGACAAGGAGAGAGGGAGAGGCGTCTCCCACTCCCCCACTCTCCCCATCTCCCCCTCTTCACAGGGGTACGCGCGATCTGGTTGACCACCTTGCCCCTGCCGCGATGAAAATCGAATCCGATCGGATTCATCTGGTTGGCGAGGGGTGGGTGCGGGTGTGGTTCGTCGAGGACTTGCCGCCGAACATCGGACGCGGCTCGCTCGATACCATCTACGACTTTCCCGGTGAAGTGCGGGTGAGTTTGCTGACGCGGCCACTCGACAAGTCAGCCGTGCGCGAGCATCTTCGCCAGCGCCGCACCACGCTCTACGCCGAGAATCTGACGCGGACGCAACAAGGACGCCTGCCCGATTTCACCGCGCAGGATGAACTCGCGGAAACCGAAGCGACATTACGCGACATCGAATCGAGTCATCTACCACCGCTCGAGCTCCTCTGGACGATTGCGCTGTACGCACGTACCGAAGAAGAACTCGAAGAACTGTCACGGCGTCTGGAAGACTATTTGCTCGATGCGAATCTACGCTTCTTTCGCGCGTCGTTGCGGCAAGAGGATGGTTTGTATAGCGTCCAGCCGTTCGGCGTGAACTACCTGGGGCACGGGCGCAACATCACCACGTCAGCCCTAGCGGGGATGTTCCCCTTCGCGCGACGTTTGCAGGCGGATGCGACAGGGATTCCGTATGGAATTGATCGCACGACGGGCGCTTGGGTCATCGTCAACGACTTTGGCTTGCCAAACTCGAATTTGCTCATCGTCGGTGAGCAAGGTTCGGGGAAGAGTATGTTCCTCAAATACAAAGCGACCTGGGCGGTCTTGCTCGGTATGCGCTGTTACATCCTCGACCTGGAAGGTGAATTCGAGCCGATGTGCCGTGCGCTGAACGGCACGTATCTCGACATGGCGCTCACGTCGCCGCATCACATGAACATTCTCGACCTGAATCCCGAAGACCCAGATGCCTGGTTCAACGGGATGCAGGATGTGCTCGCGTGGTTGGAAATCGCGCTGGGGACACTCACCCACAAGGAACGGAACGTCATTCTCATTCCTGCTTACGAACGGATTATGAAGGAGGCGGGCATCAAGCCTGACGATCCGACGACGTGGCGCAACAAACCGCCGGTGTTGAGTGACTTGTATGCCGTGCTGCACACCGACGAGCGACGCGAAGCGCAAGACCTCGCCGACCGTTTGCAGACACTCGCGGAAGGCGTGTATGCGTCTGCGTTCAGTCAGCATACGAACGTCAATCCGCGTTCGTCGCTCGTCGTATTCGGTTTGAAGAATGTGCATGCCGATATGCAGGCGTTACGGATGCGCCAGGTGCATACATTCATCTGGGCGAATGTGTTGTCGAAACTGCAACCGACGCTCGTTGTTGTAGACGAGGCGTGGCGCTGGTTGGAGCATCCTGGCGCGTCCCAGGATTTAGCGGAGATGGCGCGCCGATTCCGCAAGCGCAATGCAGGCGTACATCTCGCGACGCAACACGGGGGTGACCTGAGCGCGTCGCAACAAGCGGTTGTCATTCGTGACACCGCGGCGCTCACGGTTTTGTTTCGGCAAACCGCCGCATCGGTTCCGAGTGTGGCGAGCTTGTTCGGCTTGAACGAAGTCGAAGCGCGGGAACTCTTGACGCTGGATCGTGGCGAGAGTGTGCTCTTGATCGGTCCGAATCACATCCCGCTCTACACGGTCATTCCGCCCGATTGGTATCCGTTGTGGACGACCGCTCCGCGCGACAAGCGTCAAACTTAAACGGTCTTTTTCAGCAAGGGGAAGGAAAGAATGACCGAAGCATGGACGTGTCCTCACTGTTCACAAACAATTTATGGTTCGCTGGCGGTCGTGCTTGTTCTCGCGAGCGCGCATCGGTGTGATGATCCCTCACACACCTTTTGCGGTTGCAGGAGTACTACAACCTCTTGCGCTCTGCCGCGCTCGCACGCCAACTGCCGATGCCGCGCGCTTACCTGACGACGTTCGACGCCCTGCTTTCGTTTCGGCGCGATCCGACAGGCGCGCTGTGGTATTCGACGATCTCAGGACGACGCACATCGTTCTTGGCGGACACGGCAGGACTCACCGCGCCGTTCCCCGATCAAGTCCCGTGGCGAAAGATGCCGCTGCATCAGACGGGGCAGATCGAAAATGCCACAATGAACTCGATCGAAAACGCGTCAGAGAGCGCGCACGCGTTCGCCCAGATCGCGCTCAATCTGACGCCGTTGGAAAAGCGACTCGTGGATGAAATTGCCGCGCATCCTCTGGTCACGCGGCAAGATCTCGTGTTGTTATTACAAGCATCGCTGCGCCGCATCCGTCCCGCACTGATGAAACTGCAGGCGTTCGAGTTGATCCAGGTGCACACAGGGCGTTATCTGATTGCGCGCAAGGGACAACAGTATCTCGCGCACGCGGCGGGTTTTGGCAACGCCGTACGTCGTTATGTGCGCGCGCGGGGTTGGGGCAAGCCCCAGGGGTTTGAGGAATTGCTACGCCACGCTGCGCACACGCAAGCCGAAAACGAATTCTTTCTCCACCTCGCGGACATCGCGCGCGCCCGCGGACACTCACTCATCTGGCTTTCGGAATTGGAGAGTCGTTTGTATTACGAAGCAGGTCAACGACGCCACAGTTTTCTTCCGGATGGACGCGGCAGTTACATTGCGGGAGACGCGCGCTATGAATTTGCGGTGGAGATTGATCGCAGTCGGGTATCGCAAGCGCGTCTCCAACGCAAACTCGCGGAATATGAGGCGTGTGTCAGTTCGAATGTGCTGCGGAGCGAAGGCGTTGAACTCTTGCGCCTGCTCGTTGTCACGCGCAGTTGGGAGCGCGCCGAGACGTGGCGTCGCGCCGCGCAAAGCGTACGGGCACAGTTGCCGATCTTGATCACGACGTTTGATCGTCTCGACGCGAGTCACGCCGACGCGCGCATCTGGTTACGTGGCGACGTCCAATCGTCCGAGCCAGCCACCACGAGTCCCAAAGTGTATTGCTTTGGATGCTTTGCGGCTCCATCGTAAAGCACAATGACTCAGCGTCTTACCTTGCCTGCGGGCTTGGAGTTTCCGCGTACCGTGCTTGATGTGAGCATCGAATTCGACGCGCACATCAAGTCGGGCAAGTTGGCAGGATACAAGCCGATCCCAACGGGGTTTGAGCAACTGGATCGTTACCTGGGCGGTGGTCTCGTTCCCGAAAGTCTAGTTTTGGTTGGCGGTCCGCCTGGAACGGGCAAGACGGTTTTCGTTCTCCAGGTCGCGCGCAATATCGCGGCGAACGCGTGCGACCACAAAACCGCCACGTGTGTCGTGTGCTTTGAACACGGCGAGGTGTATCTGTATCATCGTCTCTTGTGTATGGAAAGTGTGCTGGGGCAAAGCAATGACGGACTCACGATGGACGACATTCGGCGTGCCGCACTCCGAAACGAATCGGGTGAACCTGGTTTGGAATCGCTCCTCGAAACATTCCATACGGCGAAAGAGGCGTGGTCGCGCATCGTGCAGTACTGGGAACGCTTGTACTTGTGCAAAGGGCATCCCGTCAAGACAACGCTGAATGTGCTCGACACGTACCTCACGTATTTGCGCCATCAATTTGCTTCGGTTGTCTTGTTCGTAGATTATTTGCAAAAGATACCTGTCTTCTCGCCAGGAGTCGAACTCACGGCAGAACGGCAGATTCGTATGGTGACGGAGGGACTGAAAAATCTTGCGCTCGCGCACAGCGTGCCGATTGTTGCGGTCGCAGCAGCGGAAGCCGAGGGATTGAAAGGTGCGCGCGTGCGCTTTGAGGATCTGTGGGGTGGGTCGAGCGTGAACTATGAACCCGATGTGGCGGTGATGTTAAACCCCGCGCGCCACGCAGAGCAGACGCGCGGGGTTAAGATCATCTTTTCGATTGAGAAGAATCGGTTGGGACCGACGAGTGTGGAGTGGGCGCAGGTGTTGCGAGGGAAAAGTTTTGCGTTTGTGCCGAGGGACGATGAGCCAATGAGCCAATTGCCCAATGAGCCAAAGGCAATGAGCCAATTGCCCAATGAGCCAAACGACAAGCGCCGAACGACGAACGACGAATGACGAATGACGAACGCCGCGCGCACCACTGCCCACTACCCACTAATCACTAACCACTAACCACTGCCTCCCGCCTCCTGCCACCTGCCTCCTGCCTCCTGTCGTCGGTCGCCCGTCATCGGTCGTTCCCCAAACCCCTCGCGGGAATTACCTGCATTGCAACTCGGCCCGAATCAAATCGGCGCTGTTTGGTGGAAAGTAAGTTTCAAACCCCTCGCGGGAATTACCTGCATTGCAACGAATGGTACGAAGAAGATGGCTTGGATGATGATGGAGTTTCAAACCCCTCGCGGGAATTACCTGCATTGCAACGAAAAGGGGAGATTTCATCCTTCTTCGGAGGGATGAGTTTCAAACCCCTCGCGGGAATTACCTGCATTGCAACTTGTCCACCTCGATAAAGTCCGAAAGGATAACGGCTAAGTTTCAAACCCCTCGCGGGAATTACCTGCATTGCAACTTGTGCGTCCTCGGCCTCGTGGCGATTATTGGTGTGTTTCAAACCCCTCGCGGGAATTACCTGCATTGCAACTGGGAACAAAAAGTACAGGCAGAAGCAGGAACTGTCTGGTTTCAAACCCCTTTCGGGAATTGGGCGCGTTGCAACCATCGAGGCTTTTTGTCAGCTTGGTGTAACAACGTTAAGTTTCAAACCCCTTTCGGGAATTGGGCGCGTTGCAACTCGACAGCAGTTCCAGCTACAGCTACGCCAGTAGCACGTTTCAAACCCCTTTCGGGAATTGGGCGCGTTGCAACATGTGATGTTTGAGGAATGGTATATGGCACACGGCGTTTCAAACCCCTTTCGGGAATTGGGCGCGTTGCAACCCTTAATCCTGATCGTGATTGCTTTATGCACCCTCTGGTTTCAAACCCCTTTCGGGAATTGGGCGCGTTGCAACGTTTGTGTCGCTGAACTACGACGAAACAAACAATGAGTTTCAAACCCCTTTCGGGAATTGGGCGCGTTGCAACTGGTGGTGGTGCTTGGCGTTCTGCTGGCACTGGGACGAGTTTCAAACCCCTTTCGGGAATTGGGCGCGTTGCAACCAGCGATGCATTATCGTCTGATCACCGGTGACTAGTTTCAAACCCCTTTCGGGAATTGGGCGCGTTGCAACCCTGAAGTTGGGAAAAGGTGATTGCGGGTTTCAAACCCCTTTCTGGAATTGGGCGCGTTGCAACCGCACCTTTAATCTTTTTTCGTTTTGCCCCACTTGATAGTATTTTTCTGCCATCAAATGACCTTTTACCTCCACCTTTCGATTCCCCGATGCTCAAATCTCGCATTCGCATCCCACCGCAAAAACTGTTCTGTGGCGCAGAAAAGAACCGTCCAAAAACCTGCACGCCCAACCCCCAATGCACCGATTTCTTAAGGTGATTTTAGCACACCCGTTCTTTTGCCCCAGACAATTTAAGATCATGCCCGCCCCCGAATTTCATTCGGGGGCTAACACCGGTGCAAACCCGATCCATCGGGTTCGCGCGCGCCGGGTGAATCGGTTTCAACCGATTTTTACCTCCGTGAGCCGCCGAATTCGATTCGGCGGCGGCAGAAAGATACGCCGCGCAGAAACGGCCACAGGGCTTGTCTTAAATTGTCTGGATGACCGTGTGAGCCATTGACAAATCCACTCGTTTAAGTACAATGCCCACTGTGGATGGAGGATGAACAATGATTACCACATTTGCGCATCGCTATGTTGTTTCCGACCCTCAAGTGATGGATGGGGAGCCTGTCATCCAGGGAACCAAAACCACGGTGCGTGCGATTGTTGAACTGTGGCGGCTTGGGATTTCCCCCGAAGAAATTCCCCACCATCTACCGCACCTGCAGCTGGCGCAGGTCTTTGACGCGCTTTCGTATTACAGCGATCATCAAGACGAAATTCAGCGCTATATTGAACTCAATCGCGTGCCGGATCATCTCGTTCATCCCGCCGTCAAACGATGAAACTATTCGCCGAACTCTATCTGGACGAAGATGTCTCCGCGCTGGTCGCAACGCTTTTGCGCGCGCGGATTCAATGTAACTACTGCACGTGAGCAAGCACTGTTGGGACGGGATGACGCTGAGCAACTGGCACACGCCGTCTCGCTGGGACGGTGTATCTTTACGCATAAC
>Ga0209101_1001243_pt1 | contig 19319 bp, 20 predicted proteins | sample ConPoolayeCmetaG_FD_185481 | JGI IMG/M metagenome (GOLD analysis project Ga0209101, IMG submission 185481) | Hot spring microbial mat communities from California, USA to study Microbial Dark Matter (Phase II) - Cone Pool mat layer C metaG... ...
TTCTTTTGGAGTATTTTGTAGAATATCTTTGATGTTATTGATTAATACTTGATACTTGCTACTTTCTACTTGTTTCTTGTATGATCCTAAATGAACAATTGTTCCTTTTATTTTTAGTTTTTGGGCTAAATTGAGTTCGTGGATTAATGACTGTTTTGAGAGTTTACCGATTTTGTCATCGTTGGCTAAGTTGATAAGATAAGAGGCATGAAAGTAAATCGGAGAGACAGAAAGTTTTTCTGCTTTTTTGATAAAGTTATTGATTTGTTCATCAGTTAATTTAGCAAAACTCCAACCGCGGGGAGAGGAGGAAAAGATCTGCAGACAGTTACCGCCGATTTTTAATATTCGTTCAATGGCTTTATCCAGTCCACCGGCAATTGACTGATGAGCGCCTAATTTAATCATATTTTTCAAATATCTCGTTAATTCTTTTTTTAATATTTTTTGGGAGGTTGAAATTATCAATCTCCGCTTTTTTTAACCAGTGAAAGTCAGTTAAGTTTTTTTCCAGTTTAACATCACTATTTTTAGTTTGACATAAAAAATGTTGAACGTGAAACCAAAAACCATTGCTATCAAAAACATCCTCCCCAATCCATTGATAATTACAAACATCAAGATTAACTTCTTCCTTTATCTCTCTTTTTAAGCCGTCAATTATTGGCTCATTTTTTTCAATTTTGCCACCGGGAACGGTCCAAAGACCAGCATCAATCTTTTCCAAGGAAGATTTTTTAACGATGAGGATTTTTTTGTCTTTTAGAATAAAAGCGCCAATTGCCAAGATAACATAGAACTTTCGAAGCATAAAAAAATTATAGCAAAAATAAATTGCTCTTGACAAATTAGCAGATATTTTATATGATTGCTAATCAGGTACAATTCGGTGCCGTATAAGATCAGATATTATTTAGTATCTGATAAAATAAAACTATGGAAGACCTAACTCAAAGGCAGATTGATATCCTAAACTGCATTATTCAGGAGTATACCAAGACCGGTGAGCCGGTCGGATCAATGATTTTGGAAAAAAAGTATAAATTAGGCGTCTGTCCGGCAACAATTAGAAATGAGATGGTGGAGTTGACAAAAAAAGGATATCTTAAGAAAGACTACTTTTCTTCCGGGCGAATACCGTCCGCCAAAGCCTTTCGATTTTATATCAAAAACCTAATGAAGGAAAAAGAACTTTCTACCACCGAAGAGGTTTCCTACAAAAATAGCATCTGGGATGAGCGGCGAGAGACCCATCGATTACTTTCCCAAGCCACTAAAACTCTTTCTTATAAAACTGGTTACTTAGCCGTTACTGCCACTAATAAAGGCGATCTTTATTATTCAGGAATGGCTAATCTTTTGGATAAACCAGAGTTTTATGATGTTCACAGAACAAAAACTATCTTTGAGCTGCTTGATGAGATTAATTACTGGCTTAGAATTTTAGACCGCTTTTCTAATACTGAGGAAGACGTCTTTTATCTTTTGGGTGAAGAAGACTTTCATGATCCAATCTTTGAGCCAGCCGCCAGTGTTTTTGGCGAGTTTGAAGGCGAGCAAACAAAAGGAATTATTGGCGTATTAGGACCAAAACGAATGAGTTATGATTTAGTTATCCCTCACATTCGTTATTTTTCCAATCTAATAGAAACAATCTTGAGGGAGCAGAAGGTTTAAATTATGGATAAGAAGAGCAAGAAAGACGACGAAATAAAAAAAACATTAAGCGAGTTGCAGAAACAGGTTGAAGAGTATAAGAATAAATATTTAAGAGCCTTAGCTGACTATCAAAACTTAGAAAAAAGAGTTTTAGGAAAGGAGGAAGAAGCAAAAACAAAGGAAAAAAAAAGACTATTAACCAAGATTTTATCAATTGTTGATGATCTGGAACGAGCCGAGATTTTTCTTAAAGATCCTGGACTGATTCAGATCAAAAATCGTTTTTACGAACTTTTAAAATCAGAAGGAGTTAAAGAGATAGTTGTTTTGAATAAAGAGTTTGATCCCCAGTTGGCGGAAGCGGTTGAGATGGTGGCAGGTGAGAAGGATAACTTTATTATTGAGGTGGTTAATAAAGGTTATCTTCTTGATGATCAGATCTTAAGAGTGGCTAAGGTTAAGGTTTCAAAAAAAGTTAAAAGTTAAAGTTATTAGTTTATTTTTAAAGCTATGAGTAAAATTATTGGTATCGATTTGGGAACAACCAACTCTTGTGTGGCGGTGATGGAGGGGGGTAAGCCAAAGGTGATTCACTCAGCTGAAGGGAGAAATGTTATTCCTTCGGTGGTTGACCCGATTAAAAGAATTGCCGGTGATGTGGCTAAAAGGCAGTTGGTAATCAATCCTAAAAATACTATTTTTTCAATTAAAAGACTAATGGGCCGGCGTTATAAAGATAATTCGGTCCAGTATGATGTTAAGTGGTTGCCTTATAAAATCAAATCTGGTCGTGAAGGAATGGCGGTAGTTGAGGTGGAAGGAAAAACCTTTACTCCGCAAGAAATTTCTGCCATGATTCTTCAGAAAATCAAAGCCGATGTCGAAGCTTATTTAGGCGAAAAAGTAGAGAAAGCAGTGATTACCGTTCCGGCTTATTTTGATGATGCCCAAAGACAGGCAACCAAACAAGCCGGTGAAATCGCCGGATTAGAGGTGGTGAGAATTATTAACGAACCAACCGCTGCCTCCTTGGCTTATGGTTTGGATAAAAAACACGCTCATACAATTGCTGTTTATGATTTAGGCGGAGGGACATTTGACATTACGGTCTTAGAGCTTGGCGAAGGCGTTTTTCAGGTAAAAGCCACCAATGGTGATACGCATTTAGGTGGTGATGATTTTGATAAGGTTATTCTTGACTATATTGCCGATGAGTTTAAAAAAGAGCACGGTATTGACCTGCGCAAAGATCCACAAGCACTACAGCGATTAAGAGATTCAGCCGAAAAGGCAAAGATAGAACTTTCCTCTTCTTTAGAGACCGAGATTAATTTACCCTTTATTACTGTTAAAGATGGTCAACCGCTTCATCTGGTAATGAAGTTAACCCGGGCGAAATTGGAGTCATTGGTAGAAAAGTTAATTATGAGGACCTTTGAACCGGTAAAAGACTGTCTAAAAGACGCTAAGGTTAAAGTTTCTGATATCGATGAAGTTGTTTTGGTTGGAGGAATGACACGAATGCCAAGAGTGATTGATGAGGTCAAAAAATTTTTTGGGAAAGAGCCAAATCGATCAGTTAATCCTGATGAGGTAGTGGCGGTCGGGGCAGCCATTCAAGGTGGGGTTTTAACCGGCGAAACAAAAGATGTCGTTTTGCTTGATGTTACTCCCCTAACCTTAGGTGTTGAAACCTTAGGTGGGGTAATGACACCACTGATTTCAAGAAATACCACCATTCCTACGGCAAAGTCAGAAATCTTTTCTACTGCGGCCGATAATCAGACTCAGGTAGAGATTCATATTCTTCAAGGAGAACGACCAATGGCTCATGATAACAAGTCCTTAGGTCGGTTTATCCTTGACGGAATTCCACCAGCGCCAAGAGGAGTGCCTCAGATTGAGGTGACCTTTGATCTTGACGCTTCAGGAATTTTAACCGTTACTGCTAAAGATAAGGCTACCGGTAAAAGCCAGGCGATTAAGATTACCGGATCAACCGGCTTAAATAAAGAGGAGATTGAAAAGATGAAAGAGGAAGCAGAAAAACACGCTCAAGAGGATCAGGAGAAAAAAGAGTTAGTTGAAGCGAAAAACAAGGCGGAGAATTTGATCTATGTTTCGGAGAAGTCATTAAGAGACGGGGGTGACAAGATTCCGGCTGATATTAAAAAAAAGGTTGAGGATAAGATAAAAGCACTAAAAGAAACTTTGGGGAAAGATGATAAAAAAGAGATCGAAGACCGAACCAGAGAACTTTCTGAGGAGTTATCAAAGATTGGTCAAGCGATGTACAATCAAGATGTCAAAACGCAAAGCTCAAATGTCAAAACCGAAGAAGATAAAAAAGAGGACAAAAAAGAGGTGGAAGAGGGAGAGGTGGTTAATTAAAAATTACCTGTCTGCCGTCGGGCAGGAAAATTTCAAATTAAAAAATTTAAAATGGATTATTATGAAGTTCTTGGTGTTTCAAAAAATGCTTCTGATGAGGAAATAAAAGCAGCCTATCGTCGTCAGGCGCTAAAATGGCATCCCGATCGTAATAAATCACCGGAGGCAACGGAAAAATTTAAACAGATTAACAAAGCCTTTGAGGTCCTGTCCGATCCCAAAAAACGCGAGATCTACAATCAATACGGTGAGTCGGCTTTTGAAAGAGGTGGGGTGGGTCAGGAGGGTTTTGGCGGTCAGTACTATCAGCAAGGACCATTTCGTGTTTATACTAATTTTGGCGGTGATTTCTCCGATTTTAACTTTGACTTTGATGGTTTTTCTGACCCATTTGAGATCTTTGAGCAGTTTTTTGGTTTTCAGTCGCCATTTTCAAGAACAAGAAGAAAGCGGCGAGAGATTTATGAGACAACAATTACCTTTGATGAGGCGGTTAAGGGAGTAAAAAAGGAAGTAGTGATTAAAGGTGAACGAAAAACAATTAAGATACCCGCCGGTATTGATGATGCCAATCGGATAAGATTCTCTGACTTTGATTTGTTGGTGAAGGTTCAACCCCACCCGTTTTTTAAACGACAAGGTCAGGATATTTATTATGAGCAGGAGATTAGTTATCCAATGGCGGTTTTGGGGGGGTTGGTTGAGGTGCCAACCATAAATGGAACGATTAAGTTGAAGGTAAGACCAGGAACACAATCAGGAACAATGGTTAGACTACGGGGGCAGGGAATACCACATCTACAATCTTATGGTAAAGGTGATCAATATGTAGTCTTTAAAATTAAAACTCCGTCACGTGTTTCCTCGAGGGCAAAAAAAATACTTGAGGAATTAGAAAAAGAAGTTTAATGATGAGTCATTAATAAAATTAAGTTTTATTATTAGTTAGCTATGAAAATTCACACAAATTTAGGAAATTTAAAGAATTATAAAATTTATCTTCAGGTGGTATCGGCCGTCGATGAGTTTTTACAAAGAAAAGGTTATTTAAAAATTGATCTACCAGTTTTATCGCCCGCTTTAATTCCTGAGTCATATTTGGAGGTTTTTGAGACGGAGTTTAAATATTTTGATAAAAGGGAAAAACTTTATTTAACACCGTCACCTGAACTTTTTTTAAAAAGACTTTTGGCTTATGGTTTAGGAAATTGTTATTATTTAGGTAAGTCTTTTAGAAACAGCGATCCACCAAGCACCCTTCATTCATTTGAGTTTAATTTATTAGAGTTTTATAAATTAAATGCTGACTATATGGATATTGCCGATGAAGTATTGGAGATGTTGAGATACATTAATAAAGAACTCAAAACTCAAATGTCAAATGTCAAAACTAAAACTAAGAACTTAAAACTTAATCTTAATAAATGGGAGAAAATCTCAGTGGCTCAGGCTTTTGAAAAACACGCTGGTATTTTTGAAAAAGAGTTATTTGATCATCAATTATTTTTACAAAAAGCAAAGAAAAAAGGTTATCAAGTTGAAAAATTTTCTTATGAAGATATTTGGTCGCAAATATATGTTCAAGAAGTGGAGCCACATCTGGGGAAAAATGGTTATCCAACGCTAATCTATGACTATCCAAAAGAGTTTGCTGCCTTGGCAAAAATAAATCCGGATGGTAAAACCGCCCAGCGTTTTGAATTTTATATTAATGGTGTTGAGATAGGCGATTGTTATACCGAGTTAACTGACTGGAAAGAACAAGAAGAACGTTTTGAAAGAGAAAAATTAAAACGGAAAAAAAATAAAAAAATTAATTATCCGGTTGACAATGGATTTATTGAAGCATTAAAATATGGCTTACCGCCCTGTGCGGGAATTGCCATTGGAATTGATCGTTTGGCAATGGTCCTTGCCAATCTTGACGATATTAAAAGTTTACGGTTAATTAATATAAAAAGTTAAAAATGTATGAAAACTAATGCTGGTAATTTAAAAAAAGGTGATTTTATCAGTTATCAAAGTGAAATTTGGCAGGTACAAAAAGCCGATTTTTATTCACCTGGTAAAGGATCAGCCTTAATGAAAACGAGAATTAAAAATATTCTTAATGGAAAAAATATTGACTATACTTTTAAATCAAATGAACCAATTGAGATTCTTGAGGTTAGCGCGGTGGAGATGAATTTTTTATATAAAGATCAGGATAATCTTTATTTTATGGATGAAAAGACTTTTAATCAATATACGCTTCCTTTATTGGTAGTTGGATCAGTCGGAAGGTTTTTGAAAGATGGTGATAAATACTATGTCTATCTTTATGACGAAAAACCATTAAATATTCGACCACCATTAAGTGTAAAGTTAAAAGTAGTGGAAACAGAGGAGGCGGTGAAAGGTGATACAGTTAGTGGAGCCAAAAAACCGGCAAAATTAGAAACTGATGTAGTGGTGATGGTTCCTTTATTTATTAAAACCGGGGACTTAATCTCTGTTAATCCGGAAACCGGGGAGTATACCGGTCGGGTATAATCTTAAGAAGATATGTTAACTGCGGGTGATATTTTAAAGAAAGCAAGGGTAGAAAAAAATTTGACTCTTGATGAAATCGAAAGAGAGATTAAAACCAGAAAAAAATTTTTACAAGCGATTGAGAATAATCAATGGCAACATTTTAGTTCACGAATCTATCTTGAAGGGATAATAAAAAACTACTCTATTCTTTTAGGGATTGATCCAAAAAAAACTTTGGCTTACTTTGCCCGAGATTATGAAAAAAAAGAAGAGATAAAGTTCAAAAAAAGATTGGTTGATATTTACTTTACTTCAACGACCAAAAAATTAATTTCGTATGGTATTTTTCTTATTTTTTTTATATTTATTGGTTATTTTGCCTATCAACTAAATTTATATTTTCGGCCACCGAAAATAGAAATTATTAGTCCAAAAAACGAAAAAATTAAAAGAGAGTCTTTAGTAAAAATTATTGGTCAGACCGAACCAGAATCGCAGATTACCATTGCTGGGCAACGAGTTTATCCTGATAATAAGGGAGTTTTTGAGTTTAGTTATCCGGTTAAAAAAGGAAAAAACTTGATTATTATTGAGGTGATTGGAGCCAACGGAAGAAAAACCATTTTTAAAAAAGAAGTTTTTAAGTTAGATTAGATTTTTTAACTGATTAATATTTTTAAGATTAGTTGAGCAATAGATGTTTTTTATCCCTAATCTTTTGGCTTCATTAATAATTTTTTCTTCAAATATTGTTTTTCTTACTTCACCTAAAAGGCCGATCTCGCCGATAAAAACCGAGTTTTCCGGTAGCGGTTTGTTTTTATAACTAGAAAGCAAAGAGGCAATCACGCCTAAATCAGCCGCCGGTGATTTAATATTGATTCCACCAATAACATTAAGAAATACATCAAATTTATCTAAGGGTAGATGATAGTGTTTTCGAATAACTGCTAAAAGAAGAAGAAATTTGTTATAGTCAATTCCTTTAACTACCCGGCGGGGAATCGTTAAAATACTAGGAACAAGAAGTGTTTGGATCTCAAAAAAAAGCGGCCGTCTTCCTTCGTTAATACCCACCAAGGTCATTCCGGTCGCATTTTTTATTTCTTGAGTAACAAAGACCAAGGGATTGTTATTTTCCCGCAGTCCTTTACTGGTCATTTCAAAAATTCCAATCTCATCGGTACTACCAAACCGATTTTTAGTGCTTCTTAAAATCCGAAAATGAGAATTTTTTTCTCCTTCAAACGAGAGGACAACGTCAACTAAATGCTCAAGGGTTTTTGGTCCGGCAATCTCACCTTCTTTAGTAATATGACCAATAATAATAACTGGTTTTTGATGGTTTTTGGCAAAGTTGATTAACTGTAAAGTGGTTTCTTTTAGCTGAACTATACTTCCTGGTGGACTGTCAATCTTATTTGAATATAATGTCTGTATTGAGTCAACAACAACAACCTCAAAGTTATTAAGATTTTTTTTAAGACCATCAACAATTGTCTCGGTTTCTTGGTTATTGCTTAAGTAGAAGTTTTTTAGATCAATAGCCAGTCTTTCTAACCGGTCTTTTACTTGATCGGTTGACTCTTCACCAGAGATGTAAACCGTTTTTAGTTCTTTTAAAACCTGGGCTAAAAGGGTTGATTTGCCAATTCCTGGGTCACCAGTAAGAAGAATAACACTTCCTAAAGTAAGACCACCGCCTAAGACCTTATTAAAGTCATAACTTTTGGTAAGAATTTTTTTACTGGCGATTTTGGATTTTATTTGTTCGGCTTTGATTAATTTAAACTCTTCTGCTGGTCGACTTTTTTTATCATCACCGATTGAAAGTTGTTTTTTAAATGTATTCCACTGACCGCAGTCCGGGCAACGACCGATCCATGAAGCAGAGCCATAACCACAGTTAGAACAAATAAACATAGATAATTTTATCTTTTAACTTACATTTTTTCTACTGTTTTAATTCCTAACAAATATAAACCATTTTTAATAATCTGACCGGTAGTAAAGGTAATTAACAGTCTTAATCTTTTTATTGATTCCTTAGTTTTTAAGATCGGGTGCTTTTGATAAAAAGAGTTATATCTTTTTGCTAATGAATAGAGATAGTTAGCGATTAAACTTGGAGTAAGGTTTTTGGCTGATTTTTCAACAACCTCTGAAAACTGATTGAAAAATCGAAGCAAATCTAACTCCTCATCTTCTAAATTGATCGAATCTTCAACGGTAAGAATCTCTCCCAAACGAATCGATGATTTTTTAATTACACTTTGGGTGCGAACATAGGTGTAAAGAAGATAAGGACCAGAGTTTCCCTCTTTGGTAATGCTTTTTTCCAGATCAAAGATAATATTTTTCCGATAGTCGGAGTTTAAAAATGAGTATTTGATCGAGGCTAAGGCAATCTTTTCAATTAAATTTTCATCGGCGATTTTAAAGGTTTCTTTTATAGATAGTTTAACCGTTTCAAGAAGATTAAACGGATCAAGAATGTTTCCCGTTCGTGAAGACATTTTTCCTGTGGTAAGATTAACCATCCCAAAACCAATGTGTTTTAATTTTCCAACCAGATTGGGATAGATTAATTCGATGACTTTGGTCACTACTCGCCAGTATTCATTTTGTTCGTTTGCTGTAGTGACGATTGAGAGATTAAAGTCAAAATCGTTCATTTTTTGAGTAATTAGGCCAATGTCTTTGGCTTCATAAGTTGGATAGCTATATTGATTAATAAAAACACGATTATGAAGATGATAACGTTCGCCGGGGAAAATAACTGCCTTTTGGCTTTTTTCAAAAACCCGGCCTAAATTTTCTAAAACAATCTTTTTGCCGGTGATTGAGGTTTCGCTTTCAAAGTAATAACGGTCATATTTAATTCCCAATCTTTTTTCAAACTGACGATAAAAGTCTAAACTCCACTGCCGGGTTTCTTGCCAGAGTTGAAAGAGGTGGGAATTTTTTTCATAGATCTCAATATTTAGTTTATCGATTGCCTCCCTTGCTTTCTTATCTTGTTCATAATTTTTTGCTCCTTTTTGATAACAAGATTGAAGAAGGTCAACTTTTTCTTTAAGAGTTTTTTTAGATTTAATATTGCTTATTTGAGAAGAAAGGATATAGAGACATTTAGCCACATGAAGGCCGATGTCGCCTTGGTAGTTAACACGCCAGACGTGGTTACTATTAAATTCTAATATTCGAGCCAAAGACTCACCATAGATATAGGAAAAAAGATGACCAATATGAGGACTTTTATGAGTATTTGGCTGACCAAACTCCAAAAGAATTTTTAACTTTCTCTCCTTTTTTTGACTAAAAAAACTGGCGGTTTTATTCACATTCGATAGAGTTTTAATTAGGTTGGTAGCCAGCGATAAAAAATATTTTTTTGAAATAAAAAAATTAATAAATCCTGGTTTAATTACCTCGATTTTTTCAATTTCTTTTATTTTTGATAGTTGGTTAGCAATTGTTTCAGCAATCTGAAACGGGTTTTTTTTAATTTTTTTTGATATTTGTAGAGCGATATTGGTCGTATAATCGCCAAATTTAAGATCGACAGGAGGGGATAAATTAATCTTTTCTTCGGCGGCGCCGATTTTTTTTAAAAATATTTTTATATTTTTAATAATCTGCTCTTTTATCATCGTATTTTATGATATCAAAAAATAATCATTTTTGATAGAATTTTTAAATAGTTGATTGCATTATTTTTTTCTGGAATAAAATATTTTATTAGTATGAAGAACAAATTGGTTATCTTATTAATTTTAGTAATTTTTTTTATTATTTTTGTTTTTATAAGATTTTTTCTTTTGGATAAAAAAAACCAGTATGGACAGTTGCGAATTATTTCCTCTCCAACCACAGCGGTTTTTATTAATAATTTAGCCTTAGGGAAAACCCCATTTTATGAAAAATATCCAGTTGGTGACTATATTTTAAAATTAATACCAGAAGGAGTGGCGACTAACACCGCTTCTTGGCAGGGAAAGATTAATGTTTATAAAGATGCACTAACTTTTGTTAATCAGGAGTTAGGCAGTTCTGATTCGTCTACCGCCGGTGAAATTTTAACGATTACCAAAATGGACAAAAAGCCAGCAATTAAAAATACGGGCGAAGTCTATGTGGAAACCGAACCTCAAGGGGCAATTGTTTACTTAAACAATGAAGAAAAAGGGACTGCCTCATTGATTTTAGAAAATGTTTTACCTGGTGATCAGGAGATCACGGTTTTTTTACCTGGTTTTCTTAGGCGAACAAAAAAGGTTAATGTAGAACCCGGGTACCGCGTTAATGCTTATTTTAAGTTGGCAATTGACCCAAACGCGAAAAAGATTATTGAAGAAAAACCACCAGAAGAAGCCACGTCAGAAGCAGAAGAGAGAAAGATAATGGTTATTGTTAACAATACGCCAACGGGTTGGTTAAGGGTTAGGGAAGAACCATCAATTACCGCCTCAGAAGCCGCCCGAGTTAATCCTGGTGAAGAGTTTGAGTTACTTGAAGAAGAAAATAATTGGTATAAAATCGAGTATCAATCAGGAAAGTTTGGTTGGATTTCCGCCGAATACGCAACAAAAAAATAAAGATTATTTCTTTTGCCAAACGATTTTGTTATACATAAAGTAAGAATAAGGGATTATCAGAAAGGCAATAATTAAAATTTTGTAGAGATAGACACCGCTTCTTCCCAAGAAAAAAGCAGTTAGTTCAATACCAACGGCTTGAATTATAATCGAACCAATTGAGATCAAATTAAACTTAACAAATTTTAAAAGATAAGTTAGAGGGCTGCCGGTGATTTTTTTATAAGAAAAACTCCAAAAGTTATTTAAAACAAAGTTTGAAATAATCGCTATTTCGGCACTAATTGAGGTTGATAGCCAAATAGGAAGTTTTATTTTTTCAACAAAGATAAAAAACATTCCAAAGTCAATTAAAAAACCAATTGTGCCAACAATTAAAAATTTAATAAAGGAAGAGTAATTTAAAATATACCAAATGATTTGAAAGATATAGTGACCAAAAGAAATTTTTGATCGACCAAAACGACGATCAATAAAGTTAATTGGCGTTTCTTTGATTTTTGCCCCTTTTTTATATGCCCAGTCTAAGATGGCAATCTGAAAAACATAACCAGAATAGTTTTTAACAAATGAAAGAGAACTTTTAATAACCCAAGATTTGATGGCGCGGAAACCAGAGGTCCAGTCGTTGATTGAATGAATCATAAAACCAAATTTAACAATAATATTTCCTAAAATGGAAAAGATCTTTCGATACCAAGCCCACTCTTTAGGAATTGATCCTCCTTTAATATATCTTGATCCAATAACAAAGTCGGCTCCTTTTTCTATCTCTTTTAAAAAACGAGGAATATCATTTGGATTATGAGAAAGATCGGCGTCCATTTCAAAAATGATAAAAGGATTTATTTTTTCTAGAGCATAATTAAATCCTAGATAGTATGCGTTACCTAAACCTTTTTTCTCCGTTTCCAAAAGATGAATTTTTTCAGGATAGATTTTTTGTAGTTTTTTAACAACAGCACTTGTTTGATCGGGTGAATGACTATCAACAATTAAAATTTCTATTGACCAGATTGGGGAAACAAACGGTTCTTGTTTAAGAATTAATTTAACAATTTTTTCAATATTATCTTTTTCATTATAGGTTGGTAGGATAATAAGAGCCTTTTTCATAAAATGTTTTTAAAATAATTAATGGTTTTTTCTAATCCTTTGGTTAAACTGGTTTTTGGTTGCCAGTTAAGTAATTTTTTTGCTTTTTGAATATCCGGACATCTTTTAATTGGGTCGTCAACCGGTAACTTTTCTTTAAAAACAATCTCACTGGTTGAATTAGTTAATTTTTTTATAATCTTAGCATATTCTAAAACCCTATGTTCTTCTGGATTGCCTAAATTAATTACCTCACCTTTGGTATTTAGGTTCAACATTAATTTAATAAGACCGTCAATCATATCGTCAATGTAACAGAGTGATCTTGTCTGGTTACCGTCACCAAAGATTGTCAATGGTTTGTTTTTTAAAGCCTGAGTGATGAAACTAACCACCATTCGCTTATCATCAACTCGCATATTTGGGCCATAGGTATTAAAGATGCGGGCAATTCTTCCGTCGACATTTTCTTTTCTTATAAAATATGAAGTTATTGTTTCCCCGAATCTTTTGGCCTCATCATATACGGCCCGTGGCCCAAGCGGATTAACGTTACCAAAATAACTCTCTTTTTGGGGATGAACCAAAGGATTGCCATAAACCTCAGAGGTTGAGGCAAACAAAAATTTTGCCTGATGTTCTTTAGCAAGTTTCAAAAGCGCTAAAGTACCAGTAGTATTGACAAGCATTGTTTCAAGGGCTAATTTATGATAACTTATTGGACTATGGTGGTTAGGCGAAGCAGGAGAAGCAAGATGAAAAAGATAATCAATCCTTGGTAAATTATTTAACGGTTTTATTACATCTTCCTTAATGAAAATAAAATTTTTATTATTTTTACAATCTCTGATATTTTTTTCACTACCGGTTAATAAGTTATCAACAACAATCACCTGATAATTTTTTTCAAGAAGTTTTTTTGTTAGATGTGAACCAATAAATCCGGCACCACCAGTAATTAAAACAGTCATACTTTATCTTCCAATAGAATAATATTTAAAACCCAATTTTTTCATCAGTTTTGGGTCATAGATGTTTCTACCATCAAAGATAAGAGGATTTTTTAAAAGTTTTTTTACCTTTCTAAGATCTATTTGCTTAAACTCATTCCATTCGGTAAGAATTGCTAACTGATCAGCGTTTTCAACCGTCTGATAAGGATTTTTACAATAAGTTATTTTATTACCAAAAATTTTTTTTATGTTTTCAGTGGCTTCTTGATCATAAACTTTAATTTCAAAATTTTGTTTTAAGAGGTTTTCAATGATAAAGATTGAAGGAGCAAAGCGAATATCATCGGTATTAGGTTTAAAAGACAGTCCCCAAATGGCAATTTTTTTACCTTGATGGTACTTTAAAATTTTTTTCAAAAAGTTTTCTTTAGCCTGTTGATTAATCTTTTCCACTGCTTCAAAAAGCAAGGTATCAATATTAAGTTTTTTACCGGTATCAATTAGCGCCATAACATCCTTTGGTAGGCATGAGCCACCGTATCCCAGTCCCGGATACATAAAGATCCGGCCAATTCGTTTATCTAAACCAACCGCATCCAAAACCGCTTCCACATCTGCCTCAGTTTTTTCACAGTAGAAAGAGATAAGATTGGCAAAGGAGATTTTTGTTGCTAGCATAGCGTTTGAAGTGTATTTTATTAGTTCGGCCGAGGCTAAATCAGTAACAACTTTTTTACCAGCAATTGGTTGATGAAGTTTAAGTAAAAGTTCGATGGCTTTTTTGGAATCAGAGCCGATAACCACACGATCAGCATTAATCGTGTCGGAAATAGCAGTTCCTTCTCTTAAAAATTCAGGACATGAAGCAATGGCAAATTGAGATTTTCTAGGAGCATGTTTTTTCAAAATTACCTCGACTTTTTTATTAGTACCAACAGGAACAGTGCTTTTGCAAGAGACAACAGTAAAGTTATTTCCTAAATTTTTAGCAATATTTTTTGAAACTTCAAAAACAGCTGATAGATCCGCCTCACCATTTTCTTTTGGCGGTGTACCAACAGTGATAAAAACAATTTCTGATTGGGGAACGGCTTCTTTATAGTCTAAAGTAAAATGGAGTCTTTTGGCTTTTAAATTTTTCTCCAAGAGCTCTTTTAATCCCGGTTCATAGATTATCGGGTCACCATTTTTTAAACGACTGATTTTTTCTTTATTGTGACCAATGACATAAACCTCATTGCCAAAATCAGCAAAGACACAGGCGGAGACTAAACCAACATATCCATGACCGATTATGGTAATTGTCATAAACTTTAATTTTAAATTTTCGATTGATAATTTTCAATTAGTTTTTTAGTTGTTTTTTTATTTCTATTAATCCTTCTTCAAAAGACTTCATTTTCCAGAAATTATTTTTTTTACTCCGGATATCAGCATATTGAGGTAAGCCTGGTTTTAATTTTATATATTCCTCATAGCTAGTTTTATTAATAAAAGATTTGTCTAAATTAAATTTTTCAGCAACTAATATTGCTGCTTGATAGGGAGAGATTGCTTGTCCACCGACGAGATGGAATATTTCTGGTGAGTAGTTATTGATTAGGTATTTTAAGCCAAAGGCAATATCATCGATAAATGTTGGCGTCATTAAGGAGTTAGTAATCATTGACAACGTTTTTTTTTGTTCAAGAAAGGTTTTAAAGGTTCGAAAAAAATCACGTTTTTTATCAAAACTGGCTCGATAAGGATAGGAGATTCTGATAATCATAGCTTGATTTTTAACAACTTCTTCTCCTTGATATTTTGATTGAGCATAGATTCCTATTGGATTAGGAATCGAGTCTTCAAAGTAGGGTGGATTTTTACCATCAAAGACAAAGTCAGTTGAGATGTAGATAAATTTTTTATTTTTGGAAGAGACAACTTCAAAAACATTTTTTGTTCCTTCAACATTGATTTTAAAGCAATTATCTTTATCTATTTCAGCACCGGTAACATTCGTATAGGCGGCAAGATGAAGAAAAAAATCAAAGTCAGTATTTTTTAAAACTTGATAGACTTGGTCTTTATTGGTAATGTCCATTAAATTTTGGGGAAGGGGAATAAATTCAAAGTCATTATTTAAAAGCTCAATAATTCTTGAGCCAACCAGTCCGTCAGCTCCGGTGACAGCGATTTTTATCATGATAAAATGCTGAACTTTATAATTATGTCATCCCGAATTTATTTCGGGATCTAAAACGAGATCCTGAACCAAGTTCAGGATGACAATGTTTTATATTGTTTTTCGTAATATTTCTGATATTCTCCTGACTTTATTTTTTTCCACCAGTCCTGATTTTTTAAGTACCAATCAATCGTTAGTTTTAAACCAGTATCAAAGTCAACTTCTGGTTTCCAACCTAATTCGCGGTTGATTTTGCTCCAGTCTATTGCATATCGGCGATCATGACCTGGTCTGTCTTTTACATACTCAATATAACTTTCATCTTTTCCCATAATCTTTAATATTTTTTTAATTACTTCAATATTTGGGATGTCTTCGGTTAAACCGCCAATAAAATAAGTTTCACCAACTTTTCCTTTATATAAGATTAAGTCAATAGCGCGACAGTGATCCTCAACATAAAGCCAGTCGCGAACATAAAGACCATCCCCATAAACAGGGACTTTTTTACCTTCAATAATATTAGTGATTGCTAAAGGAATAAGCTTTTCTGGAAAATGATAAGGACCATAGTTATTAGAGCAATTAGAAATAGTGATTGGTAAACCATAAGTAATATGATAAGCTCGTACTAAATGATCTGAGGCAGCTTTTGAGGCAGAGTATGGACTTCTTGGACTATAAGGGGTTTTTTCGTTGAATTTTTCTTTGGAATTAAGAGGCAAAGCGCCAAAAACTTCATCGGTTGAGATATGATGAAATCTTTTAATTTTATTTTTTAAAGCTGCCTCGAGTAAGACATAAGTTCCTTCAACATTGGTTTTTATAAATGGCGCTGGGTCAATAATTGATCGATCAACATGGCTTTCAGCGGCAAAATGAACAATAGTGTCGATATTATATTTTTTTATCAGTGAGTCAACTAATGAGGGATTGATAATATCACCCTTAACAAAATCATAGTTAGGATTATTTTCAATTGATTTTAAGTTTTCCAAATTTCCAGCATAGGTTAGTTTGTCTAAATTAAGGATTTTATCTTGCGGGTATTTTTTTAACCAATAAAGAATAAAGTTGGATCCGATAAATCCTGCGCCTCCTGTGACTAAAAGATTCATAGTTAATCCCGACGTCATTAAAGTTTTAAAAAAGATGAGGAATCCGACGCTCCGACAGAATCGTCGAAAGATCGGACTCCGACCTACTTTGGCGTCGGAGTCGGGATATATCCATCTAATCTGCTTTGCTTTGGCAAACCAGAGTAAGATGGATATAATATTTTAACATTTTAATTCATTTTTTGGTAAAATTAATTTTGGTTTTCGGGGAATAGCTCAGATGGTTAAGAGCGCACGCTTTGGGAGCGTGAGGTCGCGAGTTCAAGTCTCGCTTCCCCGACTAAATAAAGTAATCTTTGTTTATCTAAAATATTACTAAGTGAAATTTATTAAATAAAAATCAATGGCAACAATTCATAAACTTATAATTGGAAATTGTATGGTTATGGAAGAGATAGCCGACGAAACTGTTCATTTAATGGTTACCTCACCCCCATATTTTAATGCCCCTTTTGATTATAAAGGTTTATTTAAAAACTACGAACAATATCTCGGAGTATTACGAAGATTTGCAAAAGAGACCTATCGCGTTCTGCAAGAAGGTAGAATAGTTGTTTTAAACATTGATGATATGTTAATAAATGGCGAAAAATTTCCGATAGTTGCCGATGCTACAAAAATTTTTCAAGAAGCCGGTTTTAGATATAGAGATAGAATTATATGGAAAAAACCAGATGGTTATTTGAGAATTAGTCGCAGAAGTGGTGTCATTCTTCAAAATCCTTATCCAATGTATTTTTATCCTGATAATCTTTTAGAAAGTATTATTATTTTTCAAAAAGGAAAATTTGATTATCGTTCTATCCCAAAAGAAGTTCGTGAGGCTTCAAAAATTGACACAAAAGAATTTTCAAATAAAAAATGGTATATGACGCTTTGGGAAATGAACAATGTTTTACCCGGTTCTCCATTAGAAAAGGACATTGCGGCTTTTCCTTATGAATTGCCTTATCGTATTATTAAACTATTTTCTTATAAAGGGGAAACAGTATTAGATCCTTTTGTTGGTAGCGGAACAACGATGAAAGCCGCAAGAGATTTAGGTAGAAACAGTATTGGTATTGAAATTAAAAAATCGTTAGTTCCGATTATTAAAGAAAAACTTGGTTTTGGGGCAGGACAAAGTGATTTTCTTTCAGATCAAAATGATAAATTAGAAATTATTTGTAGAAAACCAGGTAAATATGGACCTATCAGCTAAAATAAAAGGTATAAAATATAAGCCACTTCTTTGTAGAGATTTGAAGGTTTTTGAATTTAGCGAATTGGAAAAAGCGCTTGATTCTTCTGCTTCTTTTATTTTAAAGATCGATAAAGAAAATAAAGTTGCAATAAGTTGGTGGGTTTCAGCTAAACGTACCCGTTCTTATCCCTATGCAAGAGTTTATAATACTTTAGGGTTTTCCGGAAAGAAAATAACAATTATACCGATTGTAAAAGATGAGGGAAAAGAAGGAGATAGAGATTTTTTACAATGGGACACTGTTTCATTGATGAGTTTGTTAGGAATTTATGTAATCATCGCTTATTATAACGAAGCAGAACCAAGCAAAAGATACAAAAACAAAATTACAAACCAACGTTTTGATATTAACTATGTTAAAGAACAAATTAAAAACATTCTTTCTTATCAATCAGATGCTTTACACTGGAATCTTTCTCAAATTGATAATGTGGGACAAATTGGGCAAAAAGCTCTAGAAGCTTATGATAAAATTTCAAAGAAATTAAAGATAGAAACGCATTCGCGACAAAGCGCAGAAAAAAGGATAAATGAACTATTGAAAGGCAAAGAAGAATTTATGAATCTTTCACGAGCTTTAGCAGAAAAGGCACAAAGAAGAGAACAATTGACTATTCAACCAAAAGAAAATCTCTCTGGAACAAAAGCTATTATTACAATACAGAATTATTTAGGTGGTTTCTATTATTTTACTGCCGATGAAGTAGAGATTAAGGGTAACAATGTCTTTTTAATCGAAGGCAAACATAGTAAAACAAATTCTTTACCATCATTAGAAGATATAAAAGATGGTTTATTAAAAATGATTCTATTTACTAATTTAGAGGATGTAAGCGTAGATAGAAAAAAATATAAAGCAACAGCAATATTAAAATTAACAGTCGAAAATCATTTTAATGAAAATCAACTTTTTCCTTCACAAAAGAAAATTTTAAAACTTTTACGACAAGAAGCGAAAATTAATAATTTTCAAATTCGATTAATATGAATTATTACAACTATTTGTTCAAAAAAAGAATATGAAAATTAACGATTTAAATTTACAAGATTGGAAAGAGTATCAAGATATCATTACTGATAGTTTGTGGATTATTGGCGAGAGAGACAAATCTGGAGCTCATAAAGGAGATTATCATGGAAATTTTATTCCTCAAATACCAAATCAGTTAATGAGAAGATTTACAAAAAGAGGTGATGTTGTTTTAGATACTTTTTTAGGAAGCGGAACAACTTTAATTGAATGTAAAAGATTAGGACGAAATGGAATTGGAATAGAATTATTACCAAAAATTACTAAAATGGCAAAACAAAGAATTAGCCAAGAGTCGCTATTTGATAATAAAGTATGATAAAAATAATTAAAATTTTCGGAGATAAATATATAGTAAGAAAAACTTATGACATCGATAATTTTGGAATCGGTCAATATGGCTTTGATGTTTATGATGAGGAAGGCGTCTTTTTATGCCACTTTGCTGGATATAATAGATCTATTGCGTAATTAAACATTATACCCAATTTATGATAGGTTATTATTATATGATAACCTATCAAAAGCTCTTTAACAACCCGGCAAAACTT
>Ga0209101_1001244_pt1 | contig 19309 bp, 13 predicted proteins | sample ConPoolayeCmetaG_FD_185481 | JGI IMG/M metagenome (GOLD analysis project Ga0209101, IMG submission 185481) | Hot spring microbial mat communities from California, USA to study Microbial Dark Matter (Phase II) - Cone Pool mat layer C metaG... ...
TAGGTGAACTGGTGCGTATACAGGTCGCTCTGCGGATTGGGATACTTGGGGGCGCGCAGCAGCGACAGCCGCAGCACGTTCCGCTCGCAGTCGTAGCCGTACTTGCTGTCGTTAATCAGGGCCGCCCCATAACCGGCATCGGACAGATCCGCCCACTTGTGGGCCATCACCTCGAATTTGGTCTGCTCCCAGGTGGTCGTGCGGTGTGTGGGGCGGTCCATGTTGCCGAAGGCGATGTCGTAGCGGGCGTTGAAGGTCTGGATGTTCAGCGGGAACGCCACCTTCAGCAGCTTGTGGCTTTCGTTCCATGTCACCGTGGTCTCGAAATCCACCCACGTTGCATCCTTCCACAGCACGATGCGCTGCGTGAGCGCCGAGTCGTGAATCCTGCGCTTCACCTCCACGGCCACGCGCAGCGGGCCCTGCTCGACGACCTCAATGCTGTCGGCCGGCGCCAGCTCGAAGCGCTTCACGCGCTTGGTGTTGTACAAATCCCACGCCTGATAGAACCCGGCGATGTCCTCGAACAGTTGCAGCTCGTTGCCCACCATGCCCGGCTCGATCACCTCCCGCCGGTTGAGCTTGTCGTAGAAGCTGGTGATCTGACCGTCGCGGTCGAGCTTCACGCGCACGGCCGAGTTCTCCATAGCGCCGGCGCTGACCTTCAGACCGCCGGCGGGCGCCTCGTTACGCCGGTCGCTGGACCTGACCATGCGGAAGGTCTTATAGCCGACGGGCGGGACCTGGCGCGCCTCGAACCAGACTTCGCGCCTGTCTCCGCGGCGTACCACCTGCGTAAGGCACTCGCGCCCGTCGCCGTCGATGATGCGCACGTCGTGCTCGGCCTCCAGCCGCATTGCCTCGCTGCGCTGCCACGTCTGGGTGTTGAAGACGATCAGGGGCACGCCCTCGCCGCTGGTGTCGATCTTCGCGGCCAGCGCTTCCATGGCCGACTTTTGCACCGATTCTCCGGCGGCAATGGCGATGTGGTAGAAGCCTGTCACCTGCTCGAAGGCCTTTGGCACGTGGGTGCCGGTGACGCCGTCGTGGAACTGCGCCTTGAGCAGCTCCTTCCACGCCTCGTTGAGCTTCTGATGGGGGTACCGGAACCCGGCGAACACCATTGCCAGCGATGCCAGCAGCTCGGCGTTGCGCAGGAGGATTTCCGTGTAGCGGTTGAGCTTCTTGAGCCTGCCCTGGGTCGTAAACTGCCCCCGATGCGTCTCCAGGTAGAGTTCATTGCTCCAGACCGGCAGGTCGTCGCGGTCCTTCACTCTTCTGGCCAGGCGAGCGAAGAAGGCCTCGGCGGTGTCGAACTTCAGCCGCGGCACGCCGGGGAAGTTCTGGTATCGAATGGCCCGCTGGATCATGTCGCGCATGACGCCGCTGCCGCCATTGCCCCAGCCGTAGGTGTACAGCGAGTTGCCGCACTGCACCTTTTCCTTGAAGTTCTCCCAGTGCGACTGGAGCTGGAATCCCTCGCAGGTCTGGATGATGTGCGATGAAGGCGAGTGGGCCAGCATGCGCGTGCCGTCGATGCCCTCCCACCAGTAGATGTTGTAGGGCCACTCGTTGTCGCGGTTCCAGATGGACATCTTGTGCGTGACGAAGTAATCCACGCCGCACTTCTTATAGATCTGCGGCAGCGACCAGGTCACGCCGAACAGGTCGCACTGCCAGGCGATGCGCGGCGTCACGCCGAATTCCTTCTGGAAATACCGCTTGCCCAGCATCACATTGCGGATATGGCTCTCGCCGTTGGGCAGGTAGCAGTCGGACTCGCTGAAGCACGCGCCCAGGATCTCCCACCGCCCCTCTTTGACAGCCTTCTGGATCTGCCGGAACGCCTCGGGATACCCTTTTTGCATCTCGATGTAGGTGATCGCCTGGCTCTGGCTGAACTTGAACTGCGGGAACTCCTCCATCAGCCTCAGTTGCGTCGTGTGCGTCCGGCCGATTTTCCGCAGGAACTCGTCGTATTCCCACTTGTAGACGATGTCCAGATGCGAGTGGCCGACGGCCGAGATGAAGCCCGATACGCCGAAGGCATCGAGCTTGTAGATGGTGTCGCGCAGGTACTTGCGCGCCTCGATGGCCGACGCCCGCAGCTTCTGCTGATCGGGCTCGAAAACATCGACGATCTGAAGGGCACGGTCCAGGTGATGGTAGATGATCTGGATCGCCTCCGGGCGGGCATGCGGCTCGCGGGCCGCGCTGAAAGCGGCGGCCATGTCCCAGTAAAGCTCCTCCACGTCTTTGTCGAGCAGGCACATGGAGCTGACCATCAGTTCATGGAATCGCTCCACATCCACCTCATGTTTCTGGAACGTCTCCACTTCGAGCTTCAGCTCGGCTCCGCCTCTGGCCAGATCCTCCATCCAGATTTCGGTGTGGAAGCAGTCGACGCCCTGGCGGTCCTGGCCGTTGACGCGCAACATCCCGTCCCCGCCGACGAAGAACAGCATGAACATCGGCTTGCCGTTGAATTCGCGCGGCACCTTGAAAGTCGTCTTGAGAAAAGCCGTGACCCACAGGTCGCCCCACGCCTGGTCGAGCTTGATCGGCCGCCACTGCGGCTTGTCGACGACCACATACGAGTCCTCGACGGCCGGGTCGGTCCGCTTCAGATCGGCCGAAATCCAGTCGTATCGGCCGCGGCCCTGTTCGTCCTTGCCGCGGTACATGGCGTAGGCGATCTGCCAGCCGTCGATGGGGACGTGGTTGTAGAATCGGCGCGGGCGCAGACGGTCCAGCAACCGCTCGATGCGCTGCGGCTGAGTCATCATGCTGCGCTCTTTGCCGATGAGGCAGGCTTCCCAGTTCTTGATGTGTCGCGATACATCGCCCATGAGTCGAACTCCTGAATCGAACCGAAGAAATCAGCGCGGAGACGCACAGGTGGCATTGGAACCACGGAGGCACACAGACGAACGCAGATGGTGGATCAAGCTGATGATCTGTGCGTATCTGTGTTCATCTGTGGCTTGTGTCCTCTTCTCTGCGCCCTCCGCGCCTCTGCGGTTCATTTTGTCTGTTATCCTGGCAGCAACCGGACAGCATAATACGACAACCCCATCGAATCGCGAACAAGGCTCACGATAAGCCAGAAGGCCGCCGTCGCGGCTTCGCCCACCACCAGACCGATGAAGAACGGCCGGCCGGCGCGGAAACCCCTGGCCCCGCCGAACCGCACTACCAGCACCTTGGCCAGCCACCCCAGGAAAATGCTGAACCAGGTGTGATGGATCGGCCAGGTGTACATCAGCAGATAGCCGATGGGGTGAAGCGGCCAGTTGACGAAGCGCCACTGGAGGGCGGCCAGTCCCGTGGTCAGCGCGACCCCCAGCCCGAAGTGGCCCCGGCGGCTGTGGGCCTCGGCCGGGCCCGTGCGCGGCGGCAGGTAGTCGCGCGTGGGCGCCAGCACGACGTCGCGCGGCGCCGTGTCCAGGCCCCAGGGGTTGACCGGCGCCACCGGGCTCATCGAACGCGTCGAAGCATAGTTGTACTGGATGTACAGCGAGCTGACCCCGGCGATGAAGTACCCCACGATCAGCGCCAGCGCCAGCACGAGCATGAACCGATAGGGGCTGGCCGCGCCGCCCTGTCGGTAGGCCGCATCATCCGCCACGCGCAGGGCGTGGGTGGAGTATACCGAGGCCATTTCACGCGAATCGTTGGTGAAGAGGTTGTGAAACCAGGCCGACATGAAGAAGGACTGCGGTGTGGTTCGCACCGGCGTGGGCAGCTCCGTCAGCGCGAAGATCCAGGGGCGATACAGCGCCGCCTGGAACTGCACGAAGACCAGGCCCGTTTCCGCCGCCACCCGCGCCACCACCACGAACGTCAGCAGCAGCATGAAGACCAGCACAACGGAACCGACTAACGACGCCCCCACGGCCATCAGCCAGGCCACGATCCCGGCGCAGCACAAAAGCAGGCCCCAGCCGGCCAGGGGATAGGGAAGGTAGCGCCCGCGCGGCTCCCTTTCCCGCGGCCCGCGCACCATCTGCCGCAGGATGAGCCACCACTGTCCCCGCCCGATCCAGAGCACGAGCAGGCCGTAGGCAACCACCGCTCCAAACATCTGGTCCTGCTGGGCGGCGCGGGCGAACTCGGCGCCGTAGATCCCGTAGCCGACGTTGACGAGCTGATGCAGCGCGAAAAAGCACCAGACGCTGAACGCCAGCTTGGTCTGCAGGAAGAAAACCACGCCCACCACGCAGAAGAAGATGCGGGAGGCCTTGAACGTGCCGGCCACGTACTGGAGGTTTCCCTCGCTGAAGACGGCGTTAAGGTCGAAGTTGATGGGAATCCGCGGGACGTAGCGCGGGTAGTACTGATTGAGCGGGGTCGTGCTGTGAATCAGAAAGACCAGCCCCAGCGCGATCCAGAACGAGCGGGCGCGAAACAGCGCGTTGACCAGACGTCCCTTCTCCGGCGGCTCGATCAGCGACAGATACACCGAGGCAATGGGAAACGCCAGCCGCTCGTTTTCCACCCACTGTCGCCGCAGCGCCACCGTCAGGCACAGCACCGCCCCGTAGACGAACACCAGCAGCACGCCCCAGGTAAGCGCCGGCATGGCCCAGGCGCGCCACGGTACGGCCGCGATGTTGGAGCGGAAGTTGGGCTGGTCGATCTGCACGCGGCCCCAGTAGTCCTTGAGCACCGGATCGTTCACGCGGTCCTCAAAGCGGTCGCTCTCGAATCGCGGGAACATCCAGTCGGGCAGGTTCAGTTCGCGGAAGATCCGGCCGTAATCCCCGTCGATGCCGGCGTGCTGGTAGACTCCCACCAGCGTCGCCGGCAGGTAGCGCATCAGCCCGCTGCTGGGCAGCGTGCAACTGATCAGCGTCATGCCGAGGATGACGGCCATCTCCCCCCCGCGCAGGGCGCGGGAGGGAATCAGCCGGTGCAGCAGCGCGTTGACTCCCAGCACCAGAAAGAGCATGAACAGCACCAGGCCGATGGGCAGAAAGTTGCCCACCAGGAAGGTGTTGTCCAGCACATAATCGTTGTAGGGCGTCAGCCCGCAGATGAACAGCACCCCCGTCAGACCCAGCAGCACCGCGCGAAGGCTCACCACCGACGCCGCCTTCCCGGCGGCGGCGGGGTTCGCGGTCTGCTGTGCGGCGGTCTGGCTCATCTCTGGCACAGTCCTGCTCCCCGGCGCGATGCGTCCGTGCCCGGTCGCGTCTCGGAGTTCAGACCTGGTTCGTCGGCAATTCCTCGGGTTTCCGGGCTGGTACTTCGTGTCCGCATGCCGCCCGCGCCCGGCTGCAGGAGGCGACTACTGCATCGCCTTGCCGCCGTCCACCACAACGCTCTGTCCGCTGATTCCCGCCGAGGCCTTCGACAGCAGAAACAGCGTCACCGGCGTCACATGCTGCTCCGACAGCGGATAGCGCACGCACTGGCTCTCGACCAGCTCCTTCACGGCCTGGTCAAAACCGTGCTCGCGGACCTGCTTCTCGGTGCGAATCCATCCGGGCGTCACCACGTTAACGCGGATCCCCTGCTCGCCCAGCTCGCGCGCCAGCGAACGCGAGAAGCCCAGAATGCCGGCCTTCGCCGAGTTGTAGATCGTCATGCCCGCGTATCCGAAGTAGTAGTTCGTCGTCGAGATGTTGACGATCGCCTTTCCCTCGCCCTTGAGCAGATACGGCAGCGACGCCTGGGTCATCACGAAATACGACCGCAGGTTGATCGCCACGATCCGGTCGAATTCCTCGATCGGGGCCGTGGCGAACGGAATCCGCGGATCCACCGCCGCGTTGTTCACCAGATAGTCGATCCGGCCCCGGAACTCGCCGGCCTGCTTCGCGAAGCTTTGCACCTGCTTCACGTCCGACAGTTCCGTCTGCACGAAATGGGCCCTGGGGCCCCACTCCTTCACCAGCGCGTGGCCGCGCTCGGCCTGCCGGCCGCAGAAGAACACCTCCGCGCCCAGCTTCACCAGGGTTCCCGACAGATGCCAGCCCAGGCCGTTGGTGCCGCCGGTCACCACGGCCACTTTGCCCGCGAACTCTTCCGCCGTCGGCAGGGGGGGTACGTTCATTTCGCTCATGGCAGTATCACCACCTTGTTCCGCGAGGAACTCTCCATGGTCTTCATGGCGTCGTGAATCCTGTCGAGGGCGAAGCGGTGCGTGATGATCTTGCCGGTGTCGACCAGCCCGCGCTCCATCAGCCGGATCGCGTTCTGCATCGCCAGAGGCGTGGTGCCGAAGCTCGCGTCCATCCGCGCCTCCAGAAAGTGCGCCAGCCCGCCGTCCAGCTCGAACTTCTCGTGCGTCGTGATGCCGAAAACGTTCCACCTCGTGCCCCGCCGCAGCAGCTCGACCATCAGCTTCACCGCCTGAATGGGTCCGGCCGCCTCGACGATCAGATCCGGACCCTCGGGGATGATCTTGTAGACCTCCTCCCTGGCATTCGTGGGATCGATGGCATGCGTTGCGCCGAAGCTCAGCGCCGTCTTGCGGGCGTGCTCGCTGGGATCGATGGCGATCAGGCGCCCCGCGCCGGCGGCCTTGGCAACCATCATGCACAACAGGCCGATGCTGCCCACGCCGATCACGATCACGTCATCGCCCACTCTCATCTGGCTGTACTGCACCACGCCCTTCCACGCGCCGCTCAGCGGCTCGGTCAGCCCGGCCGCCTCGAAGCTCAGGTTCTTGGGCTTGTGAAAGAGGCAGTTCTCTTTGGTGACCATGTACTGCGCGAATGCGCCGGGCCAGACTTCCGGTGGTCCATCGCCGCCGGTCGTGAAGGATGTGCTGCAGTAGTGCGTGTTGCCCACGCGGCAGTGCTCGCAGAAGCCGCAGTACCCCGATGGCTGACAGATCACCTCATCGCCCACCTTGAAATGAGTCACGCCCGGACCGATCTCCGCGACGATGCCGGCCGGCTCATGCCCAGGGATGAAGGGAAACTCGACGTTTCGCCGGATTCCCTTAATGGCCTTGAAGTCGGTGGCGCAGATGCCGCAGGCCTTGATCTGCACCAGCACGGTGCCGGGATCGACCGGCCGTGGTCGGGGCACTTCCTCCAGCCGCAGATCGTTGAAGTCATGCAGTACCGCCGCCAGCATCTTCGGCGCTCCCGGCTCGAGCGGGAAAAAACGCCTCGCATTCCTGTCCGCGGTCGGAACAAGCACTTTCGATGAACTGTTCGCCATACACACTGCCTTTCTTCTGTCTTCTTCAGCCGGTCTTTCGACAGCCGGCTCTTGCCTTCGCGTTCGTGTGCCTCCGTGCTTTCCTTCCCTTCGTCGCTCCGTCGCTTCGTCGCTCTCTCACCGCTTCCTCAGAACCAGCACATAATCGTCATTTGTCACCCCCAGTGCAATCGTGTCCTTCGCCTGGCACGTCCGCGTCGTCATCACTTTCGTGTCCAGATTCCACACCTCCACATCGAACGTTCCCTCGTCCTTAAGTGCGATCTGCTGGGCAACGGCCGCCGGCTCGCCCTTGCGCCGGCCGGCGTCCTTGCCGATCTTCTGATACACGAAGTTTCTCAGATAGACCACGTGCACGCCGCCATCCGCCGACGACAGATACTTGACGTGATACCCTCTGGGAGGGACGAACGGCCGGTACAAATCCGGCAGATGGTGGGTCCCGATGTGCCGCAGATCCCACGTCTTTCCCGCCTTCTTTGGATGCCGCGTCAGCCCGTAGCTGATGCCGTTGCTGATGGCGAACCGGGCAAACTCGTGCAGCTCCGCAAGCTCCCTGCTGGCCATCTTCACGCAGTAGCGGTGCTCGGCCTCGTGGTCCTCTTCCTCGATTCGCCCGTTGCGGCCGACATGCCCGCGGTGTGGACACCACACATCTTCCGGCAGATGGCACCGTTTCGACGGCCTGCGCTCCAGAGCATGGAAGAACTTCACGTGCCGGCTCATGTCGCCCATGATCGTGGGTCTGGCCGGCCGGAAGTGCGCAAAGTCGATCGACTCCATCACCTTTCGCGGGATGTCGAACTCGCCGTGGCCCATGTCCTGCCACATGCCCAGACCGGGGCAGTTGTTCAGCAGCGCGAACCAGGCCAGGTCGCGGACCAGCAGCCGCGCTTCGACTGCGCGATGGCCGCCGGGGAAGTGTCCCGGAGAGCACTCGCCGAACATGGTAGGCCGCTCGCCCTGCGAGTAGTTCATCACCATGTCGAGCATGATGGCGAAGTCGACGCGGTCGGATACGCCTGTCAGCGCCTGGTAGGCGTGGGGGCTGAAGAAGTCCATGGGGATCGCGTCGATCCACAGCAGCGGGTCCTGGGCCGCCACCCCAAATCCGGCGAAGGAGCAGGTCACGGGCACCCCCGGGAACAGCTTGTGGAGGTGTTGGACCAGCGTGGCCGTCCACTTCACCTCCTTGTTGTGGGCCCGCCAGTAGAAGTGGTTGGTCCACTGCTGCTCGTTATAGACTTCGATGCACATCAGCGCCGGATGCCCGCGCAGCAGGGTGGCCAGCTCGTTGAGATAGTCCAGGTGACACTGCAGCGCATCCCTGTCGGTGAAAAACCTGTCGAACGTCAGCCGCGGCTCGTTGAGGTCCAGGAACCTGCGCCGGTGTTCGGGCAGTTTCGATATCTCCTGGGCCGTGTAGCATTTCAGCGCCCGCTCGCGCGTCACACCATGGCTCATGTAGACGCTGCAGCGCGGTTCGGGCACGATGACAAAGTGGATCGCGATTCCCTCCTGGTAACACAGGTCCATGAAGTGCCGGGTCTTCTCCCACAGCGGCATGTTCACCTTGCCGCAGACGTCCAGGGGGTCCTGATTCGGTCCCATCTCGCCGCGGCAGAACATGCGCAGGTAGTTCATGCTCTCGCCCCGCAGCCAGCGCAGCCACTGGCGAAGCTGTGCGTCGGTGGCATCCTGAAACTCGATGATCCGCCCGCCGCCGCCGAAGGGCGACATGCTGCTCAGCCGCGTCTGTCCAGGCTCGATTCCCGCCCAGTCGATGCAGATGAAATTGGCGTAGATGCCGCCCAGCGGAATGAAGCTGGTGCCGTCGAGCTTCTCGAACTTCCCCTGCTTGTTCCAGATGGCCAGGGGCGCTGCGCCCTGGTGCTTCTTGGACATGCTCAGACCTCGCGAGGTGCCTTCCGTGGACGAGATGGCTTCGTTTCGAGGGTGCGCAAATCGCGAATTCTTGGCCGCGACGGCGTACGATCCGCCAATAGCTTAACCAACAGCGGCTCGATTGCAAATTGCGGGCTGCAAATGCTGCAAATGGTCCGGCCAGCGCCGACTTGGCGAGCACCGCCATCCGCCGCATAATCCTGCTGTGCCCCACACACTGTTCATCACGGGTGCCAGCGGCTTCGTCGGCCGGAGCATCGTCGAGCATGCCCTGAGCCTCGGGCACGAGGTCAACGCCCTCGTTCACCGCGCCCCACCGCCATCGGACGGCCGCGTGCGCAGCGTCGAGGGCGACCTTTTCGACGCCGCCACCATGATCGATCCGATGCGCGGTTGTGACGTCGTCATTCATCTGGTCGGTATCATCCGCGAGCGCCGCTCGGCCGGCATCACCTTCGAGCGCATTCACGTGGACGGCACCAGGTCGGTGGTCGGCGCCGCCAGCGCCGCCGGCGTGACCAGGTTCATCCACATGTCGGCGCTGGGGGCCCGCCCCGATGCGCCCGCCAGGTATCACCGCACCAAGTTCGAAGCCGAACAGATCGTCCGCCAGAGCGCCCTGCGATGGACGATCTTCCGGCCGTCGCTGATCTATGGTCCCGGCGGTGAGTTCTGGGAGATGGAGGCCGCCTGGGCACGCGGCACGGCCGCCCCGTTCCTCTTCATGCCCTACTTCGGGCGAGGACTGTTCGGCCATCGCGGCGGCGGGCGACTTCAGCCGATCCATGTTCAGGACGTGGCGCGGGCCTTTCTGGATGCGATCGCCCTGCCGCGAACCATCGGCAAGACCTACGATCTGGGAGGAGCCGAGGCGCTCACCTGGCCGCAGCTTCACCGCCTCTGCGCCCAGGCGCTCGTCGGCCGCCAGCGATGGGTCATGCCCATCCCCGCGTGGAAGGCGAAGCTGCTGACGTACCTCATTCCGGCCGCGCTGCTGCCGTTCAACCGCGACCAGGTGACAATGAGCCTGGAAGACAATACCTGCGATCTGGAAGCGTTCACCGCCGACTTCGGCTGGACGCCGCTCGGCATGCGGGCGAAACTGCGGGGCTGAGTTGGCCGCATCGACGGCTCGATCGCGATTGCCGTTGCCGTCCGACTGGTTCGCTCCTATACTCCGCCCCGCTGGTCCCCACGGAAGGAGAATCCACCTCATGATCCGCAACCGTACGCTGCCTTTGATCGTAGCCGCCGTCGGGCTGCTGTATCCGGCCATCCTGATGGCGCAGAGCGGGCCGGCGCTGCTGCTGAAGCCCTGGCCGAAGGAACAGGTCCTCAACGCCAGCACCGACGTTCTGTTCTTCGGAGCCACCGACGTCGAGCGGACGGGGGAGGACTTCCGCCTCAGCATCTACGAGTCGACCGGCCGCGTGCGCATCCTGCCCGGCAACGTCGCCAGTCCGCGCATCGGTTACGACTTCTACCACCTGCACATCGACACCGACCACGAGCTGCTGCCGCGCCATCTGAGCGATCAGTCGCTGGCCGCCGGGGCGTTCGTCGGTCAGTTCGACGGCTGGTTTGTGGGATTCACCGCGGGTGGCGGATACGCCGGCGACACGCCCTTCTCCGACGGTCAGGCCTGGTACGCCAAGTCGACACTGATCGTCGGCAAGGAGTTCCATCCCAACTCGCAGCTCATCATCGGCCTGGACTACGACGGCAACCGCACGTTTCTCCCCGACGTGCCGCTGCCGGGTTTCGCCTATGCCTTCAAGCTGCCGGAGCGCAACTTCCAGTTCGTGGTGGGCGCGCCGGTCAATGCGCTGATCTGGCAGCCCAACGACAAGTTCAAGGCCGAGTTCGCCTACACCATCAGCGACCGACTGGATGCGCGCGTCGGCTATCAGATCGTCAAGGACCTCAACGCCTTCGTGCGCCTGGAGACCCGCAACACGGCGTTCCACCTGGATGAGCTGGGCGGCAACGACCGGCTCTTCTTCGAACAGAGGCGCGCGGAGGGAGGACTGCTTTGGACGCCCCGCCCCTTCGTCAGCCTGCTGGCCGCCGGCGGCTGGGCGTTCAACCAGAAGTTCCGCACAGGCTGGGACTCGCGCGACCTGGAGACGCTGCTGAAGCTGGACGACGGGCCCTACGTGCGCTTCGCCGTCGAGTTGCAGTTCTAAGGCGCGCGGCGGAGATCGAGGCGATGGCGCCTACGGCGTCGCGTACACCTCCACCTCGGTGTAGTGGTTCTGATCGTCCGAGGTGTTGCCGTTGCTGAACAGCTTCACGTACCGTGCCCGCACGCCCTTGGCGTCCATCAGCCGGCCCTCGAAGCTCTCGAAATACTCTTTGTCCTTGCCAAGACCCATGCCCGACGAGTTGTCCACGTCGTTGTTGTAGATCGTGGTGACGTTGGAGATGAAGTCAGGGTCGTCGGCCACCTGAACGATCACGTCGTGGTACACCCGCGGATCGCCATGGTGATGCCACACCACGATGGCGTGGATTTCATACTGCCTGCCCAGGTCGATCTGCACCCACTGGAGACCAGGCCCCAGCTCCACCCAGTTGCCCTCAGTCCCCTCCTTGTTGCCGTCGGTGATCTGCTCCAGGCGGCCGATGATCGGGTCGCGGTCGCTGCTGGTGACCGGTTTGCCCAGCGCCACGTTCACAGCGCCCTTGGGCGCCAGGAAGGGGGGCCGCGGCGTCTCGCTGGGCTTCTCAAGGTAAGGCGAGTCGGGGATGTTCTTGGGCGTGCCCGTGTACGCCGGCTTGGGCAGCTTGATCTCCAGCGGAGCCAGCTCCCTGGCGGGTTTGTCCTGGGCGGACGCCGACATCACCCATACGCCCGCGCTGATGGCCATCACCAGCGTCCCCGCCACCGTCTGCTTCCATCTGCACGATCTCATGACGCATCGACTCCTTGAAAACCGTTCCGTGCCGTTCAGCTACTACGTCCGGCCCGCTCGCGTGTTGTGGACTACCAACCGCACCATGCGCGCCGGCAACTCATCGCGCGCCACCCATTCCTGTCCATCTTGCCAGAGCAGGTACGCACCCGCCCCCGGGCCGTTTATCATATCCAGCGTGTTGGCCACCAGATAGTCGGCTCCGCTGGCCAAGCGGCTGGCTTGTCCGACGCGGATCAACTCCTCGGCGCTGCAGCCGACCTCCAGCTTGAACTTCACCAGCAGCCCGCGGTGGTTCCATTGCCTGCGGAACAGGTCCACCAGCTTCTCCGTGCGCTGGCCGCGGATCGCGATCTCATCGAACGCGCCACTGACCTTGCCCGCCTGCACTTCCTCCACCGTCCACCGCTCGATGCCCGGACGATCCCCCGCTTCACGCCGCAGCAGACGATACGCGCCGACCGGCCGGTAGTCAGCCACCGCCGCGGACATAAATACGGCATCATAGCGGGTGCGGTTCATGCATTGCGCCAGCGCTTCCTTCAGCTCGCTGTGAGTCGTGAACGGTACAGTCGCGATACGCTCCCGGCCGGCCAGCTCCGCGATGTGGGCGCGGTTGCTGGTGAGCAAATCCACGTGGCCCACTTCAGCCAGCGCCAGCGCTATAGCACGGCCGGTGTTGCCGGTAAAGACGTTGCCCCAATCGCGCACGCGGTCGATGGGCTCGCGCGTGTTGCCGGCCGTAACCAGAAATCGCATGCTCAGATTGTAGCGGCCCCGCAGCGCCACTGCGCCGGCCGGCCAGTTGCGCCGACGCGATCGCCCGAGGGCCGATGGCCTATTGCGCCGACAGCTTCGCCAGCAGCGGCCCGATCACCAGCGCCACCACCGCGATGAGCTTCATGAGGATGTTGAGGCTCGGACCACTGGTGTCCTTGAACGGATCGCCGACGGTATCGCCCACGACGGCGGCCTTGTGGGCGTCGGAGCCCTTCTTGTAGGTCACGCCGCCGATCTCGATCTCGCCTTCGATGCGCTTCTTGGCATTGTCCCAGGCGCCGCCCGCGTTGGCCTGGAAAATGGCCAGCAGCACGCCGGAGACCGTCACGCCGGCCAGCAGCCCGCCGAGCATCTCCTTGCCGGTGGCGGCCCAGACGAACTCGCCGTTGACGTAACCGGGGATCAGCCCCACCACGATCGGCACCGACACCGCCAGCACGCCGGGCAGGATCATCTCGCGGATCGCCGCTTTGGTTGAAATGTCCACGCACCTGGCGTATTCGGCCTTGGCGGTACCCTCGCGCAGGCCGGGGATCTCGCGGAACTGCCGGCCCACCTCCGTGATCATGTCGGCGGCCGCCCGCCCTACCGCGCCCATCGCCAGAGCGCTGAACACGAACGGCAGCATGGCGCCGATGAACAGCCCGGCCATGATCCGCGGGTTGGAAATGTCCAGCGTCTTGATCCCCACCGTCGTCATGTAGGCCGCGAACAGCGCCAGCGCCGTCAGCGCCGCCGAGCCGATGGCAAATCCCTTGCCGATGGCCGCGGTCGTGTTGCCGACGGCGTCGAGCGTATCGGTGCGACGACGCACCTCCGGGGGCAGGTGCGACATCTCGGCAATACCTCCGGCGTTGTCGGAGATAGGACCGTAGGCGTCCACCGCGAGCTGAATGCCCAGAACTGACAGCATGCCCACCGCCGCGATGGCGATGCCGTAGAGCCCCGCGAAGTAGTGCGCGCCCACGATGGCCAGGGCCAGCACCAGCGTCGGGAATCCAGTGGAGCGCATGCCCACGCCAAGTCCGGCGATGATGTTCGTCGCCGCCCCGGTGATGCTCTGCTGGGCGATCAGATATGTCGGGCGGTTCTTCGTCGAACAGTAGTATTCGGTGATCAGGCCGATGGCCACGCCCGCCGCCAGACCGATCAGCACGGCCATCACCACCCCCCAGTTGGTGTAGTTGAACTCGCCGTGGATGCCCATGTCGATCGCCGTCCAGCGCCACGGCAGCATCCACACGATGAGGCCGACGGCCATGACGGCCATGAGGAGGGCGGCCGCAATCTCACCGGCGTTGAGCCCCTTCTGCGGGTCTCCGCCCTCGCGCACGCGGACCATGAACGCGCCCAGGATCGACACCACGATCCCCGCGCCCGCCAGGATCAGCGGCAGATACACCCCCGCCAGCGGCATGTGGCCGGCCGCCTCGAAGTACGGGATGAACGTCGCTCCCAGCACCATCGTGCCGATGATCGAGCCGACGTAGCTCTCGAAGAGGTCCGCGCCCATGCCGGCCACGTCGCCGACGTTGTCGCCGACATTGTCGGCGATGGTCGCCGGATTGCGCGGGTCGTCCTCGGGAATGCCCTCGTAGACCTTCCCGGCCAGATCGGCACCCACGTCGGCCGCCTTGGTGTAGATGCCGCCACCGACGCGCGCGAACAGTGCGATGGACGAAGCGCCCAGGGAGAAGCCCGAGAGGACCGTGATCGCCTGGCCGACCGTGTCGTACATGCGCTCGTAGACGAAATACAGGATGGTCAGCCCGAGCACGCCCAGACCCACCACGCACAGCCCCATCACCAGCCCGCCGGAAAACGCCACGTTCAGCGCGCTGGGCAGCCCGGTCCGCGCCGCATTGGCCGTGCGAACGTTGGCCTTGGTGGCCACACGCATGCCGATGAAGCCGGCGGTCGCCGAACAGATCGCGCCGACCAGGAAGCTGATGGCGATGGCGGCCGTCCCGGCGTTCCAGTTGGCCAGCGCCAGCAACGACGCCACCACAATCGCGAAGATCGCCAGGACCTTGTACTCCCGCCTCAGAAACGCCAGCGCGCCCTCGGCGATGTGGCCGGCGATCTCCTGCATGAGCGGTTCTCCGGCCGGCTGCTCGCTCACCCAGCGGGCGCGCCGCCAGGCGTAATACAGCGCTCCGATGCCAGCCAGCGGGACCAGAAACATGAGAATGTGTTGTGCTGTCATGATGAGTTGCGTGCTCCTCGCTTTTGTCAACGCGACCGACGAAACTGGGTCTGGCCTGGCCGTGTTGCAGGCCGCACCGTCCGCAACGGGGTGGGGGATTATGTCGTGCCTTCGCCCGCCCGTCCAGAGGGGCGCGCCCGCGGGCGAATGACGAAGTCCGCAACCAGAGGCCCGAATCAATGACGAATGACCAAGCCAGAATTACGATGCAGAATAGTGCGCCATTTGGCTGCGGCCGACGGCCGCGGCAAGCTCGCGCCGGCGGGTCGCAAGCTGAAGCTTCCTCCGCTGCCTGCTATCATGATGCACAGTGGTCGGCATGGACAGACCCGCCCATCCTCTGCGGGGCCGCGGCACTGCCGCAAATCCCCGCAATCGCTTCGTGCGGCTCGAGGTCGTAGCTGATCCGGATGCGCCCCTCGAGGAGGAAGCGCCTGCGCCGCGGACGGAGTTTTTCCGCGACGCCTCGCGCAGCGTCATCGCCAGCAACGACAGCCCAGACATCGGCTTCGAGGTCAGCCTCAACCCCTATCGCGGCTGCGAACACGGCTGCATCTACTGCTACGCCCGCCCCATGCACGAGTACCTGGGCTTCTCGGCCGGATTGGACTTCGAGACGAAGATCCTGGTCAAGGCCGATGCGCCCCGACTGTTGCGCAGGGAGCTGAGCGCAAGGTCATGGGTGCCCAAACCCGTGGCCATCGGAACGGCCACGGACCCGTATCAGCCGGTGGAGCGGCGGCTGAAGCTCACGCGGCAGTGCCTGCAGGTGTTCGCCGAGTTCCGCAACCCCGCGACGCTGGTCACGAAGAACCACATGGTCACCCGCGACATCGATATCCTCGCCGCCATGGCGCAGAACCACCTTGTCGTTGTGTCGATCTCGATCACCACTCTCGACAACGAGCTGGCCCGCGTCATGGAGCCGCGCACGGCCGCGCCCGCCAGACGCCTGGATGCGATCCGACAGCTTGCGGCCGCCGGCATCCCCGTGCAGGTGCTGGTCGCCCCGATCATCCCCGGCCTGACCGACCACGAGGCGCCGGCTATTCTCCACGCCGCCGCCCAGACGGGAGCGCGGTCGGCCGGCTATGAGCTGCTGCGTCTGCCGCACGGCGTGGCCGACCTCTTCCAGCGGTGGTTGAGCGAGCATCGTCCCGACCGCACCGCCAGAGTGCTCAACCGCATCCGCGACACGCGCGGCGGCCGGCTCAACGACCCCAACTTCGGCTCGCGCATGTGCGGCAGCGGCTTGTTGGCCGAACAGATTCGCGACATGTTCCGCCTCGCCCGCCGCCGGGCCGGTCTGGATGCCCCCATGCCCGCGCTGCGCACGGACCTGTTCCGCCGCCCCCAGGCCGACGCCCAGGGCCTGCTGTTTTGAGTCCGGGGCACAGCTCCGCCGCCCGCGCATCGCCCTACACGCACGAAGGGGGATGAGGTCACGCGCTTCAGGAGTTCTTCCTGTTCCATGGCTGGAGCCTCCGCTTCACTTCCTCGTCCACCTGTCTCTGGTCCCAGTCGGGATGCTGGCTGCGCACGGCGGCCGCGATCCAGCGCCGGGCAAACGTCCATCCGGCGCTGACCATGAGCATGCGCTCCCCCGGCGTCTTGCGCCGCAGCGCCTCGGCCACGGCGTCATCAACGACTTCGATCTGCCCTGGGTCCAGCCGCCAACGGGTCATGATGACCATCATATCGTGCGCGTGCCCGCCCGTCCCGACGGTGGGCATCTCGGGGTAACCGAACATCCATGCGCGCTGCTCTGTGGGCTGAAACGTGCAGCGGCGGTTACGAGCGGCGTGGCTGCATGGGAAGGGCGAAACGAACGTGGCGCGCGTGGCACCCGTGGCGCGCGTGGTACCGGCGGCTCGCGCGGCGAGACGCCCGTGCTATCCGTGCTATCCATGAAAGGCTTTTGGCAGTCAAGCCCGATTTTGCGCAATACCGACCCTGGTCGAACCCCGGCGCGATCCCAGACGTCGGCCGCATAAAGTGTCACGCGTTCCCCCGAGGGGTATGGCAAGTGTGATTTGACGGCGATGGGCGCTCCGCATAGGCTAAGAGTCCGGCCGTGGCGGCCGGGGCCGGCCCCATCGTCTAGAGGCCTAGGACACCGCCCTTTCACGGCGGCGACAGGGGTTCGAATCCCCTTGGGGTCAATGTGCCGCGGAGTCGAGCGCAGTATGAGCAGCTCCCCCCAGACCGTCGAGGCTCAGCCCTCCACCACCATCCGCGACTACGCGCTGATGAGCGGGGCGGCCGACGAGGACGTGGACGTGCTCTCCGAGGAGATGCTCGTCAACATGGGGCCCCAGCACCCCTCCACCCACGGCGTGCTCCGCATCGTCCTCCGCACCGACGGCGAAATGGTCCTCGACGCCGTGCCCCACGTGGGCTACCTCCATCGCTGCAAGGAGAAAATCGGCGAAAACCTGGCCTACTACCAGTTCATCGGCTACACCGACCGCCTGGACTATCTGGCGGCCATGAACAACAACCACGCCTGGGCCATGGCCGTCGAGAAGCTGGCGGGCATCGAGGTGCCGCCGCGGGCGGAGTACATCCGGGTGATCGCCGCGGAACTGAACCGTATCGCCTCGCACCTGGTGAGCTTCGGCAGCTACGGCCTGGACATGGGCGCGTTCACGCCCTTCCTGTACGCCTTTCGCGAGCGCGAGTACATCCTCGACCTGTTTGAGGAGATGTGCGGCGCCCGCCTGACGCTGTCCTATATCAACGTGGGCGGCGTCACCTGGGACCTGCCCCCGCGCTTCCTCGAAAAGCTCTCCGAGTTCCTCGACTATTTCGAGCCCAAGGTCGACGAGTTCAACGACCTGCTCAGCTTCAACCGCATCTTCATCAAGCGCACCGCCAACGTCGGCGTGCTCAGGGGCGATCTGGCCATCGCTTACGCCATCTCCGGCCCCATGCTGCGCGGCTCGGGGATCGCTTTCGACCTGCGCCGCGACCGGCCCTACAGCGTCTACCCCCAGCTCGACTTCGATGTCTGCGTCGGCCAGGGTCGCATGGGCACCGTGGGCGACTGCTGGGACCGCTACTGGGTGCGCATGGCCGAGATCAAACAGTGCGTGCGCATCCTGCGGCAGTGCATCCGCCAGATTCCCGCCGGTCCCTTCCGAGCCAAACTTCCGCGGCAGATGAAAGTGCCGCCCGGCGAGGTTTACGCCGAATACGAGAACCCCCGCGGCCACCTGGGATTCTTCATCGAGAGTCAGGGCGGTCCCATCCCCTATCGGGTGAAAATCCGCGGCCCGTCCTTCGTCAATCTGGCCGTCACCGGCGAACTGTGCCGCAACGTGCTGCTGGCCGACGTGCCGGCCATTATCGGCTCCATCGATATCGTCATGGGGGAGGTCGATCGTTGAATCCACCGTGGGTCAGCCATGGCCGACGCCGCCACGAGCACTTCGCAGCCGCCTTCCGATCACTACGTGGTCATCGCCGGCTTCGGGCTCCCCGGCCGCTTCATCGCCGAACTGCTGGACTATCATGGCGTCGACTACAGCGTCATCGAGCTGAATCCGGCCGTGGTGAGGCGGTGCCAGAACTCGCGGCTTGTCCAGGGGGATGTTCGCGACCCGGCGGTCCTGGTGCGGGCCGGCCTCGAGCGGGCAACCCTGATGGCCATCACCATCCCCTCGGACCAGATGGTGCACGAGGCGGTGGCCATCGTGCATCGTCTGCGTCCCGAGCTGCGGATCATTGCCCGCGCCGAATACACCTCCTCCGGGCTCAAGGCCCTGAAGCTGGGTGCGCACAGCGCCGTCATCGCCGAGCAGGTGGTCGCCCGCGAGTTCTTCCGCATCATCGACAATGCCCTGACCGGCAGGGACACGCCGGCGCCCGCCGCCCCGTGAGTGCGACGGCGGCGGCACCGTCGGTGCCGCAGCGCCGTGGGGGTTTCGGCGGCCGGGAGCCGCGCGGTGTGCCCGAGCGCGGCGTGGCCCTGGCGCGCGCCGGGAGGCTCGTCCTCGGCGGCTCGCCGCGCCCTTCACAATCCACCCACGGCCTCGGCCAGCCGGCGCAGGGCCTGCGCCTTCTGCGGCTCGCCGACGCGGGCCTTGCGGACGGCATCGGTGAGGATGGCGATGTTGCGGTCGTAGGTTGCGCGGTCGACCGGAAACGGATGGCCATCCTTGCCCCCGTGTGCGTACGAATAGTCCGCCCATTTGCGCCGGGACGCGCCCGGCGGCGGCGCATGCGCCGGGTCGCGGTGCGATGCGGGCGCGCTGTAGATCAGCTCGGCCAGCAGCGAGAGGCTGCGGATGGTGGCCGCGCCGACGTCCTTCAAGCCCAGGAG
>Ga0209101_1001245_pt1 | contig 19255 bp, 15 predicted proteins | sample ConPoolayeCmetaG_FD_185481 | JGI IMG/M metagenome (GOLD analysis project Ga0209101, IMG submission 185481) | Hot spring microbial mat communities from California, USA to study Microbial Dark Matter (Phase II) - Cone Pool mat layer C metaG... ...
GGGAAGGAGCCAGCGTGGCCGTGGGGGCGGTGGGTGTTGGCGTGGGCGAATAGAGCGGCGTGTAGGTGGGCAGTCCCACCCGGGTCGGCAGCGGCGTGTACGTGGGTCGGGGCGTGATCTTTATCGGCGTATACGTGGCCGTGGAGGTGGGCAGCGGCGGCAGATAGTGATTCAGCAGGGCGCACAGCGTCCCAAAGACCAGGCAATTGCCGATCACCAATACCACCAGCAGGATGATGAGCAGCGCACGGTTCAGCCTCATGTCCTACATGATAACCGATACCGGCTTAAGGCGCAAGGGGGCTGTGATTGACATCCGGGCGTAATTAAAACACACGAGGGCACTGCCTCACTCCCCATTTCGTGGCCCTTCGGGGAGGGGAAAGAATGCCTGGTAGGGGGGCGGCGAAGCCGCCGCAACCCCCAAAGAGGTCTTCCCTTTCTCCTCCGCCTGGGGCGGATAAGGGGACCGGAAGAGGGAGAAGATGCTCGGCTGCCACGGTAAATAAAATAATTGTTGTACATACCGTATGGTTTGCAACTTGAAAGAACCCTGTGGGAAACCAGAAGGGGCGGCTATTAACATCGAAATGGTGTATAATTGGGTACGGCCTGTATGCCCGGTGCGCGATGCGGAGAGCATGGTGCGTAGTTCATTCAGATAATGGACCTGGGAGGAACGAACGGCTCCTGGCTTTAAGAAAGGAGGCTCACATGAACACATATACCATGCGTCGCCTGGCCGGCATCGGGGGAGTCCTGCTGATGATGGCGTTACTGATCGCCCCCACCGGCGCGGCCCAGGCTCCTACCCCGGAACTTATCACCCTGGTGCTCACAGCACCCCCCTATCGGCTCATATCCACTGCGGATGGCCTCACGGCCATCGAGGCGGAGGGCTGCGGCATAACCGGCGAGGTCGGCCAGCCCCTGTTGCCCCATCAACTGATTGATGTGGCTCTACCCCCGGACGTGGCCTGGGACAGCCTGTCCCTGACCGTGCGCGATGTGCAGAAGGCCGTCGTGCCCGGCACGTTCAAGCTGCGCACTGCCGTGCCGGACCAGTCCGGCACGGGGGCCCCTCACCCCTTCCCCTCTCCCTATCAGGGAGAGGGCTGGGGTGAGGGTCCGCTCCCGGCCACCATCGTCGAGACCGGCCAGATGCGCAAGTGGCACCTGGCTCGCCTGGACTTCTGCCCGTTCCAGTACGACGAGGCCAGCGGCCAGCTCCGCGTGGTGGAGCAGGCTACGGTGGAACTGCGCTTCACCCGCACCGGCGAGACCGCCAACGCTGACCTGCTGGCGGACACCGTGCTGGACGACGTGGCGGTCGAGCGCGTGGTCAACTATGCGCAGGCCCGGGCCTGGTATCCCCGGGTGGATCGGCCCAGCGCCGTCACCTACGATTACGTGATCATCACCACCAACGCCATCGAGACCAACAGCACCAAGTTGGCCGCCTTTGTCACGCACAAGCAATCGAAGGGGTTCCAGGTGCTGGTGGTGACGGAGGATGACTACGGCGGCCTCGTCGGCCAGGCCCCCAACGGCCGGGAAGAGAAGGTGCGCCAGTGGCTCAAGAACAACTACGTGGCCTACAGCATCAAGTACGTGCTGCTCATCGGCAATCCCACGCCGGGCGGCACCGGCACCACCGCCGTGCCCATGAAGATGTGCTGGCCGCGCAACAACGAATCCGCCGACAAAGAGTCTCCCACCGACTATTTTTACGCGGACCTGACCGGCGATTGGAACAAGGATGGCGATGCGTACTTTGGCGAATACGTCGGCGACTATTCTGGGGTATCCGGCGGCGTGAACCTGATGCCGGAGGTCTACGTGGGGCGCATCCCCTTCTACGGCTCCTACACCGACCTGGACAACATCCTCCAGAAGACCATGGACTATGCCAACGCGGCCAGCACGGCCTGGCGCAAAAGCATCCTGCTGCCCATGGGGTTCCAATCTGCCGGTTATGACGGTGCGCCGCTGGCCGAGCAGATGTGGGCTGACTACCTGAACGGGGCCGGCTATACCCGCTGGCGGCAATACCAGCAGGGCAGCGGCGCCTGTGGGCCGGATTCCACCTACGCCAGCGACCAGGAGCTGCGCGGCGGCACCGTGGTCCGCGACCGCTGGGCCGCCAACGACTATGGCATCGTCTGCTGGTGGGGCCACGGCAGCGCCACTTCGGCCGCCGTGGGCTACGACAGCTGCTGGGATGGCACCCTGTTCGATAACACCCAGACCAGTTCGCTGGACGACGCCCATCCCGCGTTCACCTACCAGTGCTCCTGCACCAACGGTTACCCGGAGAACTCGAGCAATCTCCAGTATGCCATCCTCAAGCGCGGCGGGATCGCCACGGTGAGCGCGTCCCGCGTCTCCTGGTTCAACACCGGCGTGGGCTATGGCGAGTTCGACGGCAGCACCACCAACTCCGGCATCGGCTACGAGTACGTGAAGCGGGTGGTGGCCGGCAACACCGCCAGCGAGTCGCTCTACAACGCCAAATCCAGCATGACGCCAGAGAGCAACACCCGCCTGATGAACTTTTACGACTTTAACCTGTACGGCGACCCGGCGATCCGGATCACCGCGTCCGGCTCCGGATTGACGCCCCGGCTGTTCCTGCCCCTGGTCCTGAGAAGTTACGCTCCTCCCGCCGGTTGGACCACGATCATCAGCGAGAACTTTGAGGGGTCTTTCCCCGGCGCGTGGAACGTCTTTGACAACAACGGAAGCAGCTCCGGGGTCTACATGTGGGGCAAGCGGACGTGCCGGCCCTATGCCGGCAGCTACAGCGGCTGGGGCGTGGGCGGCGGGACGAACGGCGCGGCCCTGAGTTGCGGCAGCAACTACCCGGACAACGCCGACTCCTGGATGATCTACGGCCCGTTCAGTCTGGTCGGTGCCACCGCCGGCGACCTGAGCTACAAGCTCTGGCTGTACACGGAAGGCGGCGGCAACGACGGCGTCACCCGGCTTGCCTCGATCAACGGCACCAACTTCTACGGCACGTTCACTTCCGGGAACAGCGGCGGTTGGATTGATCGGACCCTGGACCTGACCGCTGTTCCCACCCTGGGCAACCTGATGGGCCAGCCCAACGTCTGGGTGGCCCTGAGGTTCTACAGCAACGGCAGCACCAACTATGCCGAAGGGGGCTACGTGGACAACATCGTGCTGCGCAAGTGCATGTCCTCCTCGTGCGCCGGACTGTCCAGCGCCCCACCCGACACCGGTAACAGCGAGATCGTCGAGTTTCCCATAGCGGTGACGTTACCGAAATGACCAGTTAACAAGCCTGGCGAAGGTTCTAAACCTTCGCCGTAACCAGCCTGTACCCTCCCGCAGGTTCGAAAGTCGTGCCCTAACCTGCGGGAGGGTAAGCAGTTACCCTTTGCCAGGCTTTCCCTCTCCTGGGGGAACCATGCGCTTTGGCATCCACATCTCCGTGAGCAAGGGTTTGCAGGCGGCTGCCGGGGTCGCCATTGCGACTACGGCGGAGACGTTCCAGGTCTTCTCTGGCAACCCCGGTGCGTGGCGCACCAGCGCATACAAGGAGCCAGACCTGGCAGCCTTCCGCGCCCTGGCTGAGGCCCACGACCTGGGGCCGGTCTTCCTGCACGCCCCCTACCTGGTGAACCTGGCCTCCCCCCGCGACGACTACCACGAAAAATCAGTGGCGCTGGTGGTCAACGCCCTGGGGAAGGCGGCCCAGTTGGGGCGCGGCTCGATGGCCCTGGCCCACGTGGGGAGCCACCGGGGCAGTGGACCGGCGGCTGGCATCCAACGCCTGGTGGCCGGGCTGGAAGCCGCCTTCGCCCAGGCCCCGGCCGGGGTGCGCTTCCTCCTGGAGCCGGAGAGCGGGGCCGGGGACGAGCTGGGCGCACGCTTTGAGGAGTTGCAGGCCATCTTCGCCGCCCTGCCGGACAAATGGCGCGACCGGGTGGGCGTGTGCCTGGACACGGCGCACCTGTGGGGGGCCGGTTATGATATCGGCACGCCGGCCGGGCTGCACCAGACCCTCAGCGCGTTCGACCGGCTGGTGGGGCTGGAATGGCTCTGGTGCGTCCACGCCAACGACTCATCCAAGCCCTGTGGGAGCCACACGGACGAGCACCAGCACCCCGGCCAGGGGCTGATCGGGCTGGAGTCTTTCCGGGCGTTGGTATGCGACCCACGAATACAGGCAGTGCCGGTCATCCTGGAATTGCCCGGCGAGACGGTGGCAGAGAGTCGGGCCTTACTGGAGGGGATGCGTCGGCTGAGGGAAGGATGAAGGATGAAGGATGAAGGAGACTGCCTCACTTCAGATCCATAGGGAGAAAGCCTTTCTGGGGGTTTTTGCGGCGGCGAAGCCGCCGCAAAAACCCCTACCAGGCATTCTTTCCCCTCCTCGCATCGCGTAGCGGCGACGAAGTGGGGAGTGGGGAAGGGCCCTCATGCGTTTAATTACGCACGATGTCAAGAACATGCCCTTGTTTAATAGACCTGGCTATGGTATAATATAGTCCGTCGCGGTTGTGTCGCGTCGCCGAAAGGCGACGTTTACCATATTCGGGAGGGACAGTGTGACGCTAGAAACCCACGAAAAAGAGGCGATCATCCAGCAGTTTCAGGTTCATGAGGGCGATACCGGTTCACCAGAGGTCCAGATCGCGTTGCTCACCACGCGGATCAACCAACTGGTCAACCATCTCAAGGTCCACAAGCACGATCATCACTCGCGGCGGGGGTTGCTCAAGCTGGTGGGCCAACGCCGCCGACAGTTGGCCTACCTGAGCAAAAAGGATGCGGAACGATACCAAAACATCGTGGCGCGCCTGGGGCTGCGCAAGTAACACGGCCAAAATCGTATGCTGTGCTCCAGTGGACGAGGTTCAGGGGTGATTTGCGCCCCACTCGTCCATTTGTTTTGCCAAGACGTTGGACAAAGGTGTGCGCACCATCAGGAGTAGAGGCTTCAGCCGGATATGGCCCGCCTGAAGGCTCGACTCCAGGACTATTCCAAGGAAATCAAGGGGAACTGGGTAGGGAACCCGGGGGATTAGGGATTGTAGAGCAGTCGTGGCTGCTCGCCAGCCCCTAATCCCTGAGACGTGCCCCAAGCCCGTTTCCCCCATTAACAACATGGAGGAAAAATGATCAAGAACTATCAGACAATGATCGGAGGCCGTAGCCTCAGCTTCGAGACCGGCAGGCTGGCCGGTCAGGCCAACGGGGCGGTGCTGGCCCGCTACGGAGATACCGTCGTCCTGGCTACGGCCGTGGCCAGTAAGGCTCCTCGGGAGGGGACAGATTTCTTCCCCCTCACTGTGGATTTCGAGGAGCGGCTATATGCTGCCGGCAAGATCCCCGGCAGCTTCTTCCGACGCGAAGGGCGCCCCTCGGAGACAGCGATCCTGACCTGTCGGTTGGTGGACCGGCCCATTCGACCCTTGTTCCCCAAGGGCTTTCGCAACGAGGTGCAGATCATCATCACCGCCTTGTCGGCCGATCAGGAGAACGAGCCGGACGTGCTGGCCATGAATGCGGCCTCGGCCGCGCTGGTCTTATCGGACATCCCCTGGGCCGGCCCGATCGGCGCCGTGCGCATCGGCTATATAGATGACCAGTTCGTGGTGAACCCCCTGGAGGCCTCCCTGGCGGATAGCCGGCTGAACCTGGTGGTTGCCGGCACTCGCCAGGCGATCCTGATGGTGGAGGCCGGGGCCAAAGAGGTCTCCGAACGCCTGGTGCTGGAGGCCCTGCGCCTGGCTCACGACACGATCCAGGACCTCATCACCGTCCAGGAGCAGATGGGTGCGGAATTGGGCAAGCCCAAGCTCCAGGTGACTGTCCATCAAGTGGACGAGGCCGTGCGGCAGGCCGTGCTGGCGCGCGTGGGAGACCGTCTGGCCCAGGCCCTGAGCCAGACCGATAAGGCTGCCCGAGGGCAGGCCCTGGACGAACTGACCCGCGAGATGCTGGACGCTTTCAGCGAGACCTTTGAGCCACAAGAGATCCGCGAAGTGCTGGACGAGGAAGCCAAACGCCTGGTGCGTTCGTGGATCCTGGAAGAAGGCCGTCGCCCTGACGGCCGGGCGTTGGACGAGATTCGCCCTATCTCGTGCGAGGTGGGGTTGCTGCCGCGAACCCACGGCACCGGCCTGTTCACGCGCGGCGAGACCCAGGCCCTGACCATCGCCACTCTGGGTACACCCCGGGACGAACAGTTGCTCGATGGTCTGACCCTGACCGAGAGCAAACGCTATATGCACCATTACAACTTTCCGCCCTACAGCACCGGCGAAGTACAACCCCTCCGGGGCCCCAGCCGCCGGGCCATCGGTCACGGGGCCCTGGCCGAACGGGCCTTGCTCCCGGTGTTGCCGGATGAGGAGCAGTTCCCCTACACCATCCGCCTGGTGAGCGAGATCCTGTCGTCTAACGGCTCCACGTCTATGGCCAGTGTCTGCGGCAGCACGCTGGCCCTGATGGATGCCGGCGTGCCTATCAAGGCCCCGGTAGCCGGCGTAGCCATGGGCCTGATCGTGCAGGATGGTCGCTATCGCATCCTGTCAGACATCCAGGGGATCGAAGATCACCTGGGAGATATGGATTTCAAGGTGGCCGGCACCCGGCAGGGGATCACGGCGCTGCAGATGGACATCAAGGTCGCCGGCATCACCCCGGAGATCATGGCGGAGGCCCTGGAGCAGGCCCGGCGCGGCCGGCTCTATATCCTGGACAGGATGGAAGCCACCATCGCTCAGGCCCGCCGGGACCTCTCCCCCTATGCGCCGCGCCTGGTGCGGATCAAGATTGACCCGGAAAAGATCGGCACGATCATCGGCCCCGGCGGCAAGATGATCCGCGCTATCCAGGAGGAGACCAATACCAAGATTGACATCGAAGATGACGGCACGGTGACCATTGCCTCCACCAATGGGGTCAGCGGCGACCTGGCAGTGAAAAAGATCAAGGACCTCACCGAAGAAGTGGAGGTGGGCAAGATCTACCTGGGCACGGTGAAACGGCTCATGGACTTTGGGGCCTTTGTGGAGATCCTGCCCGGCAAAGAGGGTCTGGTGCGGATCAATGAACTGGCCGACTATTACGTCTCGCGCGTGGAGGACGCAGTCAAGGTGGGGGACGAGATCATGGTCATGGTCACCGAGATCGACCACATGGGCCGGATCAATCTCTCGCGGCGGGCGGTGCTGGAAGGCCGCACCATGCCGGGTGAAACGAAGGGGGCCAGTGCCGGCGGCCGGCGGCGCGGGCCCCGCGAGCGAAGCAACGAACGAGACGGTGAGCGCCCGGTACGTCGGCGGCCCCGCGCCCGGCGAGACCAGACCGGCGGTGGGAGCCGAAACTCCCAGGGACTATGAAAGGCGTCACCTTTAACGTCCAGCGCTTCAGCACAGAGGATGGGCCGGGCATCCGCACCACGGTGTTCTTCAAGGGCTGCCCGCTACGCTGTGCCTGGTGTCATAACCCGGAGGGGTTGTCACCGCAGCCGGAGCTGGTGTGGTACGACACCCGGTGCATCGGCGCGCGGGATTGCCTGACGGCCTGCCCGCAGCGCGCCCTGGAGCTGATGCCCCAGGGAATGCGCATTGACCGGGCGCGCTGTACGGCCTGCGGCGCCTGCGTCGCTGCCTGCCCGGCCAGCGCGCTGGAGGTCATCGGCCGGGAGTGGACACCGGAGACCCTCTGCGCCGAGGTGCAGAGGGACGCTGTGTTCTACGAGACCTCTGGTGGCGGCGTCACCTTCTCCGGCGGTGAACCTATGTTGCAGGCCGGGTTCGTGCTGGCCCTGGCCCGGCTCTGCCGTGCCGCCGGCCTGCACGTGGCCCTGGATACCTGTGGGATCGTTCCGTGGGCCAGCTACGAGGCCCTGCTGCCCTGGGTGGACCTGGTGCTCTATGATCTCAAGCTCTTTGACGGCGCGGGACACCGGGCCGCCACCGGCGCGGACAACACCGGCATCCTGGAGAATGCCCGGCGCATCGCCGCCGCCGGGATGCCCATGTGGATCCGCACGCCGGTCATCCCCGGTTACACCGCCAGCCCGGAAAACATCGCCGCCCTGGGAGCGTTCATCGCCGCTGAACTGCCCACCGTGACGCGCTGGGACCTGCTGGCCTATACCAACCTGGGCCAGCCCAAGTATCATCGCCTGGACAAAACCTACGCCCTGGAAGGCGTGCCCCTGCTGACCCGTACCGAGATAGAGGCCTTGCACGCTGTGGCTGTGGCGCACGTGCCGGTGGCGGTCTGGTCCGGGGCCACGCGCCCGTCAACCTAAAAAATGAGGACGCCATGCTCACACGTTGGTTCGCGTTGCTGGCCCTGCCGTTGCTGATCGCCCAGTGTTGTTGGGCCCTGCCGTTCACGCAGCCGCTGCCAGTGGGGAGCACGGCGCCGGACCTGACGCTGCCCAGCGTATCCGGCGGTGACATCTCACTGACCTGTTATCGCGGTCGGCCGGTCCTGCTCAACTTCTGGAGCACCACTTGAAAGCCTTGCCTGGAAGAGCTGCCGGTCCTGGCAGACCTGGAACGCGAGTTCGCGGCGGAAAAATTGGTGGTGCTGACCGTCTGCCTGGGCGCGTCGCCGGCCCAGGCGCGGGCGGCCTTGCAAAAGGCCCGGGTCAACCTGATGACCCTGGTGGATGAGGGTTGGAAGACCCAGGGTGCGTATGGCGTTCGAGGCACGCCTACCACCTATCTCATCAGTGCCGATGGCGTGATCCTGATGAGTGATGTGGGCTATGGGAAGGGCAAAGAGGAGTATCTGCGCGCCAGGATCCGGCTTTTGTTGAACAATCGAGACTGAAAGCGAGGTGTGCGATGTTCATGCTCGCGGCGGGTGTGCCCGGCCCAGGCCGGACTGGGTCACCCGCCGCCGGGCGCGGGGTCGCAGACCCCGCGCGAGCACATATTATACGAGGAGGAACCAAGCACGTGGATAGCTATTTCGCTGATCGGGTATGTCTGATCACCGGCGGCGCCCAGGGGATCGCCTGGGCACTCACGCAGGCCCTGGCCGACCGGGGCGCGCGGGTGTATGCCTGTGACATCTCAGAGGAAAACCTGGCCCGGGCCAGCCAGGAACTGGCCGCCCTCCCCTGGGCGGACCGGGTCACTCTGACCCGGTGCGATGTGACGGACCGTGAGCGATTTGAGGGGTGGATCCAGCAGGTTCATCACCAGGCCGGGCGCATTGACGTGCTGGTGAACAGCGCTGCCTTTGTGCGGGGGCAGGACGTGATCGAGATGTCTGTGGAGGACACCCTGCGCACGATGCGCGTTGGTTACGACGCCATGGTCTATAGCATCAAGACGGTGCTGCCCCTGATGCAGGCCGCTGGCGACGGGCATATCGTCAACTTTGGTTCCTCAGCCGGCCGGGTCTTTGTCGGGGGACATTCGGCGGCCTATGCGGCCACCAAGGCCGCCATTGACGGCTACACACAGATGCTTCAGTTTGAGTTGCGCGGTTCACCCATCCACGTACTATTGGTTCGCCCGGCGGTGGTCGCTGGCACCGATTTCTGGCGCAAGGGCGTGGACTCGAAGCGCAACCCGCGCCTGGGTGATTTTGTCCCCTACGTGACCCCGCCCCAGATCGCCGAGGCCGTGGTGCGCGCCATCCGCGACCGCCGCCTGATCCTGGATATTCCTCGTTTCCTCTGGTTGTTCTATTTCCTCTTTGGGTTATCGCCGCGCCTGACCTGGTGGCTGTTCACCAGAGGCGGCCGCGCGCAACGCGATTATGGGCAGGTGGAGTGGCGGTATACGCCCCAGGCTCGCTCTTAGAACTCATCCTGGCGTGCCCGGCGGTAAAATCATCGGTCAACACCCACCAGGGAAACCACCTGGTGGGTAATTGTTTACTGGACAATTCTGGAGTCGAGCCTTCAGGTCTTGTGGTCACGACCGGCTAAAGCCTATATTCCTTGTGGTATGCGACCAGTTGTCCAAAGTCCAATGTTCATATATCGGCCAGGTACGGGATGGTGGACGACGCCTGGGGCATGAGGCCCACGCGAGCGCCCGGCGGCAGATCGGATAGGGCTTGGGCGATGGCAGCCTCCAGGCTGGCCGCCGGGTCCAGCAACAGCGCCCTCATGCGGTCCGGGGCCAGGTCTGTGACCCAGAACACGCGCACCCGGGCGGCGTCGCGGGCGATCAGGTAGGCTTTGTGCGGCCCCACCCGAAACCCCTCGCGCTCAAAGCGGGCGATGACCTCCTGGTGGGAGCGCAGCCCCATCACCCAGGATTCGTAGCTCTGGCTGCCGCTCCCCTCCGGGCAGGCCGCGGCCACGATCACCGTCCCCCCGGCGCGCGTGACCAGGCTGGCGTGGGCCAGGGCCTTTTGCGCCTGGTAGACGTTGATGTCTTTGGGATGCCCGCCCGGCGAGGCGATCACCAGGTCGAACGGCGCGGCGACGGCCACCTGGCAGACGGCCCGGCTCAGCGGCACGCCCGCTTCCATCACGGCCCGGGGATCGCCGGCCAGCACGTGGACAATCTCCCTTTGCTCGTTGAGGATGGCGTTCAGGGCCAGGTGCACGCCGATGGCCTGCCCGATCTCCTCCACGTCCTGCCGGGTCGGGTTGTTGGTGTAGCGGCCCAACCGGGCGCGCGGATCGGTCATCAGGGCATGGTTGTGGCTGATGGTCTCGCGCCCGGCCAGCCCGATGGCCGCGCTCTTGACGCCGCCGGAGAAACCCTGGAACTGGTGCGGCTCGATGTCGCCGACGACGATCCGCAGGTCAGCCGCCGCGAAACGCCGGTTGACCCAGATGGGCGTGCCCCGACTGGTCCGCCCCCGATATGACAGGCCGGCCCGGTCGTCGCAGTCGTGGCAGAGCACCGGGTAGCGCGCCAGCACATCGGCCGGCACGACCCTGCTGTACTCCTCCGGTGGCATGGGAGGGTGCGCACCGGCCGCGATGACCAGCAGGATCGCCGCTGGTGGCAGCCCCAGCCCTTCGAGTCGTCGCAGCAGCGGCGGCAGCAGGTGGGCGTGGGGCACCGGCCGGGTCTTGTCATTGATGGCGATGGCCGCCGAACGAGCATCCCGAAAGGCGGCCCAATCCACGCCGTCCAACGCGGCTTCGACCGCGCCGGCCGGGTCCGGCGCGGCCGGGGTCGCCGGCGGCGCGATGACCTGCGCCGTCACCCCAGCCGGCAGGCTGAAATCCAGTTGCCTCGCGCCATAAGGTACGCGGAACATCGTTTTCTCTGCCACGAATTACGCGAATCTCCACTAACTCTTTTCTATTCGTGCTATTCGTGCTATTCGTGCTATTCGTGTTATTCGTGATTAAAAGGGCTACTCGTAAGGGGTCTGATCCCAGAAGGCGGCGAACCGGGCCAGGCCCAGGTGGGTGTAGGGATGGTCGAATAGCTCTTTGTAGACGTCAAAGCCGGCCGTGACGATGTCGGCCCCGGCCACCGCCGCGTCCACGACCTGCCGGCCGTTGCGGACCGCCGCCACGATGATCTCAGTGGCGAAGCCATAGTTGTCGCGGATGGCGACGATCTCCTCGATCAGGCCCCGGGTCTCCTCGCCGTTGGCCTCCTTCCAGCCGATGAACGGCGACACGAAGCAGGCCCCCATCCGCATGGCCTGGAGGGCCTGCCCGGCCGAGAAGACCAGCGTCAGGTTGCTGCGGATGCCCTGCTCCTTGAGCACGGCCACAGCCTTGAAACCGGCCTCCGTGGCTGGCAGCTTGATCACGAAGTTGGGGCTGATGGCCGCCAGCTTTTCCGCTTCGGCCACCATCGCTCGATGATCGCTATGGTGGGGGTTGACCTCCACCGAGATCGGCTTGTCGGTCCCCTGGAACAGGCCGGCGATCTCGCGGATGGCGACCAGGAACGGCTTGCCGGCCGCCTGGACGTGGCGGGGGTTGGTGGTGACGCCGTCCAGGTTCCACATCTCCAGCCCATATGCGATCTCGTCCACGCGCGCGCTATCCAGAAAGAACTTCACCGTCGAACCTCCTGTTTTTTTTCACCACGAAGGGTAACTGCCTACCCTGAACCCTCCCGCAGGTTAGAAAGGGGCTGGCAACCGATGCAGCCGGTCATCTGGGCGTGTTCTGGTCTGGTCATTACGCCCAAACCTGCGGGAGGGTAGATAGTTACCACGAAGGACACAAAGGACACGAAGGCTGTCACGAGAGGAACCTTTGTGTTCCTTCGTGTCCTTTGTGGTTTTCGTGCTCACGCGGGGTCTATGACCCCGCGTCCAGCAGCGGGTGGCACACCCGCCGCGAGCATGAACCTTTGTGTCCCTTCGTGTCCTTTGTGGTTTTACCAATCACTCATGCCCCGCAATGGCCTGCCGCCACTCGGCGTCCAGACCCAGTTCTTGCGCCCGCTCCAACGTGGGCACGCCGTCCGCGTCCCAGCCCATGAGCGCGTAGTATTCATCCAACATGACCTCGAGGGGCACCACGTGGCCGGCGCTGGGGCCGGTAGGCATGGGTTCCGCCAGCAGACGCCGGGGCAGGGTGTCGTCCCGGCGACGAAACCCCTCGCGCACGTTGAACAGCCGTTCCAGGTTGACGATCCGCCCGGCGGCCCGGAGCGCGCCCGGCTCATCCAGGGCCTGGCCGGTCACGGCCCGATACAGGGCCAGCATGTCATCCAGCCCCAGCACGAAGCGCATGGACGAGCACAGGGTCAGCGAATCCACCACGGCCATGATCAGTTGGGTATCGCGCACCAGTTGGGCCTTGCCGTCGGGTCGCCAGCGCCGGGTCGGGTCGCCGGCGGTCTCGGCGGCCATGGTGGGGGCGATCATGTGGTGGCCGCCTTTGGGCGAGATGGCATACGACAGCCCCATGCCCACCACGCCGCGCGGCTCATAGGTCGCCAACTCCTGCCCCTTGACGTGCATGGCGAGGTCCGGCGCGCCCAGCTTCTCTGCCGCCCGGCGCGACCCCTCAGCCAGCAGGTCGCCCAGGCCCCGGCGTTCGGCGATGGCCTGCACGAGGGCGAGCAACGCCTCGCCGTTGCCAAAGCGCAGATCCAGGCCGTCGGTCTCCGCCGGGCCGATGACGCCGCTCTCGAAGCACTCCATCGCCATCGAGACGACCGCGCCGGCCGACATGGTATCCAGGCCATAGGCGTCGCAGATGGCGGTGGCCGCCACGATGACCGCCGGGTCCGCGACGCCGCAGTTGGGACCCAGCAGGCCGATGGTCTCGAACTCGGACCCCTCGATGGCGGTCCCGGCGAACGGCCCGGCCGTGACCGGCGAGACCTTGCCGCAGGCGATGGGACAGCCGTAGCACGAGTTGTCGCCGATGTAGACCTGCTCCCGAAGCCGCACGCCCTGGAGCCGGTCGGCGTCCTCAAAATAGCCGGTGGAAAAGTTGCGCGTGGCCCAGTAGCCCAGGGCGTTGGTGCTCTCCACCATCTCCGGCGTGCCGTAGCGTCGCCGGATGCGGGCCTTGGGGTGCTCGGCCAGGGCCGCGTAGATGGACTCCGCCAGCCGGGCCAGGCCGGCCGGGTCGGCCACACGCAGTGTCCCGTGGACGGCCACCGAACCGGCGCCGCGCACGGCGATGGCCTTCAGTTTCTTGGCCCCCATCACCGCGCCGGCCCCGCCGCGCCCGAACTCGCGGTGATAGTCGGCCTGGATACAGGCGAAGCGGGCCAGCTTCTCGCCGGCCGGGCCAATGACGGCCACGCGCACGGCCGGGCCGCGCAGCCCGGCGCGGATGGCGTCCTCCGTGTCGTGGGTGAGCCGGCCCCACAGGTGGCCGGCGTCGCGCAGCTCCGCGCGGTCGTGATCGATCCACAGGTAGACCGGCCGCTCCGATTGTCCCTCCACGATCACGCCGTCGTAGCCGGCGAATTTCAGCTCCGGGGCCAGGTGCCCCCCGCACAGCGAGAACGAGTACGTGTGCGTGAGCGGCGAGCGGAACGTGACCGTGATCTTGTTCGCGCCGGGGGCCAGCGTGCCCACCAGCGGGCCGGTCAGGAAGATGAGCTTGTTCTCTGGCCCCAGCGGGTCGGTGTCGCGCGCCAGCTCGTGAAAGAGCAGGTATGCGCCCACGCCGCGCCCGCCCAGGAACCGCTCGAACAGTGCGCGCGGCGTCGGCTCGTGCTCCACCGCGCCGCGCGTCAGGTCCACGCGCAGGATGCGGCCGGCCAGTCCATCGCTTCCGGTCATCGGGCCGCCTCCTCTGCCTGGGCCAGGCGATATTCCCGGTAGCCCCGGTCCACGGCGTCCAGTTCCAGGAACATGATGGCCGCCTCCGGGCAGTACCTGACGCACTGCGGGTCGCCGCCGCACAGGTCGCACAAGAGGGGTGTGCCGGCCTCCGCGTCCATCTTGATGCAGCCGCGCGGGCAGCTTTCCAGGCACAGCCGGCACCCGATGCACGCCTCGGCGTCCAGCAGCAGGCCGCCGGTGGCCGGGTCGCGGGTGATGGCGTTCGCCGGGCAGACGGCGATGCACGGGGCTTTGACGCACTGGGAGCACGTCACCGGGATGTTACGTTGCCGGTGATGGTCCCGGTGGACGCTGACCCGGGACCGGGCGGGATTCATTGCGCCGTGGTGTTGCATCGAGCACCACTGCTCGCAGAGCCGGCAGCCGGTGCACCGGTGCGAGTATACAGCCAATACCCTTTGCCCCATGCTCTCTTTCCCCCTGACTCGGACCAGTCGAAACCAAAAGGATTTCAGACAGGACAGAATTCACAGGATTTTATCGTACATCCTGTAAATCTTGTGAATCCTGGCCTATACTTTTTACCTTTGTGTCTCTTCGTGTCCTTTGTGGTTCATTAAGGTCCTACTTCATCCCGGTCGTCGCGATGCCGGTGGCGATATACCGCTCCAGGAACGCAAAGACCAGCGTGATCGGCAGCAAGGTCAGCACCGTCATCGCCAGGATATAGTTCCACTGGACGTTCAACTCGCCCTGGAACGAGTTCAGGCCCACCTGCAGGGTGAACAGCTCGGATTTGCTGACCACGATCAGGGGCCAGAGAAAGTCGTTCCAGCGCCACATCACCGAAAAGATCGCCAGCACGGCCAGGGCCGGCGCGGCCAGCGGCAGGATGATCTGCCAGTAGATGCGCCACTCGCTGGCCCCGTCAATCCGCGCCGAGTCCAGCAACTCGTCCGGGATGGTGAGCATATACTGGCGCAGCAGGAACACGCCGGTGGGTGTGGCCGCGCCGGGGATGATCAGCCCCCACAGGCTGTTGACCCAGCCCACCTTGGCCAGCACCAGGAAGGCCGGGATAAGGATCACCGACACGGGCACCATCAGGGTGCTGATGATGATCAGGAACGTGAGGTCACGGCCCCGGAACTGGTACTTGCTCAGGGCAAAGGCCGCCATACTGTTGATGAGCAGGGTCAACGCCGTCGCCGCGCAGTTACTCAGTGACGGCCCCCAGAAGCTGTGGCCGGTGCGGTCAATCGCCACGGCATAGGGCGTATTGGTGGCTTTGGCGACTTGCCTGGCCGCCGTCACCCACTCCTCCCAGGTCACCTTGTCCCTGGTATCGCTGGGGACGGGCACACCGGCCTGCTCGAACAGGGTGCGGTTGATGAACGGCCCGGTGATGGTGAACTGGGTGGGGAAGCCGCACAGGCTGGTCTTGTCCTCCGGCTTGCGCAAGGACTGCAACACGGCCGGCGGCCAGTCGGCGGCCCAGGCATCGGCATTCTTCATGTACGGGCGCATGTCCAGGTATTTGCCGGCGAAGCGGGCCACGTCGGTGACGCGGGCCATGTCCGGCGCCGTCCCGGCCTCCACCTGGCCTTGCAGGATGTTGTGCAGGTCCTTGTAGGCCACCGTGTCCATGACGATCTTGATGCCGGGGTTGGCGGTCTCATACCGGTCCAGCAGCTTGCGCATGACCTCGCCCTCGTTGCCGTCGTTGTACCACATCATGCGCAACTCGATCGGCTCGACGGGCTTGGTGGGTTCAGGGGCCTTGGTCGGTTCCGGGGCCTTGGTCGGCTCCGGGGCTTTAGGGGTTGCGGGGCCGTCGTCGGCGTGGCCGGCGGTGGGTATTGCACGGCCAGCAGCATCACGACGACCAGGAACACGAAAAGGGTGCGGCATTTCATGGGGTTCTCCTCCTTTAGAGAATATTGCGGTTGAGCCTGCCTCGATTGCGAGGACATTGCCGCATGTTGATGCTCGGGTTCTGTTTGCCAACGCACGTGCATCAATGGGGATCGGTGTTTGCTCTGGTGTGCTCACCTCATAATATGTGCTCGCGCGGGGTCTGCGACCCCGCGCCCGGCGGCGGGTGACCCAGTCCGGCCTGGGCCGGGCACACCCGCCGCGAGCATGAAGTTTGCTCTGGTCTGCTCACCTCCTTTCCACACGCTCAAGCGTACAGGCACGCTCAAGCCCTGACTGGCTATCACATCAGGGCGGCTTTCCATAGCCGCCGCACCATCGGCAGGTGTGGAAACCTGCCCTACGCGATAACAAGACAGTCGGCGCGCTCAAGCGCAGGGGGTCTATAGTCGCAGAACGGCCAAGTCCAACATCGCGGCCAGGGCCAGCAGGGCCGGCTCGTGGCTCCCATAGGTCAACGCCAGGTGATGCTCCAGCCCCTCGCTCAAGATGGTGTCCAGCACCTGAACTGCTGGTCGGTCAAAGCGCAGGACGCCGGAGGTGCCGGAGAAGCTCAGCGGCGCGCGCAGCATCTCCCCAGTCCCCACCACCAGGCGATAGCCGCCGGCCGACTCGCTCAGCCGGGCCAGGGTCACCCGGCCGGGCCGCAGCGGAAACTCCAGCAGCAGGGGCAGGTGGCGGTTGGAATGCACCGTGCCCCGGGGCCGCACGCCCGGGTCCGCCATACTCAAGGGGGCCAGCCCGCAATGCCATAACACGGCCACGTCCTCCGCCGCGTCCACTGCCACCAGGTCGGTGCCAAAGGCCGGCTCACCGCTGATCCACTGGAGGATGAGCTGGGTGATCGTGCCGTGGACATCGGCCTCGCAGCCGCACGGCGTCAGTTCGTCGCTCAGCATGGACATGGCCCCACAGGCGGCGCAACCCAACTCGGTAAAGAACTCCGGCCAGCAGCGCACGGCCAGGCCGTCCAACTGCTCCTGCGTCGCCAGGTGGCGCAGCGCCCGATAGGCCGCCAGGGTCCCGCGCAGCGCGGGCTGGTCCAGTTCGGCCAGGCCATCTACCCGCTGGCTCAAGCAGGCCAGGCTCTCGTCAATCTCACCGGGTGTGACGGCCCGGATGCGCTGAAAGAGGTCCGGCAAGGCCACCGGGACGACCTCGAGGCCCAGCCGGGCCTGCAACGCCGCCCGGTCCCCGGCGCAGGGTTCAAAGCCCGCCGGGTGCTCGCCGAGGCGGCCGATGCGGGCCTGGCGTAGCCGCTGCCGGGCATGACCGGCGCGGGCCAGGGTGCGGATCGTTTCCACCGCCTGGTCGTTGTCCGGCGGCGCGTAGAGGTGGTGATAGCGATGCCCGGCGCGTTTCAGGGCATACGCGCCCAGGTTGACGCCGCACAGCGAGTTCAGCCGCAGCCGGCCGCCGGTGCGGGCCTCCGGGATGGCCCACAGGAGCAAGGGGGCGTCCACCGCCCCGGCCAGGCTCATCACCATCGTGCTATCGGCAAAGGTGGCCTGCAAGACCACCAGCAGGTCCGGCGGGCGGGCCGCCAATGCCTGGGCCGCGCCCCGGGCCTCGTCCAGCGTGGTGACCAGCGACGCCGGGCCGGTCAGCGTGAAGCCGGCCTCCGTCAAACGAGATCGCACCCGGGCTACGACTTCCGTCGCCAGGGATATGTCAAAGGTCGTGCGGGCCAGGGGGACCAGGCCCAGGGTCAGGTCAGGGAGCGTCATCACGCCGTCTCCGGCTGCTGGTAGAAAAAGGCGTTCAGGGCCAGGGCGGCCGCCCCGACCACACCGGCATAGGGGCCGAAGCGCGCCGTCTGTACGCGCACCTGTTCGCCCAGGCCGGCAAAAGCCCGCTGGCGGATCGTCGCCTCGATGGTCGGCACCAGCAGGTCAGCCCCCTGGGCGTAGATGCCCCCCAGCACGATCAGGTCCGGGTTCAAGACGTTCACCAGGTTAGCCAGGGCCAGGCCCAGATAGTGGGCGCGTTCGCTGAGCATGGCATTGGTGGCTGCGTCCCCGGCGCGCGCCGCCGCAAAGACCCGTTCGATAGGTGTCCCCACTCCGTTCTGCAACTGGTCGGCCAGAAGACCGGCGGGGTTCTGCGTCGCCAGTTCCTCCGCCAGGCGTATGATGGCCGGCTCCGACACCAGGGTTTCCAGGCAGCCACTGTTGCCACAGCGACACGGGGGGCCGTCGTGGGGGATGATGGTCGTGTGGCCGATCTCGCCGGCACCGGCTGCGCTACCCCGGTACAACCGGCCGTCCACCACGATCCCCGCGCCGACCCCGATACGGGCATAGACGAAGGCCAGGGTGCGCACCTCCCGCCCGGCCCCGAACATGGCCTCGCCCAGGGCCATGGCCCGGGCGTTATTATCCACGCAGACCGGCAGCCCCAGCCAGTCGGTGAACCAATCCCGCAGGGGCAGATCGCGCCAGCCCAGGTTGGGGGCCAGGACGTTGACCCCGGTGTGCGGGTTGACCAGGCCGGAAGCGCCGATCCCCACGCCCACCACGGTCTGGGGGTTCACGCCGCTCCGGGTGATGGCCTGGCGCACCAGGGCGGCGGTTTCCACCAGGATCTCCTGGGGCGGTCTCTCCAGCGGATGGGCCAGGTCGAGGGTGGGTGAGAGGTTGGCGTGCAGGTCAGCCAGAGCGACCCGGATACGGCCCACGCCGATGTGGATGCCCACGGCGTGACGGGCGTTTGGGACCAGTCGCAGCGCGGTCTGGGGCCGACCCACGCCCCGGGGTTGCGTGGAGATCGAGTCCCCGTCTGTGGTAACGAGGCCCTGCTCCAGCAATTCGGCGATGAGGTTGGTGATGGTGGTGGTGGAGAGGCCGGTGAGCTGGGCCAGGCGCGTGCGCGAGACCGGCTCATGTTGGCGCAGCATGAGCAACACCGCGCGCCGGTTCTGGGCCTTGACCGTGCTGACATTGCCGCCGAGGGCGAGCAGGTCGGTCATCGTCTCAGCTCATCGGCCCGCTGAGCGGGTCGAATTAATTAATCAAAGGTAAAAATTAATCCGGGGGAATTATACACCAGGCCAACGCGGATGTCAAGAACGCGACTTTTGTCACAGCAGCTTCACTGATTCCGGGTTATAATTGGAGCAGCAAAAGCG
>Ga0209101_1001247_pt1 | contig 19244 bp, 22 predicted proteins | sample ConPoolayeCmetaG_FD_185481 | JGI IMG/M metagenome (GOLD analysis project Ga0209101, IMG submission 185481) | Hot spring microbial mat communities from California, USA to study Microbial Dark Matter (Phase II) - Cone Pool mat layer C metaG... ...
TGGTGCAGATAGGCTTGCCACTGGCGGTAGCGGGGGTGGTGGTGGTGCTGCTGGTGCACCTTGCCCGCGGCACCCACGACCGCTGGGTGGGCAGCGGCCTGGCCCTGGTGCTGGGGGGAGCGGTGGGCAACCTCACCGACCGCCTGCTGCGCGGCGAAGTGGTGGACTTTCTTTACTTTTTCGTCACCACCGCGCGCGGCGAGCTCTCCTGGCCCGCCTTCAACATCGCCGACAGCGCCATCACCACCGGCGCCGGCCTGATTATCCTGGGAGAGCTGCTGCGCTCCTGGAGGAGGAAGCGTGCATCCACTGCTCATTGAACTGGGGCCCCTGCAGCTGCCCACCTACGGGGTGATGCTGCTCATCGGCATCGCCCTCGGCCTCTTTTTGGCCCGCCGGCGGGCCGTCCGAGTGGGGCTGGACGGCGACCGCGTGGTGGACCTGGGGCTGTGGCTGGTCCTGGGGGGGCTCGCCGGCGCCAAGTTGCTACTAGTGATCACCGAACCCTCCTACCTCACCTCCCTCTCCGGGCTCTGGTCGCTGGCCCGCGCCGGGGGGGTGTTTTACGGCGGCCTGCTGGGCGCCCTCCTCGCCCTGGTAATCCTCCTGCGCCGCCACCGCTTGAACTTCTTTGCCGTGGCCGACGTGCTGGCGCCGTCGGTGGCGCTGGGGCACTTCTTCGGCCGCCTGGGGTGCTTTTCCGCCGGCTGTTGCTACGGCGATGTCTGTGAACGCCCCTGGGCGGTGGTGTTCAGCGACCCCCACGCCGCCGAAATCTCGGGCACGCCCCTGGGGGTGCCGCTGCACCCGGTGCAGCTTTATGAGGCTGCCTTCAACCTGGCCAACTACGCGTTTTTGTCCTGGGTGTTCGCGCGCCGGCCGCGGGGCGCCGAGGGATTGGTGTTCGGCGCCTACCTGGCCGCCTACGGGGCGGCGAGGTTCGTGCTCGAGTTCTACCGCGGCGACCCCGACCGCCGCTTCCTCCTGGACGGCGCCCTCTCCACCAGCCAGGCGATCGCCGCCGTGGCCGTGCCCGCCGGCCTGGCGCTGGCTCTCTGGGCGTGGCGCCGGCGCAAATGACCCCGACGGTGCGCCTGGTGGTACCGCCGGAATGCGACGGGCTGCGCCTGGATCGTTTTTTGGCCGCAGCCCGGGCGGAGTGGTCGCGCTCCCAGGTGACCCGCTGGATTCGCGACGGGCTGGTGACCCGCAACGGCGCCGCCGCCAAGCCCGGCGCCCTGCTGCGCAGCGGTGAGGTCATCGACGTGACTCCCCCCACCCCAGCGCCTTCGACCCTGACGCCCCAGGCTATCCCCCTGGAAGTGCTGTACGAGGACGAGTACCTGATCGCTGTCAACAAGCCGCCCGGACTGGTCATCCACCCCGCCGCCGGCAACCCCGACGGCACCCTGGTCAACGCCCTGCTGGCCCACTGCCGCGACCTCTCCGGGGTGGGCGGCGTGGAGCGCCCCGGCATCGTCCACCGCCTGGACAAGGACACCTCCGGCGTGCTGGTCGCCGCCAAATCCGACGCCGCCCACCGCGCCCTCGCCTTGGCCTTTCGCTGGCGCACCACCGACAAACGCTACCTGGCGGTGGTGTACGGCACCATGGGCGCCCCCGAGGGGGTGGTGGACCGCCCCCTCGCCCGCCACCCCAGCCAGCGAAAGCGCATGGCGGTGGTGCCGGGGGGCCGCCCCGCCCGCACCCTGTGGGCGCTGCGCGAGGCGCTGGCCGGCACCTCCCTGGTGGAGTGCCGCCCCATCACCGGGCGTACCCACCAGATTCGCGTCCACCTGGCGCACATCGGCCACGCCGTGGTGGGCGACCCCGTCTACGCCGGCCGCCAGTGGCGCAGCCTGCCGCCGCAGGCGGCCGCCGCCTGCCGCGCCTTCCCCCGCCAGGCGCTGCACGCCTGGCGCCTGACCATTGCCCACCCCGCCACCGGCCAACCCATTACCTTCGAGGCCCCCCTGCCCGAGGACATGGCCGCCCTCCTCGCCACCCTGCGCGCCGCCGCCCGCTAGCTCCTCCCCGGCGGCCACCGGCCTTTGGGGAGGGCCAGCACGCGGTGGTGCTGCGCCCCGATCGGCCTCTGGGGCGCACCACGGTCCACCTGACGCCCCGAAGAGGAGTGGCCACGGTGGCTTTATGGCCGCCGGCCGTGGTGGAGGTCCTGCTGCCCCCCGGCGAGCGTGGCAGCCTCGAGGTCCTCGCGCCCAATGGCCGCCCCGTGGCGGTGCAGGACTTCCACCCGTTCTTTACGGTGGAGGGCAGCGGGATGCTCGTCGTCAACGTGCCGCCCGGGCAGTACCAGGTGGTTATCCGCGGGGATCCCCCGGCCAAGGTGCAGCGCACCGCCGTGGCGCTGACCTCACTGCAGCGGATCACGGTCACGGTGGGGTGGCAGTAAACCGGCGGGCTAGCCAAGATCAGCGAAACGCAGCTTCGCGTCGGGGACAATGATTTCCCCCCACGGGCTCATCAAGGAGCACGGAGTGTCATGGCCCATTTCGTGGCCTCGGCCAACGCGATCGCCAGAGAGAAGCTCAAGAGCGTTCCTATGAGGACGTACTCGGCCAGTTTCTGGTTTTTGGCCTCCTCGAAACGCAGAATCGACTTCGCCGCCACGAGAAAGCCTATGCCCGCCGGATGGTCGATGAGAATGAAGAGAAAGATCAACGCCCGTTCGAGTCGGCCGATCCACGCTCCACCGCCGTTCAGTCCGCCGAGCTCCAACTGGTTTTCGTCCACAAGGCGCTGGGTGAATTTACCCACAAAGAAACCCGCGCCCTGCACGGTCGCCACGACACCGCCCACGGCAATGATGAGCGGGTACCCGGTGCCAGCAAAGGCCGGCAAGCCTTGATACTTTTCCAGCGCCCAGACGACGCCGCCGAGTGCGGCCACGCGCGCTGCTTGGTCCACGGCGAAAGCGATGGCCGTATCCCGGCAACGCCCCTTAACTGCATCGATCAGAACGTGGACGAGAAAGATCGCCAGTGGCAGCTGCCAGTACGACCAGGACTGACGCACCAGATAGGCCGCCAAGGCGTGGATGACCCCGTGCAGCGCCATCCAGGGCAGGTTGCGCTTGCGCTTCGCCAGCCAGTCCGGCTGCAAGAGGAAATCCGCGATGAAATGCGCCGCGATCAGCAGCGCCACAGTGGTGATCACGCTTTGGACCCTCCACCGCCGTCTGAGATAGCTCCCGGCTTGTTTCCGGGTCGAAGCAATCCTCTAAGGTTGCTTTCAATCGATGCAACCACGGAAGGTGGCTTTAGTCGTTTCGCGACAGCCTCCAAGACACTCTTGAGGGTGGTCCAATGGGCGCCGGCCAACGCTTTGGCGACCGCCTGCCGGGTAGGTCTCTTGCCCGTAGCCTTCACGACCGGCCAACGCCACGCCGTCTGCTCCTGGGTAAGCCCCAGCAACGCGCCATGGACCGCCCGCGCCTCCGCCGCGGTCCAGTCCGTTACAATGCAATCGACCAACGGCACAACGACATCCGACAGCCAGCCTGCCGTTCCGTCGAAATCGTCGCCCCCCGCATAGGCCAGCCGACCTTTCTTCATGGCGTCCAGCGTCTTGCCGGAAAGAGTAAACACGGGCCCGCGAGAATCGGATAGCCGGCGTTTCGAGATCGTTTCCGTTGGACCGATAGCGATAGCGATACGGGTGTCCAATTTCGTTGCGCCGTGGGACAGCGAGCGCACGCCAGCTCGCATGAACACAGCAGCCCGGAGCGCCAAAACCGGCTCTGCCAGCAGCCACTGCCAGCTGTCGTGGCGGAAGGTGTCCACCTCTCCGATGGTCGCCCCCCCATGCGCGCCTTCGAACTCTCTGCCAAGTTCGCGAATGCGGGCCATCGCCGCGTAGCTCTTTTCCGGAGAAAGCCGCGACGACTTGACCAGATCACCGGTCAGTACGGCGTAGATGTGAGTCGAACCCGGCATGACGGCCGCTGAGAATCATAGCAATTCTCTCGACTCCGGCGCCCTGGGCTGGGCTTCCGCGAGGGGCAACAGCCGCGCCAGTTCTGATCAGCCCACCACCAGTTAGCTCACGATGCCGAGGTCGCCGTCCGTACTGCCGCTCCTCGCTCGTCCGGATACGCTCGACGGCGTCGTGCGGTGGCGCCCCATGGCGTGGCCGTAGGCACAACTTCCCTCCAGAGGCAAAGGGCACCAGGCGTGCGAAGCTGTGCTAACCCAACGCCTCCTGAGCACTCCCTCGCGCCGCCGTAAATCCTACCTTCTTCAAGCCTGGCAGGAACGTGACCCGGCTCCGTCTGCCATCCCCTCCGAGGACGTGACCGGCTGGTCACCACCACCCGCCCCCCGTCGGGATGAGGCCACCTAACGTCTAAGGATCGTCTCCATCGGCTTGCCCTTAGCCAGCTCATCGATCAGCTTGTCCAACACGCGCACCTTGCGCATCAGGGGGTCCTGCACCTCCTCCACCCGCACCCCGCACACCGCCCCGGTGACCAGAGCACTTTTGGGGTTGAACTCCGGCGCCTGGGCGAAGAACGTCGCCACGTCGCAACCCCGGCGCAGCTGCTCCGCCAGATTTTCCGGGCTGTAGCCGGTGAGCCAGCAGATGATGCGATCCACCTCCGCCTGGGTGCGGCCCTTGCGCTCGGCCTTTTGCACGTACAGCGGATAGACGCTGGCGAAACTCATGGCGAAGATGCGCTGCGCGCCCATGGCACTTCCTTAATCTCCCCGTCGTCCCGGGCTACCCAACGGGGTCATTATCACCTTCCCCCCGGCCGACCCGCACACCCCTTTGGAGCCCTGGGTCTTTCCCGGGCAACTAGAGGTTGACGAAGCAGGAGCGGGGGTCCACCTCGCCCTCGATCACCCCCAGGGAGCGCAGCTGGGCCGCCAGGGTGCGCCAGCGCTCCTCGCTCATGGCGCCGAGGCCGTGGGCGCGGGTGGTCTCGCTCTCCAGCAGGGGGCGTTGCACCTCGGCGGCCTCCGCGAAGGTCTCCAGATCCATGGCGGTGTTGAGCGCCGCCATCACCCGGTTGGTGGGTGCCGGATCGGCCAGGTACGCCTGCCAGCCGGCGCGCAGGGCGGCGACGAAGCGCACCACGGTGTCGCGCCGGCGGGTGAGAAACTCCTCGCGGGTGACGATCACCGCGGCGTAGGGGTCAAAGCCCGTATCGGCGATGAGCAGCACCCGGGGTTCCACCCCCTGGCGGCGGACCGCCAGGGGCTCGGCAAAGACGAAGCACTGCATGGCCACGTCGCGCTGGCGGGGATCGAGGAACTGGGCCATGGCACCGCTGCCGTAAGGGACGACGCGGGTGGAGCCAAGGCCGTACTGGCGGCGCAGCCACTTGAGGTAGGCGAGGCCGGGCTGGGCGATGAGGGTGCCGCCTGCGGCCAGCAGTTCGGGGATGCTGTTCACCCGCCGGTCGGCCCGCACCATGAGGGCTTGGGGGGAGGTCTGGTACGTGGCGAACACCGCCACCACCTTGGCCCCCTTGGCGCGCAGCGCGACTACTTCGTCCGCCGCCGCCACCGCCAGCTCCACCCGGCCGGCGGCGGCCATCTGCACCGCCGGCACGTCGGGTCCCCCTTTTAAAATTTCCACCTCCAGGCCGTGGGCGGCGAAGTGGCCGCCCTCCCGGGCCGCGTAAATGCCGCCGAACTCCGGCTCGGGCAGCCAGTTGAGCTGCAAGCGCAGCTTGTCCGCGGGGGCCGCCGCCCACGCCGTCACCGCCCACACCCCCGCTGCCATCCAGAAAGCCAACGTTCTCATGGCTCCGCCTCCCCCCGGGCCAACGTGGCTTGCAACCGTCCTCTTCCACCTCGCGCCAGCCTCACCTCTCCTCCTGCTCCGAGGCGTGCCAGTGGCGCAACGTCAGCCGCGCCGCCGCCCCCACCCCGGCGAACAGCGCCAGGCCCAGTAGCGAGGCCAGCCCCACGGCGGCGAACAGCCGATCGGTGTGGGATTCCCGGGCGAAGGTAAGGGCCAGCATGCCCAACCCGGCGTCCTCCCCCGCGTAGGAGGCGACGAACTCCCCCACTACGGCACCGATCACTGCCAGCCCCGAGGCCACCTTCAAGCCCGCAAAGATCGACGGCAGCGCCCAGGGCAGGCGCAGCTTGAACAGCCGCGCCCACCGGCTGGCCCCGTACAACCGAAAGAGATCTTCCAGCGGCGGGTCCACCGAGCGCAGGCCGGCCACCGTGTTGACGATCACCGGAAACACCGAGACGATGAACGCCGCCACCGCCACCGGCCGCACCCCGTACCCGAACCACACCACTAAAAGCGGCGCGATGGCCACCAGCGGCACGGTTTGCAGCAGCACGGTGAAGGGGTACACGGCCCGCTGCACCCAGCGCGCCGAGGCGATGAGCACGCCTGCCGCTACCCCCACGGTGGCGGCGAGGGCAAACCCCGCCAGGGCGGCCTGACCGGTGAGCAGCACCCCCCGGCCCAGGGGGCCGGCGTGAGTGAGCAAGGCCCCGGCGATGCGCGAGGGGGGCGGCAGCAGGTAGAGGGGGACCTCCAGGAGGTGGGCCAGCGCCTCCCACAGCGCGTTGCCCGCCAGGAAAGCCACCAGAGGGGGGAAGGCGTTGCGCAGCAACTGTCTCACAGCTTCCCCCACTGCTGAACAACCCCCTGCAGCTGGCGAACCACCTCGTTGAAGGGGGCGGTGGTGCGCAGGGTGGCGTCGCGAGCCTCGGGCAGCGCCACCTCCACCTCGCCCACCACCCGCGCCGGGCGCGGGGACAGCACCACCACCCGTTGGGCCAAAAACGCCGCCTCCCCCAGGGAGTGGGTGACGAACAGCACGGTCATGCGCCGCCGCCGCCACAGATCGAACAACTCCTCGTCCAATCGACTGCGGGTGAGCTCATCGAGAGCGGCGAAGGGCTCGTCCAGCAGCAGCAGGCGCGGTTCGGTGACCAGGGCGCGGGCCAGCGAGGCGCGCATGCGCATCCCCCCCGACAGCTGCGCCGGAAAGCGGTCGAGGGCGTCGCCCAACCCCACCTGAGCCAGCGCCGCCTCTGCCGCCTGCCGGCGCGCCGCCCGCGGCACGCCTTTGAGTTGTAGGGGCAGCTCCACGTTGGCCAGGACCGTGCGCCAGGGGAGTAGGTGGGCGTCCTGGAAAACGTACGCCACTCGCCCATCCACCCCCTCCACCCGGACGGTTCCGCCCTGGGGTGGATCCAACCCGGCCACCAGGCGTAGCAGGGTGGACTTTCCGCACCCCGAGGGTCCCAAAATCGCCACGAACTCCCCCGCCGCCACCTCCAGATTCACCCCCTCCAGAGCCACCACTTCACCGGGGAAGCTGCGCCGCACTCCTTCGAGCCACACCCGGGCACCTCCCGGGCTTGCCTGGTCTTTCATCGCAGGCCATTGTGCGCGCCCCGCCCCCGCCCCTCAAGGGCCCTAGATTTGCCCGCCCCACCGTTTGCGAGCTGCGCTCGCAGGGCCTATCTTTGTAACCGAGAGGTGGACGCCATGAAAGCTGTCGTGAGTTTTGCAACGACTTTGTTGGGTATCACCCTCACCCTGCCCGTCGCCGGCCAGGGGCGCGGCGGCGCCCCAATTGCCCTGGAACGGGAACCCTACTTCCCCCTGGAGGCCGGCAACCGCTGGACCTACCAGGTGACCGCCCCCAGTGAGGTGAAGAACGTGGTGGTGGAAGCCACCGCTGCGCCGCCCGCCACCTCCCCGCTGGAGGTGGGCTGGGTGGTGCTGAGGGAGTACTTCCCGGGGCCGCCCCGCACCGTGCGACGGCTGCCGGGGGACGTGGTGGTGGAGAAGAACGACAGCTCCCGCCGCGACCTGCTCTGGTATTCCCTGCGCCTGCCTAACCTCTCGTGGCGGCTGGAGTTGGCCGGTTCCCCCGCCGACGATGCCCTGCTCTCCTGCCTGGACGGCGCTCGCCTGGCGGTGGTGGAAACCGACGCGGTGGTGCGGGTGCCCGCCGGGGAATTCCGCCGGGTAGTCAAAGTCCGTTGGCAAAGCCAGTGCGCCGATGCCGGCATCGTGGCGGAGTGGTTCGCCCCTGGCGTTGGGTTGGTGCGGCGGGAGCTTACCAGTATCGCAGGGCCGGTGGTGTGGGAGTTGCTGGAGGCCAACGTGGCGCAGCGGCCCATCCCGGCGTACCGCTACGGCGTGGAGCTGCGCCTGGAGCAGGCCCGGATCACCGTCGACCGCATGCCGGGGCCGACCCCGCCCGTGCCCCCTACCCTGCGTGGTGCCTTGACCGTGGTGAACCTTGCCAGCGATCCGGTGAGCCTGGTGTTTTCCGGCTGTCCCTCGTTGGTGGCCGTGGTGCGCGATGAAACCGGCAAGGAGGTGCTGCGCACCCGGGTGGAGGGCAGCGGCTGCTGCCTGTGCACCGTGCTGGCGCCCGTGGCGGTGCGCGGGGTGTGGGGGCTGCCGTTTTCCCTGCGCCTGGCCCGACCCGACGGCTCCCCACTGGCCAACGGCCGGTACAGCGTGGAGGCGTACTTTGAAACCGTAGGGCCGGAGGAGCTGCGCCCCGGCGCACGGGCGGGGCTGGAAATCCAGTCGGCCTATTGAACCGGACCCCCCACCGGGTGCCTTTGGGGTGGGGTACAGTGGCACCGTGGGGATAGTTGCCCAGAGCGTGAGCGCACCTCCTTCGCCGTGCCGCCGCCACGGGTGCCACCTCTGCTGCCTGGACACCCGCATGACCCTCACCGAGGCGGACGTGGCGCGGCTGGAGGCGGCCGGCGAGCGGCGCTTTTACCGCGTCGCCGAGGATGGTTCCTGGCAGTTGGCCAACGTGGATGGCCGCTGCGTGTTTCTTTCGCCCACTGGCACGTGCACGGTGTACCAGTTACGGCCGGAAGGGTGCGAACTGTACCCGCTGGTGCTGGACGTGGGGTCGGGCCGCGTGGTGCGCGACTCGTTCTGCCCCCACCGGCGGGAGTTTCCCTCCTCGCGCCCGGCCCGCCAACGCGTCAAGGACTCGGTGGCCAGGGAAGAGGACGAAGCTCGCCGGCGCCGGCTGGCCCCACGCGGACCTTGAGCGCGCCGGACAGCTGCGGTCCTGTTACACTGATTGGGGCGAACCCAGCGGCGACGGCGCGATGAAGGCCGCACCGAGACGGCCAGGGAAACTCCAGGGAGGTGGTGATGTTCAGAAAGGTCTACGACTTCGTGGCTGACTTTCGGGAGGAAAGCGAAGCCACCGCCAAGCTGTTTGCGGCCCTCACCGACGCCTCGCTGGCCCAGCGGGTGAGCCCGGAGGGCCGCTCCCTGGGGCAGATCGCCTGGCACATCACCCTGACCCTCGGGGAGATGCTCTCTCAAGCCCAACTCCCCGTGGCGGCACCGCCGGCGGACACCTCCGTGGCGGCGACGGTGGCCGAGTTGCTGGCGGCCTACCGGCGGGCGGCGCAGGCGGCGGTCACGGCGGTGGTCGAGAGGTGGAGCGACGCCATGCTGGGGGAGGAGATCCCCATGTACGGGCAGTCGTGGCCGCGGGGCAAGGTGCTGTCCGCGCTCATTCGCCACGAGGCGCACCACCGGGGGCAAATCACCGTGCTGGCCCGCCAGGCGGGGGTCGTCGTCCCCGGGGTGTACGGGCCGGCACAGGAAGAGTGGGCGGCACTCGGGATGCCCGCTCCCTGGTAGGCCGTTCCCGACCACCACAAGGATCGCTTAAAACTCACCCGGCACGGTTTCGGCTGGGACTCGACGGCGCCGATGGCGATTGTCTTAGCGGGCGACCAAAGTGGCCACCGTCTCCACGTGTGCCGTCTGGGGAAAGAGATCCACGCAGCGCACCTGGGCGAGGTCAAAGCGGGCGGCCAGCCGACGCACGTCGCGGGCCAGCGTCGCCGGATTGCACGACACGTACACCAGCCGACGCGGGGGGGACGCCAGCAGGGTGGCCACCACCGCCCCGCTGAGGCCCCCGCGCGGGGGGTTTACGATGACCACCTTCGCGGGAAGCGCCGCGGACAGGTGGCGCTCCACCGGCCCGGCCACCACCTCGAACCCCCCCGCTCGGCGCGCCTCCGCCGCCGCCCCAGGGTTACCCTCCAGGGCGACCACCCGGGCTCCGGCGCGGGCCAGCCGCCGGGACAGGATGCCCACGCCGGCGTAGGCTTCGACCACCTGGAGGCCCCGCACGTTTTCGGCCTGCCGCTCCACCTCCCGGTAGAGGAGGGCGGCCGCCTCCCGGTTGACCTGCAGAAAGCTGTCGCCGGCCACGCGCACGGCTTCGCCGGCCATCTCTTCCACCGCGGGCGCACCCAAAAGACGCCGCACTCGGCCGTCCCCGAACCGTTGCCACACCCCCGCCCACGGGCCAGAAGCCGCCGCCAGCGGCCGGGCGTCCCACCCCTCAGCACCCCCCGCAACGGTGAGGAGCGCTTGACCGTCGGCGGTAGCCCGTACCGTGAGGTGCGCATCGGGCCCGGCGGGGGGTAGAAGGTCCGGACGCTGCGCCCAGGCCGCGCGCAGGCGCGCCCACGCCTGGGTCACCGCTGCCTCGGGCAGGAGGCAGCGGTGGTCCACGTCCACGATGTCATCCGGCTCGCCCACGGCGTGCAGGCCGGCCACCACGCCCGTTTCCCGCCGACGCACCACGAAGGTCATGCGGTTGCGGTAGCGCCACGCCCGCGGCGCTGGGATGACCTCCGGCGGCGCCGGCAGCGTGACGCCGCCCAGGCGGGCCAGCGCCTGGGCCACGATGTCAGCTTTGGCGCGGCGCTGGGCCTCCTCGGTGAGGTGTTGCAGGGTGCAGCCGCCGCAGTGGTCGTAAAAAGGGCAGGGGGGTGGACGGCGATCTTCGCCCGGGCGCCGCAGTGTCACAAGGCGGGCGCGCGCCCACCGCCGGTGGCGGTGAGTGACCAGCACCTCCACCTCATCGCCCGGCGCGGTGCGGTGGACGAAAACCGTGCACCCGTCCCCGAGCCGCCCGACCCCTTCGCCGCCCGCGGCGATGGCACGAATCGTCACCACGCCGGCAGAGTACGCCATCGCCTGAGGTCGTGGCAGCAACCGCCCTCAAGGCGGCTGAGCCGCGGCCGACTACCCGCGCAGCTCCTCGAGTTTGGCGCGCACCGCCGCGGCGTGGCCGTCGGCTTTGACGTTGGGCCAGTGGTAGGCGATGCGCCCCTGGGGATCGATGAGCACCGTGGAACGCACGACACCCTCCACGGTCTTACCGTACATCTTCTTCTCCCCCCACGCCCCGTACTGCTCCATCACCCGGTGGTCGGGGTCGGACAGCAGCCGCACTTTCAGGTCGTACTTAGCGGCGAACTTGGCGTGGCTGGCCGGCGAGTCGGGGCTGCACCCCAACACCACCGCATCCAAACCGGCAAACGCTTCGATCCCTTCGGAGAACTGACACGCCTCGGTGGTGCAGCCGGGGGTGTCGTCTTTGGGGTAGAAGTACAGCACCACCCACTTCCCGGCGAACTCCTTGAGGGACACGTTTTTACCATCCTGATCCTGCAGCTCGAACGGCGGTGCCGCACCGCCCACCGCCAAACTCTCCCGTGCCATCGCCGATCCTCCTCTCGCTGCTGGCAACGCACCCGCCGCCGCACCCCTTCCCGATGCGCAACCTCTCTGCCTGGCAAAGCGTATTTCATCACGGAGGGCAGCGTGCTGACCTTTGTGCTGTGGCTCATCCTGCTGGTGCTGTGCTGGCCGCTGGCGCTGCTGGCCCTCATCCTCTACCCGCTGGTATGGCTCCTCCTGCTCCCTTTTCGACTCATCGGCATCACCGTGACCGGTATCTTCGAACTGCTGCGCGCCATCATCCTCCTCCCCGCCCGCCTGCTGCGCGGACCACGGGCGCTGTAGCGGGCCAGCGATCTTTCGACCGCCGTGGAGGTGTGGCACCATGGCGGCATGAGTACCGACGCCGTCCAACCCTTCTCGCTGCTCACCGAGGACGACCTCTTTCTCTTCAACGAGGGGACCCATTTCCAGATCCATCACAAGCTGGGGGCGCACCCCTGCCAGATGGGCGACGTCGCCGGCACCTTTTTTGCCGTGTGGGCCCCCAACGCCAACTGGGTGTCGGTGATCGGCGATTTCAACGGCTGGGACACCGCCCGCCACCCCTTGCGCCCGCGCGGCTCCTCCGGCATCTGGGAAGGGTTCATCCCGGGCGTGGGCCGGGGGGCCACCTACAAGTTCCACATCGGTTCCCATCACCGCGGCTACCGCGTGGACAAGGCCGACCCGTACGGGGTGCGGCACGAGACCCCGCCGCGCACCGCCTCCATCGTGTGGGATCTGGACTACGCCTGGGGGGACGGAGAGTGGATGCGCACCCGCGCCCGGCGCAACCGCCTGGGTGCGCCCATGTCCATCTACGAGGTGCACCTGGGCTCGTGGATGCGCGTCCCGGAGGAGGGAAACCGCTGGCTCACCTACCAGGAGCTGGCCGACCGCCTGGTGCCTTACGTGGCCCACATGGGGTTCACCCATGTGGAGCTGTTGCCGGTCATGGAGCACCCCTTTTACGGCTCGTGGGGGTACCAGACCACCGGGTACTTCGCCCCCAGCTCCCGCTACGGCACCCCGCAGGAGTTCATGGCCCTCATCGACCGCTTCCACCAGGCCGGCATCGGCGTGATCCTCGACTGGGTGCCCTCCCACTTTCCCACCGATGAGCACGGGCTGGCGTTCTTCGACGGCACCCACCTGTACGAGCACGAGGATCTGCGCCTGGGCTTCCACCCCGACTGGAACTCCTACATCTTCAACTACGGCCGCCACGAGGTGGCCTCGTTCCTGCTCTCCTCCGCCTACCACTGGCTGGACGCCTACCACGCCGACGGCCTGCGGGTGGATGCCGTCGCGTCTATGCTCTATCTGGATTACTCCCGCAAGCCCGGCGAGTGGATCCCCAACCGTTACGGCGGCAACGAGAACCTGGAGGCCATCGACTTTTTGCGGCGGCTTAACACCATGGTGTACGAGCGCTTTCCAGACGTGCAGACGATCGCCGAAGAGTCCACCGCCTGGCCCATGGTCTCCCGCCCCACCTACCTGGGCGGCCTGGGGTTCGGGCTGAAGTGGGACATGGGGTGGATGCACGACACCTTGAAGTACCTGGCGCTGGATCCGGTGCACCGCAAGTACCACCACAACCAGCTCACCTTCCGCATGCTCTACGCCTGGACCGAGAACTACTGCCTGCCCCTGTCCCACGACGAGGTGGTGCACGGCAAGGGCTCGCTGCTCGGCCGCATGGCCGGTGACCCTTGGCAGAAGTTCGCCAACCTGAGGTTGCTCTTGGCCTACATGTTCACCCAGCCGGGCAAGAAGCTGCTGTTCATGGGGGGCGAACTGGGGCAGTGGCGGGAGTGGGACCACGAGTCCAGCCTGGACTGGCACCTGCTGGACTACGACACGCACCGCGGCGTCAACCACCTGCTCCGCGACCTCAACCAGCTGTACCGGAATGCACCCGCCCTGCACATTCTCGACTGCGACCCCCGCGGCCACGAGTGGATCGACGCCAACGACTCCGACACCTCGGTACTCACCTACCTGCGCTGGGACCAAGAACGTCAAGCCCCCGTGGTGGTGGCGTGCAACTTCACCCCCGTTCCCCGCCACGGCTACCGCATCGGCGTGCCCCGCGCCGGCTTCTGGCGCGAGGTGCTCAACACCGACGCCGGCATCTACGGCGGCTCAGGGCTGGGCAACCTGGGGGGACTGGCTACCCAGGACGTCCCCTGGCACGGCCGCGACCACTCGCTGGCGGTGCTGCTGCCGCCGCTTGCCGCCGTGGTTTTCGCCTGGCAGGGGTGAGACCGCCGCCGCGCCGGCACTGCTAGGCTGTCCCGCTGTGGAACGCCTCGCCCTGCGTGCCGCCCGGCCGCGCGCCGCCGACCTCGGGGAGATGCTCCGCCTGGCGGTGCCGGTGGTGGTGGTGCAGGTGGGGCTGGTGGCCATGGGCACGGTGGACACCATGGTGGTGGGGCGCCTGTCCTCCCAGGCCTTGGCGGCCGTCGCCCTGGGCAATCTCTACTTCTTCTCCCTGTGCGCCTTCGGCATGGGGACTTTGCTTGCCGTCGACCCGGTAGTGGCGCAGGCGGTGGGGGCAGGCGACCAAGCGGCGGTGCCGGCGGCGGTGCGCCGGGGGTTGCTGCTGGCGGCGCTGCTGGCCCTCCCCACGGCGCTACTGCTGCTCCCCGCCGAGCCGCTGCTGCGCCTGCTGCGCCAGCCCGCGGAGGTGATCCCCACGGCGGCCGCCTATGCCCGGGTCTCGGCCCCCGGGGTGCCGGCGTTTTTCGCCTTCTTCGTGTTGCGGCAGACGCTGCAGGCGCGCCAGCGCTTGCGGCCGGTGGTGGCGGCGATCCTGGTAACCAATCTGGTAAATTTGAGCCTCGACTGGGTGCTAGTCTTTGGGGTCCCCGGCCTGGTCCCTTCCCTGGGGGCGGTAGGCTCGGCGTGGGCGTCCACCGCCTGCCGTTTCCTGCTAGCGGCGTGGCTGCTGGTGGCGCTGGCGCGGGAGATTCCGGTGTGGCCGCGGCGGCTCGGGCCGCTGGCGTGGCGGCCGCTTTTCGCACTGCTGCGCCTGGGCGCGCCCATCGGCGTGCAGTTTCAGTTGGAATTCGCCGCCTTTGGCGTCATCGCCCTGCTCATGGGGCTGCTAGGCACGGTGGAGATGGCCGCCCATCAGGTGGCGCTCAACCTGGCCTCCCTCACCTTCATGGTGCCCTTGGGGATTTCAGCGGCGGCGGCGGTCAAGGTGGGACAGGCGATTGGGGCAGGGGATCAGGGGCGGGCCCTGCGCGCCGCGGCGGCGGCGCTGCTGTGCGGCGGCGGCTTCATGTCCTTCAGCGCCCTCACCCTGCTTGCGGTTCCCGGCTGGTTAGCAGCGGCGTACACCGACGTGGGCGAGGTGGCCGCCCTGGCCGCGGTGCTCATCCCCATCGCCGGGTTTTTTCAGGTTTTCGACGGTGTGCAGGTGGTCTCCACGGGTGTGCTGCGCGGCGCCGCCGACACCCGCGCCCCCATGATCATCAACGTCCTGGGGTTCTGGTTATTGGGCATGCCCGCCAGCTGGTTCTTCGGCTTCCACCTTGGCTGGGGACCGGCGGGGCTGTGGTGGGGACTGGTGGTGGGGCTTGCCGCCGTGGCGCTGCTCCTCCTGGCTCGGGTCGCCTGGCGCCTGCGCCGCGGTGTCGCCCGCCTCCAGCTGTCCTGACGGGCGGCCGCCGCTACCAGTACTTTTCCGCGTGAATCTGACCCGGAGTCGAACGGCTGTGCTGGCGGTACCCTTGGGACTCCAAAAGGGCGGTCATCTCCTCCACCATTTCGGGGTTGCCGCACAGCAACACGTGGGTGTGCTCGGGGCTGGGCTGAATACCCCAGCGGCGCGCCACCTCACCCGCGGTCCACGCATCCTGCACCCGGCCGGCGAAACCCGGCCACGGCGACGGCTCCACCTCCGGGCGCGACACCACGGGGATGTAGGAGAGGTGGGGAAACGACCGCTCCATCCAGATCAGCTCGTTGCGGTACCCCAAATCCCAGGAGTGGCGCGCCCCGTGGATGACCGCGACGCGGCGCGTCGGTTCCTCCAGCAGGCGGCTGCGCAGCATGCTCACGTACGGCGCCAGGCCGGTACCGGTGGCCACCAACACCAGGTTGGCCTGCGCCGGCACGGCGTCCAGGGTGAACACGCCGCTCACTTTGGGCGACAGCCACACCCGGTCTCCCTCCTGGAGGGCGAAAAGGCGCGGCGACAGCGTGCCCGAGCGCACCAACGCCACGTACAGCTCCAGGTACTCCTTCTGGCGCGAGGACGAGGCGATGGAGTAGGACCGCCGCAGCAGCTTCTCCGGCGGCGGCGGGTCCTCCTCGCCGTTGGCCTCAGGGCAACGGGGGGCCGAGCCCGGCAGACCAATGACCGCAAACTGGCCGGGCTTGAACTCCGGCAACTCCCAGCCGTCTGGTGCCACCCGCAGGATCATTAGCCCCGGGGCGACCCGACCGACGCCCGTGACCCGAGCGTTCAACTCAGTGGCCATGCAGCAACTCCTCCATCACGACCCCTCAACCGCGCACGCCCCGTTCCTACTCCCGGGGGGTGGAGGCGAACAGGGAGCGGCCGCTCTTCACCGCCCAGGCGGTGGGGAACGCGCTGTGGAGCGTCAGCCCCCCGCCCGTCGCCGGGCGTACCGAACCGGTCCCGAGGGTCAACCCGGCGTATCGAACCACTACGAACCCGCCACCCGGGCAGCTCGCCACCTGCCCGACGCGGAGGGCAACCGCGCGCCGCGCCAGGAAGGCATCGGTCTGCGCCTCGTCCAGCTCGATCACCTGGTCGCGGGCAGCGCTCCCCAGCAGCAGAGCGGCGGGGGTGGTCAGCCGGGGCACGGCGCCCGCCGTCTCCAGAAAGGGCAGCCCGATACTCTCCGGCCGGGGGTGCGCGGGCGCCCGCAGCTGCCGCGAGGCCAGCGCCAGCCTGTGGGTGTTGGCGCGAAAGACCACATATCGATCCAGCACCTCCTGCGGTGAAATGCCAAAGCGCTCGACGCCCGCCTGCCACTGAGCGAGGGGCACCTCGGGCAGGATCGCCGGCCCGCCGGCCGGCCCCACCTCGCCCCCGAGCTTCTCGAGCACGGCTACGAAGAAGCCGCCGGTGTCGTTTTCGTGGGGGTAGATGCGGCGGCTCAGAACGACCTCGGGCACGAATCGCCTCCCCTCCCAGGCCTCGACGCCGGGGCGGGTGAGCAGACCCGGCACCTCCACCGGCAGCACCCGCACGCTGCCCGGCGGGGCCGCCCGCAGCACGGCGTCCAGCACGCCCTCGTTCTCCTCCGGGGCGTAGGTGCAGGTGGAGTACACCACCCGGCCACCCGGGCGGCACAGCTGCAGCGCCCGGGTGAGCAGCGCCCGCTGCGTCGCCGCCAGGCGCTCCCAGGGCGCCGGACGGGTGGCCCGCAGCACGTGGGCGTGCTTGCGCGTCGTCCCCTCGCAGGAGCACGGCGCGTCCACCAGCACGCGGTCGAAGGTGCCCACGGCGGCGGGGAGGTTGCCGCCACCGGCGGCGATGGTGACGCAACAGGCCACCCCCAGGCGGTGCAGGTTGTATTGCAGGGCGCCCAGGCGGCGAATAGCAGGATCCACCGCCACCACGGTGCCACAGTTGTCCATGTGCACGGCCGCCTGGGCGGTTTTGTTGCCGGGCGCCGCGCACAGGTCCAGGATGCGCTCCCCGGGCTGGGGATCCAGCAGCACCACCGGCAGCAGCGATACTTCCTCTTGCACGTGATAGGCACCGGCCAGGAACTCCACCGTGAGTCCCAGCGATTCGCCGCTGGAAACTCGCAACCCCCGCGGGTACCACGGCACCGGTTGTACCTCCAAACCCTGCGCCGCCAGCCGCCCCGCAAGCCCCCCCCGGGTCATGCGCAACGTATTTACCCAGATGCACTTCGGTAAAGGGCGAGCGGAGGCAGCCAAGAAGTCTTGAAAATCGGGCACGATACCGCGGTAGCGCGCGAGGGCCGCGGCCTCAATCGCCATCGTTTCCGGCGCCATCCTCGAACCGGCGCGTTACGCCGAAAACCCGAAGCTGCGCACCGCCGCCGCCTCGTCTTCGTACACTTCCAAAAGCGGCAAGACCTGCGCCAGGTGGAGCGTCGAGCGCACCCGGTCTCCCGGGCGCAGGAGCTTGAGGCTGGCGCCCAGACGCCCGGCCAGCTTCCAGCTGGCCACCAGCTCACCGACGCCGGCGCTGTCCATGCGCCCGACGCCGCTGAGGTTGAGCAGGATGGCGCGACACTCCTCGGCGAGGAGCCGATTCACCTCCTCCCGCAGCACCTCGTCGCCCACTCCGGCGACCAGATCGCCCTGTAGGTCCACGATGGTCACGCCGTTGACGTTCCGAGCGCTGGCGTTCATACCGTCATTGTAGACAGGAAACTCAAGGTGACGATGGTTTCGAGGGCATGACGACGGTGGCAGGAAACGGCGCCACCACCGATCCCGCCTTACCCTCCGAGGTGACCCGCCCGGCGCCTGCCTTCTCCACCTCGTCGATGCGGATGACCGCGCTGATGGGCAGGAAGAAGCGCTTGACGCCGGCAAACTCGACCTTGACGCGCTCCTCCGAGGAGTCCACCAGCACCTGGGAGCGCTCGCCGAACAGCAGCTCCTCCACCTCCACGAAACCCAGCATTTCCGCGGGCGACACCCTGCGCGCGTACACCTCGTACACTTGGTTCTGGTTATGAAAGATTACTTTGAATACGCGCCTCTCTCGCGGTGCCATGAGCTCTCCCACCCATCACCTTAGCACGACGCTCACTCCGCCGGCGAGGCGTGGTTGCGCAGGGCGTGAAACTCCTGCAGGTGCTGGCGCAGCTGCGCCGGGGTGAGGTACTTCAAGGCCACCGCCACCTCCCCAAACTTAACCCGCTTGCGCCTCTGCAAGTCCAACAGCTCGTCCAGCTGCGCCTGGGTGAGGAAACCCAACTCCACCGCCAGTTCGCCGAACAGGCGGCCGCTGCGCGCCTGGGCTTCCACGACCTGGCCGATCTGATAAAAGTCCATGTAGTTATAGAGGTACGCCAGGGTCCCCAGCCACACGTTGGTCTTGATCTGCGCCTCGACGATGGTGTCCACGTCCTGCTGGCTCAAGATCCCCCTGCCTTGCAAAAACTCGCCGAACCGCATTCCGACCTCCCAATGATGGACCATTGTCGCCCGGCCGCGACAGAGCCGCAAGGGCGCCTGGCCTGTGCACTCACCGGCGAATCCGAAGCGGAATGGTTGTGGGGTCGTCGGTACTGCCATCCACCACCGACGCGTAGACCACAACGCGCCCTTCGATGGGCTGCACCCGCACCTCCGCCCAGGCGCTGGCAACTCCTGTCGGCAGGGCGCGGGTGCGCTGCAGGCGGGTGCGCGGAGCCACCTCGCCAAGATCGAGGGCGGCGATGGGGGTGCCGTCGTCGCCGAGGAAGCGGACGGTGACTCGCGCCGGGACGTCGCCCACGTTGACAACTTCCAAATTGGTGCGGAACGCTCCGTCGGAGCGCAGGTGAGGGAGGAAACCCAAACTGGCGCCGTCCAGCGCCTCGGTCACCGCGGTGGCGGCGATGGACTGTCCGTAGGAGGTCACCACACCGCCCGACTCGCCGCGGGCGTAGGTGCGCCCCAGCACTTCCAACGGCTGATCGCTCTCCACCACCACGAACCCCACTGCTGAATCCGCCACTCCAAACAGTGACGACGTCACCTCC
>Ga0209101_1001248_pt1 | contig 19218 bp, 14 predicted proteins | sample ConPoolayeCmetaG_FD_185481 | JGI IMG/M metagenome (GOLD analysis project Ga0209101, IMG submission 185481) | Hot spring microbial mat communities from California, USA to study Microbial Dark Matter (Phase II) - Cone Pool mat layer C metaG... ...
GAGGTACCGGGTGTGCTGTACTACCGGGTAGAGACGCCGACGGACGGCGCGGTTCGGAAGATGATCCAGACGAAGTAAGCGGGAGAGTTCCCGCTTGAGGGAATAAAGTCGGTCGCGCCCTGCCTCGGCAAAGCGAGGCAGGGCGTACCTGTTAACGTCTCAAGTACCGGCTTGGAAGTGGATAATTTGGAACATCTTCATCACATAGCTCGGCGCGCCGGCCACGAGCGAGAGGCCGCTGCTTGAGCGGTGCAGCCGGCACCGACCGGATCAAGGATGACGGGCTTCTCCAACTGCACCGCCGCCACCTTCGGCAGCGGAAGCTGCGCGTTCGTGAGGGATGCGCAGGGGGGGAGAAGAGGTTGTGGTCAGTCATGGTTCCTTGCCTCTACCTTTGACCAGATCTCTTGCTCAAAATTTCACCTCAAAAAGGGTCGTGCTATTGGTCTCTGAGTTATGGGCGGGCATACTCCCACCGGACATATCGATAAATCTACGTAAGCAGGCCACGGTATAACGCGCATCCAGCCAGGCCGCCTCTCCGCCTTCCAGCACGCCCAGTTCCTTGAGCAGGGCATTGAGCGCGTGGGCGGTGGGCTCGTCCACCTCGCCGGTCGGTTGCAGGTTGCGTTCTTTTTGAAATGTGGCGACCAGTTCCGCCGTGATCTGACCGTAACTTTGCCTCTGACGCTCCGGTTGCAATGCGGCCAGTAGCTTCTTGCGTGCACCCTCGTCGTTGGTAAGTATGAGGCAGCGTTCAAGTAGGAGTGTGAGCACCTCCTGCAAGCCCGCCACCTGGGGACCTTTCATTTGGCGTTTTAGTGGAAATGTGATTGTATTCATAGCAGTGCTCCTTTGTTCCTGGTTGGGCCAGATTATATATTGGCATTTCCAATAATGAAATGAATTTCACTAAACTGATGAATGGTTAGTCGCTGTGATTTTATCTTGTCAACAGTTAACCGCGAAATGAGAGAGCAATTTTTTTATTTCGACTTTTTATGAACTTTTGGCGTGCTGATAATGAACGAGCTAAGTTTCTCGGACGGGATGGCGGCCTTGCTCAAAAGTTTAAAAAGCCGGAAGAACAGAATCGGCTTGTCACTCATTAATGAGAATATATCCGAGGATATAGGGGTTTTTGCCGTACGAAAGCCTCGGGGTTTTCGTCACGCACAGGTCGCAGAGTTTTGCTATACAAAGAATGCCGATTTGTCGGTCGCGTTACAGCGAAGACGGGGTACGTTCTGCCGCTTATACTTCTCTTATCTCTTGGTTATTTTTCAATTAGTTAAGGAGTTGTTATTAGAAAGGTGCTTTCTCCCGTGCCGGAGAAGTGAAAATATTGCCGGCACACAGGACTTCCCATCGGCCCCTGTTGAAGAAAAGTGCTGTTTTACCCGGAAAGCCGATGTCCCCAGACCTCGTGCGACGCTTGTCCGCATGGGAGCGCTTGGCGGGAGACATTAGCCTCTACGGGGAGCGAACGGATAAAAATATTTTTTGCCGAGGTATCCCGCAGAATGTCTAATCTTCGGCCACATAAAATTTATGGCGTACTCTTTGGGTAATTGGACGGTTGTTGTGGTTCTTTTTCTTTCATCTGTAATTTCCGGGGTGCATGTTTTACAGCAGATTTATGGTAGTGGCGGCCCTGGTGGCGATGAGCAGCCGGACGGTGGTGGCACAGAGCGAGTCTGTGCGCGCCTTGGAGGAGCAGTTAAGCGGAGCGAGCGGGACAAGGCGCATAGAGCTGCTCGTAGCGCTGGCAGACGCTTACCTAAATGCGAAGCAATACGACAAAGCGGAGCGGGCCGCCGAGGACGCGGAGCGTTTGAGTAGGCGATTGGACTTACCGGAGTGGCAGGCCATAGCGTTAAATCGAGAGGGTAAGGCGCGCTTTGCCGGAGAAAAGCGCCGAGCAGCAGCTGCTTTTGAACACAGTTTGAAGGTGCTGCGCACGGCCAATGTCTCGAATACCGCCTTGGCCGTGGATAATTTGGAGCATCTTCACCGCATGGCGCTGCGCGCCGGCAACGAGCGAGAGGCTGCTGCTTGGGCGGCACAGTTGGCACAGGTAAAGGAGGCTTCTTCATCGGCGCAGTGGCGTCAAGAGTTAGAAACGGCCCGACGGCAGATCGAGGAGCAGGAAAAGGCGTTTCAGGAGAATCGCGAGCAGTTGCTTCGCAGCAGCCGGGTTCTTCGGCAACGCCTACAGGAACAAGAGGCCGAGCTCGAGCAGATGACGCAGGAGCAGATGAAGGCGGCCATGTTGCTGATGCAGCAGCGCGTACTGCTGGACTCCGCGCTCTATCGGCGCGGTTTGGACTCGCTGGCCGTGGTCAATGCACATTTAGCCTTGCGAGAAGCCGAGAGTACCCGCCGCTTCTACTATCTTGTTATGGCTGTTCTGCTGGTGCTGGCTACAGGCGCCGGCCTGAGCTATGTGCGGGCGCGAAAGCATGCCCAAATCTTGGCAGAAAAGAACGCGCTCATTCGACAAGAACAGCAACGCTCCGAAGAGTTGTTGCTCAATATTTTACCTCGACGCGTGGCGGAAGAACTGAAAAAATTAGGGCGCACCCAAGCGTGCTATTACCCCGATGTGGCCGTGCTTTTTGCGGATTTTGTAGGCTTTAGCCGTATTGCCGAGCAATTGAGCCCGCAGCAACTCGTCGGCGAGCTGGACGTGTGTTTCCAGCAATTTGACGAGATCGTCACTCGTTATGGCCTGGAAAAGATTAAAACCATCGGTGACGCTTACATGTGTGCGGGTGGGCTATCCGACAACGGCGATTCCCAACTGCGCGATACCGTTCGGGCGGCCATAGCAATGCAGCAATGGCTGGCGCATTGGAACGCCGAACGGGAACAGCAGGGGCTGCCGCGCTTCGATGCGCGCATCGGTATTCACTGCGGCCCGGTAGTGGCAGGGGTGGTAGGCTCCCGCAAGTTTGCCTTTGATATCTGGGGGGACACCGTCAACATAGCGGCCCGTGTCGAGCAAGCGGGAGCGGGCGGCCGCATCAACATTTCGGGAGAAGTGTATGAGCGCATTAAGGCGGATTTCTCCTGTCAGTACCGCGGCAAGGTGGAGGCTAAAAACAAAGGCGAGATCGACATGTACTTTATAGCCAACTAACCCTCCTTCGGTTTCTGTGTAGGCAAAGCGCTTAGGCCAGTTGGGCCGCCTCTTTCATCTCGGTGGCCAGAGGCTCGCCCAGGTAGCGGTCTATAGCCCAGTGGGCCGCGTAAATCACAGGAGTTAACAAAATGGCCATCAAGCCTTTGTACAAGTAGTTAATGACCGAGATGGCCAGCACTTGTACAAAACCGATTTGCTGACCAATGTATAAGGCAATAAAGACCACGACAAAGCTGTCTAAAAACTGGGAGACCAAAGTGCTGCCGGTGGCGCGCAGCCAAATGTATTTTTCGCCGGTAATGGCTTTGATGCGGTGAAAGATCGTCACATCCACAATCTGGGCGATGAGGAAGGCCACCAGCGAACCCACGATGATCCAGAGGCTCTGTCCGAACACAATCGAATAGGCAGCATTGTAGTCGGCTACTTGCGCGCGCATGAGCGCCTGCTGTTCCGGCGTCCAGCTGGGTTTGATGTGCGCCGTGCGCCAGAACTCGGCCGGAGCCAGCTCCATGGCCATGTAGAGCATCAAGAAGCCGTAAGCAATGAGTCCCGCCGTCAGATAGGAGAGGTTCCGGATGCCGCGCCTGCCGTAGTACTCGTTGATGATATCGGTCATGACGAACACCACAGGCCACAGCAATACGCCGGCGGTAAGAGTAAACGACAAGTCTTTTTGACCCAAAAGCGTCCATCGAACCTCTTCCATGCCCAAAGTCCGCTCTAAAGAAAACAGTTTGACGCCCATAAATTCCGCTACCAGGGCATTGGCGATGAAAAAACCGGACAGCCATAGCCACAAGCGGTTGGCTTTTGCCGAAAAAAACTCGCGCATGAAAAAGAATGGGTTAGGGTAAACCTACAAACAGGAGAGCAAAGGTGAAAAATATCCGCCCAAACCAAAAAACGCTCTGTTTGTTTTGCCGCAGAGTCGTATGTGCAGACGCCGCCTGACTCAGCATTGATTTAGAACATATGCCGCTCATTCCGATAAACATGCGCGAGGGCACGCTCGCCCGTACCGACGAAGTCATCGTAGGTATTGATCTGGGAACGACAAATAGCTTAGTTGCCTATATCCGAGAGGGCAAACCCTATTGCATTCGCGACGAAAAAGGCAAGCACGCTTTGGTGCCTTCCGTAGTGCATTTCACTCCAGAGGGCGAGATTTGGGTAGGAGAAGAGGCCAAGGAGAAATTGGTAACCGACCCGGCCCACACCATCTACTCGGTGAAGCGCCTCATGGGCAAGTCTTACGGCGACGTGGCGGACATGCAGGGCTTCTTAGGCTACCGCATCGTAGACGACGATCCGGAGGCCTTGGTCAAGGTGCGCGTTCGAGACCGCTTTTTTACCCCCATCGAGCTGAGCGCGAGCATCCTGCGTGCGCTCAAACAGCGCGCCGAAAGGGAGCTGGGGCGCCCGGTGACTAAAGCCGTTATCACCGTGCCGGCCTATTTCAACGACACCCAGCGACAAGCCACGCGCGATGCCGGACGCCTGGCGGGCTTAGATGTGCTGCGCATCGTCAACGAGCCCACGGCAGCAGCCCTGGCCTACGGCATCGGCCTCGACCCTTCGCACACCGAGTTGGTAGCCGTGTACGACTTGGGCGGAGGAACTTTCGATGTGTCTATTTTGAAAATTCACGAGGGCGTTTTTGAGGTGTTGGCCACTCATGGAGACACCTTCTTGGGCGGAGACGACTTCGACCGAGCGCTGGCCGAGCTTTTGCGTCGGCAGCTAAAAGGAGCGGCCGACGACGAGGCGGCGATTCCTTCCTTGCGCTTACACGCGGAAGCCATCAAAAAGAAGCTTTCTCAAGCAGAGGTCTTCGAGGGCGAAGTGCTGGGTCAACGGGTGCGCGTAACGCGCAGCGATTTCGAGGAGGCTATAAAACCCCTCGTACAACGCACGCTGGACAGCTGCGCCCAAGCCCTGCGCGACGCCCGCCTGCAGCCCGGCGACATCGAGAAAGTCATCCTCGTAGGCGGCAGCACGCGTGTGCCGCTGGTCAAACAAGCGGTAGCAGTCTTCTTCGGAAAAGAGCCCTTCGACTCCTTAGACCCAGATGAGGTTGTAGCGCTGGGCGCCGCTGTACAAGCCGACATCCTGGCCGGAAACCAACGAGACCTCCTCTTGCTCGACGTTACTCCCCTGTCGCTGGGCATCGAAACCGCCGGAGGCCTCATGGATGTGCTCATCCCGCGCAATTCAAAAGTACCCACCCGGGCTACACGCCGGTACACCACCGGAGTAGATGGGCAGAAAAATCTCAAAATCGCCGTCTACCAGGGAGAACGAGACCTGGTACAGCACAACCGAAAACTGGGTGAGTTTATCCTAAGAGGCATCCCGCCCATGCCGGCCGGACTGCCGAAAATAGAGATATCTTTCACCTTAAACGCCGATGGCATCTTGAGTATACGCGCTCGGGAGCTGCGCTCGGGTGTGGAGCAACAAGTAGACATCCGACCTACGTACGGACTCACCGAAGAGGAGATGGCACAAATGCTCTTGGATAGCCTTTCGCATGCGGCAGACGACATGCGTACGCGGGCCCTCCTCGAAGCGCGCAACGAAGCCAACACCCTACTGCTGGCCGGGGAAAAGTTCTTGCGCCAAAACGATGAGCTCCTTAGTGAGGAGGAAAAAGCCACTACCGTCGCTCTTTTGCGCGCCCTGCAAGAGGCCGCTCAAGGCGACGACAAAGACCGCATCCACGCCGCCATAGAGGAACTCAACACCTACACGAGCCCGCTGGCCCATCGCGCCATGGACGTTGCCGTGCGCGAAGCGATGCGCGGCAAGAAAATCTAAACCCGTTAACCCTGTACGCTATGACTCGCCTGTCGTTGCTGATCGGAGCAGCATTTGTGTGGACGAACTGTCACATTTCTAAGCACACTCAAACCGGGCTGTCGCCCACTCCTGCAACATCACCGACCGTCGAAGAAAAAACGCCGCCCTCGCCTCCGCCGGCCACCGCTCTTCCCTCAACCGCCTTTGTCCTGTGGGACAAAAAACTCATCGACCTGGGAGCGGTTAAGCGCGGAGAAAAGCGCTCGATGTTTTTTGAGTTTACCAACACCTCCCCGGAGGGCGTGCAAATAGACCTTGTGGATGCCTGTGAGTGCACCAAGGTGGACTACCCGCGAAGGGTGATCGAGCCGGGCCAAAAAGGTCGCTTAGACGTCGTCTTCGATAGCACGGAGAAGGAAAAGTCCGAAACCGTGCGTATCACCGTTGTTTTTAAAAACACTCACCCCAACGGCCTGCCGCGCATAGAGGTAGTGGAGTACGCATTTGAACTGGTACCGTAGTTTTGCCCGGTGAGCAAACACGGTAAAAATTTTTTTCTATGGTCAAATGGGGTATGTCAGTCGGTCGGCAATGCGCCGGTGCGGCAGTTCTTATCTTCTCGGCGACACTCTTACCGGCACAGACCGCAGAGCACTTGCGGGCGCTCTTGTGGCGAAACATAGGACCGGGCACGATGTCCGGTCGGATAACGGCGTTGGCGTGTGACCCTGCTCGGCCCAACGTCATTTACGCGGGAGCGGCCTCAGGTGGCGTTTGGCGCAGCCGCAGCGGCGGCACGCAATGGGAGCCCATTTTTGACTCGGCACCCAACCAAAGCATCGGAGCCATTGCCGTTCACCCGCAAAATCCCGACCTTATCTGGGTAGGAACGGGCGAAGGCAACCCGCGCAACTCGCAAAACTTCGGCATTGGCCTGTTCAAGTCGGTAGACGGTGGGCGCACTTGGCAACACGTCGGCCTGGAAAAAACCCGAGCCATACACCGCATCGTTTTGCATCGCGACAACCCCGACGTCTTGTGGGTGGCGGCGCTGGGCTCGCCCTACGGCCCGACGGAAGAACGCGGAGTATACAAGAGCACCGACGGCGGCAAGAGCTGGCGCCGCGTTTTGTTCGTCAACGGCCTGACCGGCTGTGCTGAGCTAATAGCAGACCCGCACAACCCCAACAAGCTCTTCGCCGCCATGTGGGAGTACCGGCGCTGGCCTTGGTTCTTCAAGTCCGGAGGCCCGGGCTCCGGCCTGTACGTCTCCTACGACGGCGGCGAAACGTGGGAAAAACGCGCCGACCGCCACGGCTTGCCCAAAGGCGAACTGGGACGCATCGGCATCGCCATAGCCCGTAGCAAGCCGGAAGTGGTATACGCCCTGATAGAGGCAGAGGAAAACGCCCTCTATCGCAGCGACGACGGAGGCCTCCACTGGCGCAAGACTACTTCCGAAAACGTCGGCGGACGCCCCTTCTACTACGCCGAGATATACGTAGACCCCAAAAACGAAAACCGCATCTACAGCCTGCACACCTTTATCAACCGTAGCGAAGACGGTGGAAAAACCTTTGAAACCTGGATAGGCTGGAAAATCCACTTGGACCACCACGCCTTTTGGATACACCCGGACAATCCCGACTACATCATCAACGGAAACGACGGCGGCCTGAACATCACCTACGACGGCGGGCGCACGTGGCGCTATGCGGAAAATATCCCCGTGGGCCAGTTCTATCACGTCAACATAGACGACGACGTGCCCTATAACGTCTACGGCGGCCTTCAGGACAACGGCTCCTGGGTAGGCCCGTCGGCCGTGTGGCGCAGTGGCGGTATCCGCAACTCCGACTGGCAAGAGGTGCTCTTCGGCGACGGCTTCGACGTCTTGCCGCAGCGAGACGACAATCGCTACCTCTTCGCCATGTCGCAGGGCGGCGAATTGCACCACGTAGACCGGAAAACCGGCCAGACCCGCTACATCAAACCGATGCACCCCGAGGGCCTTCCGCTGCGATTCAACTGGAACGCACCTATCGCTCAAGACCCGTTCCGCGACGGCGGCATCTTTTTCGGCAGCCAATTTTTGCATTACTCGCCCGATTACGGCCAGACGTGGGAAGTCATCTCGCCTGACTTGACCACCAACGACACTACCAAGCAAAAGCAAAGAGAGTCGGGAGGGCTTACACCGGATGTAACCAGCGCCGAAAACCACTGTACCCTGCTGGCCATCGCGCCCAGCCCGGTAGAAAAAGGCGTGATCTGGGTAGGCACGGACGATGGACAGCTCCAACTTACGCGCAACGGCGGCCGCACTTGGGAAAACCTAACCGAGCGCCTGCCGGGCTGCCCTAAAAACGCCTGGATACCCCACATAGAAGTATCCGTGCGGAACGCCGGCGAGGCCTTTGTGGTGGTAAACCACTACCGCCACAACGACTGGGCGCCTTACCTGTACCACACCACCGATTACGGCCGAAAGTGGAAGCGGCTGGTAGACGAAAAAGACATCCCTACTTTTTGCCTATCGATAGTGCAAGACCCCGAAGTGCCCGAGCTGTTGTTCTTAGGCACGGACCAGGGTCTCTATTTCAGCCTCGATTACGGGAAAAACTGGGCGGCCTGGCCGCGCCCTACTGCGGAAAAACCGGGTGGCTTGCCGGCCGTGCCCGTTCAGGATATGAAAATACATCCTCGAGAAGGCGACCTCATTTTGGGCACCTTCGGACGCGGCATCTGGATATTGGACAACTTGGCTCCCTTGAGGGATATGGCGCGTCGGCAGCGCGAAGACCGCCCCCTTCGCTTGATGAGCCCTCAGACGGCTTATTTGGCCGCCTGGCGCTCCTATGACGGGCCGCGCTTTTCGGCAGATGCCCTCTACGAGGCACCCAATAAGCCCTCCGGAGCGCGCATTCCGCTGTGGTTAAGCCCGCAATTGGCCTTGCAGTCCGAAAAAAAGGAAGCAGACGCTCCACAACAGCGCACCTCCGCAAATAATCGAAGAAGGAGCGGAAGCTCCCCTCGTGCCCTCCAGGAAAAGGCGACCGTCTTCGTCCTGTCTGCTGCAGGCGACACCTTGCGCCGCTGGAGGGCCGAGGTGGATACCGGCTTCAATTGGCTTTCTTGGAGCTTGGACACGCGCGGCGTAGATTTCCCCTCCAATCGGGAGCCGGAGCCCGACCGTCTGGAGCCGGGCGGAGGCCCTCGCGTTTTGCCGGGGACGTATCGCATCTCGGTGCAATGGCGCGAGCACATAGACTCTACCCGACTGGAAGTGAAGGACGACCCGCGCCTCTCCCTCTCGCCCGCGCAGCGCCGGGCCAAAGCGGAAGCCTTGCACCGCTTCTACACCACCGTGGACCGCGCAAAGCAGGCCTACGACCGACTCAAGAAAGCAGAAAAGGACATTCAAACGGTAGAGACCGCGCTGGCCAACACGCCCGATAGCCTCAAAAAAGAGGTGCTCGAACGCGGCAAAGCCCTCCGAGACAGCATCGCCGCCCTCAAAGAGCTCTTTTTCGCACAAAAAGAAGGCAAAGGCATCCAGCGAAATCCGGACAAGCTGAACGACCACCTCAACCGGGCCATTAGCTACCTAAATGCCTCTCCCGGCGAGCCGAACGCCACGGCGCAGACGGCAGTGAGGGCGGCCGAGAAGAGCGTGGAAGAGGTGATAGCGCAGGTAAACGCTCTTTTAGGGACGCCGTGGAATGAATACCGCCAAAAGGTCGAGCAAGTGCCGATAAAACTGCTCTCGGACTAGTTTTTTTGAGGACTGCCTGTTTCTTTCTCGACAAAAACGATGGCTCGACCGCTTCGCATCGTTCTCATCGGCTCCTCTACCGCCGCCGGAGTAGGGGCCGACCCACTGGCGAACGGCTGGGCCAATCGTTACCGAGCGTATTTGGCCTCTCTGCACCCCCTTAGTGAGCTCATCAACCTGGCGTCGCCGGGGCTACAAACCTTTCATCTCCTACCCACCGGACACCGACCTCCACCGAAGCGCCCCCTGCCCGATGCGGCGCGCAACCTTTCACGCGCGCTGACCTTCCGGCCCGATGCCGTACTGGTACAGGTACCCTCAAACGATGCCGCCGCCTATTACGGCGCGCAAGAGCAGCTGGACAATTACGACCTGATGGCTGCCTATGCGCTCCGGCAGGGCGTGCCGATTTGGTTTTTCACGCCTCAACCGCGCCGCTTTTCGCCCGAACAAGTGCGCATCCAGTCGGAACTGTATGGCGCCATGAAGGCCCGTTATACGCCCTTTGTCATCGACGTCTGGTCGCCTCTGGCCGACGAGGCCGGCGGGTTGCTGCCTCAGTACGACTGCGGCGACGGCGCGCATTTGAACAATGCCGGGCACGAGCAGGTGCTGCAACAGGTGCTGAAGGCAGACCTTCCCAAGGCCTTGCGCAGACCCGGCCGCTGCTTGGCGCGCCTGCGGCGGCAATTGTCGCTGCCTACGGAGACGGCCCAGACAACGCTCCCGGCTATTTACAGCTTGCGAGAGCGCTTGTCGGCTTTCGTGAGGCTGGTGCGAGGCGCTAATCTGCTCATAGTGGCCTGTGCACAGGCCATTCCTTACTGGGGCGTTTTAGAGCCTGCCGTAGTTCGGGTCGGTGCCGTTCCGATACTGGATGCGCCTCGCTATGGCCTTCTGTGTGGCGCTACGATGGCCGCCGCGGCTGCAGGCTATGTGTTTAACGACTACACCGACTACCCTATGGATGTGCACAACCGACAAGATAGGGTAGTGGTGGGCCGCCGATACTCGGTGCAAGCCGCAATGCGAACTTACATCGCTCTTTTGGCCCTAACCATAGGGCTGGCCACTTTTCTATCGGTATCATTGTCGGCCGCGTGGCCGGTGATGGTATTTGCAGGCGTTTCCCTGCTTTTGTGGACGTATTCCAGATGGCTCAAATGCATGCCGCTGTGGGGCAATGTAGCGGTGGCGCTGTTATGCGGTTTGGTACCGCTGTTGCCTATGTGGGCGGAATATCCTCTGCTCGAAGAGGTGAAGCGGACGGCTTCGACTTGGGTGAGTAGGGCAGAGGCGGTGGTATGGTCTTATGCCTGTTTGGCCTTTGGCGCCACCTTGTGGCGCGAGCAGGTAAAGGATTTGGAGGACCTGTCGGGCGATGCCGCCTGCGGCTGTCGCACTTTGCCCGAGCGCCTAGGGCTCTCAACGGCGAAGAAGCTGGCCTGCGCAACGGGGCTGTTGTTTGCCGTGTTGGTGGGTGCCCTGTTCGGCGCCGGAGTCGGGCGAGGGCTACCCTTTGGCGCAGCGATGTTGCTTTTGCCGGTAATGTGGCTAGTGGTCCGGCTTTGGAAAGCGGCCGAGCGCTCGCACTTTGCGCAGGTGAGCCGGGCCATAAAGGTGCTCATGGTGGTAGGTATGCTGCTGTTGTGGATGCTCGGCAAAGCCTGAGCCGACAGTACGGAGAAATGCCTTTTTCACCGGAGGTACGGCAGAAAAGACAGGCCACCTGGATGAGCTTCTTTTTTACCTCGTCGGTAGATGAAATGGCCATCTTTGCGCGCTAAATGCCGCTTTATGTTTCCCACTCGACCCCTCATTCTCGTGTCCAAAAGTCCGCGCCGCCGCCAATTGCTGCAGGAGGCCGGCTTCACCTTTCGCGTAGAAGCGCTCGAGGTAGACGAGAGCTTTTCCGCCGACATGCCGGTGGAGAGCGTGGCGGAGCATTTGGCGCTCCGCAAGGCGCGAGCAGCTCGCCACTTGATTCAGGAAGATGAAATCCTTTTGTCGGCCGACTCGGTAGTCATCCGCGAAGGCCGCATTTACAACAAACCTCAGAGCTATGAAGAGGCTTTCGACATGTTGCGCGCGCTGTCGGGGCAACGGCACACGGTGATTACCGGCGTGTGCCTTCTTTCTACCGAAAAAGAGCGGTCTTTTTCCGATCGTTCCGAAGTGTTCTTTGAGCCGCTCGGCGACGAGGAAATCGATTTCTACATTCGCCGCTACCGCCCTTTCGACAAAGCCGGAGCCTATGGCGTGCAGGAATGGATAGGGCTGTGCAAGATTAGCCGTATCGAGGGCTCGTACGCCAACGTGATGGGCTTACCGGTGCATCGGGTGTATGCGGAGCTAAAGGCGTTTTAAGCCATGGCTCGCATCGCCCTTGTGGTCACCAACGACCTGACTTTTGACCAGCGGATGCATCGCACGGCGGCAGCGCTGGCCGGGGCCGGCCACGCGGTGGTGCTCGTAGGTCGGCGATTGCCCACCTCTATCCCTCTTCCCTCGAGGCCTTACGCACAGCGGCGTTTGCGGTGTTGGTTTCGGCGTACTTTCCTTTTTTACGCCGAGTACAATTTGCGGCTGTTGGTGTTTCTGCTGCGCCTGCCCGTGGATGCAGTAGGCGCGGTGGACTTGGATACGCTGCCGGCCGCCTGTTTGGCGACTCTGCTGCGGCGCAAGGTCTTGGTGTTCGACGCGCACGAGTACTTCTCCGAGGTGCCCGAGGTAGTCAACCGGCCGGTGGTAAAGTGGACTTGGGAGCGCATTGCCCACCTCTGCTTGCCGTACTGCCACCGGGCGTACACCGTCGGCCCTGCCCTGGCCGAAATTTTTACCCGCAAATACGGCTTATCCTTCGCCGTCGTGCGCAACGTGCCACCGGCTACGCCGGAGTTGCCCATCCGGCCGGCTACCCTCCGGCCGCCTTATGTGTTGCTCTATCAAGGAGCCCTTAACGAGGGGCGCGGCATCGAGCACTTGCTCCAGGCTATGGAGCATTTGCCCGAGTGCGTCTTGTGGCTTGCGGGCGAAGGCGACCTGTCGGCATCGCTTCGGGCGATGGCTGCCCGGCTTTGTGCACGAGAGCGAGTGCGATTTTTGGGCTGTTTGCCTCCGGAAGAGTTGCGCCGGCTAACGCCCAAGGCGTGGTTGGGAGTAAACTTATTTGAAAAAAAAGGGCTGAGTTACTACTACTCCCTGGCCAATAAATTCTTCGACTACGTACAGGCGGGCGTGCCCGTGCTCACCATGGACTTCCCTGAGTATCGCGCGCTCCAGGCACAGCATCCGGTAGCCGTGCTGCTCCAAGAAGCCGGCGCAGCGGCCATAGTGGAGGCCGTCCGTCGGCTGCTGCACCACCCGGAGGAATACGAGCGCCTGCGCAGTGCAACCCTTCAAGCGCGCCAAGTGTGGACATGGGAGCGCGAAGAGCCCCTCCTCCTGACTATTTGGGCAGAGGCATTAGCGGGCAGCTGACTACTTTTGCCGTCAAACAAATAATCTTATGCGAAACCTCTACCTCATCCGGCACGCCAAGTCGAGCTGGGACTTTCCGGGCCTGCGCGATTTTGACCGACCGCTCAACGAGCGCGGTCATCGCGACGCTCCGCGAATGGCGCGTTTCCTCCAAGGTGCCGGCGTGCAACCCGACCTACTGGTCAGCAGTCCCGCCAAAAGAGCCCTGACCACCGCCGAATACTTCGCCCAGACCTTCGGCCTGCCGGAAGCCGACATCCGATGTGAACCGGATATTTACGAGGCTTCTACCCACGATATCCTCCGCATCATCCAACGGCTACCCGACACGGCACGAGTAATCTTCCTCTTCGGACACAACCCTACCTTTACCGATGTGGCCAACCGTTTCACCGAAGCCTACATCGATAACATCCCTACCTGCGGCATTGTTTGTCTGGAAAGCACTGCCGCCCATTGGGCAGAGGTGACGCCGGCAAACACCCGCGTTACGCATCGCTATTTTCCAAAGGAGATATTGAATGAATAGCCCTTTCCTACCGGAATACCCGAAAAAAGAAGGTACCCATTCCCACATGCGCCCAAAGAAAGAAGGGGGTGAAGCGCTCAAGCGCCCAGAGGGTGCTCTCCGGTACTTTCTAAAAAAAGCAGTCGTCATCGTTGCCGTCCTCTTAACCGCCTGCCGCTCGGAGGAACGGCTGCAACTATCCGAAGAGCAAATCGCGCGCATCATGGCCGACCTGCACATAGCGGAGGCGGCTACCTCCGGATTGGTCGGCTATCAAAAAGACAGCCTGCTTTATCGCTACTACGAACAGATTTTTACCCTTCACCAGGTGGACCGGCAGACCTACGAGAGGGATTTGCGCCTTTTGGCGCGCGAAGAGGCGCGCATGCAGGCCGTAGTAGAACGGGCAGAGGAACTCTTGCAGGCCTCTGACGATGCGTTTTGAGGCCTTTTCTCGATATTCACCCAAAAAAGACTCACTGCCGACTCCTTATTCATGGCCGAGATCGCTTCCGAAAATGCCTTTGACTGGCGCGCCTTTTTCTTTCGGGTACTGCGCAACGCGCACTGGATTGCCCTTAGTACGGGATTAGCAGTGTTGTTGGCCTGGTTGTACCTGCGCTATGCCGTGCCGCTTTACCAGGTTTCGGCCACTATCCTCATCCAAAGCGACAAGAACCAGCGAACGGTAAACGAGGCCTTCATCGCCGAAAAGCTGGGCCTGGAGACGAATTTTGAGATTGAGGACGAAATCCAGCTGCTCAAGTCGCGTACGCTCATGCGGCGCGTAGTAGATAGCCTGGCCTTGCATGTCCAGTATTTTTCCGAAGGAAGGGTGAAGGTTTCGGAGGTTTACCCCACGCCTGAACAACCCCTGGCCATTCGGCTCCGATACGCTCAACCGGAAAAGTCGGCCTACGGAAAAACCCTTCGCATCGCGCCCGTTCCCGGGCAGCCGGAGAAGTTTGCCTACGCCGTCGAGGAGTCCGACACGCTGCACGGTCGCTTTGGGGAACCCTTCCGAATAGGCGAAGTCGTGTATTGTCTGGATGTGAACGACTCCTCTTTTCACCGCTCGGGGTTGCCTCATCTCATCAGCATACATCCTCCCGAGGGCGTAGCACAAGCATATGCCGCCAATGTCTCGGTTCAGCAAGTAGGAAAGTCTAATGTGCTGTCTATCAGCATGATAGGTCCGGTGCCCGAAAAGTCTATAGCCGTTCTGAACACTCTAATGGAGATGTACGCCCAGTCGGTTATCGAGGACAAAAACAAAGTAGGTCTGCAGACCTTGCGGTTTATCGACGAGCGGCTGCGCTACGTAGCCGAAGAGCTGTACGGCGTGGAAAAAACGGTGGAGGCGTTCAAAACCGCTCGAAAGCTCCCGATAGACCTTTCGCTGCAGGCTCAGAGTTTCTTGTCGGAAATAACCGAGCAGGACCGGCTGATTGCTGAGTTAGACCTCAAGGAGCAGCTGTTAGACAGCATAGCGCAGTTCTTTCGGATCGACTCGGCTCTGTTTCGCCTGATGCCGCTAGCCTCGGAACTTATCGGCGCGGAGCTGGCCCAACAGGTACAGCAGTATAACGAAGCAGTGCTGCGTTGGGAGCAGCTGTCGGCCGGTGCTACAACAGAAAACCCGGCCGTGCGCGCATTACTTCGCCGACTGTCGGAGCTTCGCCAAAACATTTTGCTCAGTGTTGACCAACTCAAGCGGGAGACAGCGCAGCGACGCCGGCAACTGCGACAGCGTCTCCTCCCGCTCGAACAGCGCATGGCGCTCATGCCGCGGCACGAACGCGAGCTGTTGCAAATCATGCGCCAACAGCAGATAAAAGAAAATCTCTTCCTCTTTCTGCTCCAGCGCCGCGAGGAGACGGCGCTGTCGGTAGCCGCCCAGGTCAGCAACTCGCGCATCATCGACCGGGCGGCCAACGTCGGCCTGATATCGCCCAAGCGCTTGCAGACATTCCTCTTCGCCGTTTTAGCCGGACTGTTGCTCCCGGTAGTCTTTCTGTACGTCAGGGCTCTGTGGCGCAACACCGTAGACGGCGAGGCAGACCTGAAGCAGCTCACCGATTTGCCTTTTCTGGGTAGCATAGCGGCGGATGAGAAGACGAAAAAAACACCCATCATCGTCCGACCGAACAGTCGCTCTGCAGTGGCCGAGATGTTTCGCCTGCTGCGCACCAACCTCCAGTTCGTACTCGGCGAGGCCGGTGCTCCCGTAATCCTGGTAACTTCCGGAGTGAGTGGAGAAGGCAAAACTTTCCTGTCCGCCAACCTCGGCGCCGCCATGGCGCTGTCGGGTAAGCGGACCGCAGTGGTCGGCCTCGACCTGAGAAAACCTAAACTAACCCGCTACTTTGGCGAAAAGAAAGAAGCCAAAGGGCTTACCCACTTTCTCATCGGACAGGCTGCGCTGGAAGAACTGGTGCAACCGACGGCCTTTTCTGAGCATTTGTTCTACATCCCTACCGGTATCCTGCCGCCCAACCCTGCCGAACTTATCATGGGTCCAAAGCTGGCCGAGTTCTTCCAAGCACTTCGCCGGCAATTTGATTATATCGTGGTGGATACGGCTCCTTTAGGTCTGGTGGCGGACGCTCTTCTGCTCATGCCCTATGTCAACGTCGCGATTTGCGTCGTTCGGGCCGGTAAGACCGACAAGAGTCTGGTGCGCTACATCGGCCAGTTGGCCCAAGAGGGAAAAATCAAAAATCCGGCACTGGTGCTCAACGGCGTGAAGAAGGGGAGAGGCTACGGTTACGGCTACGGCTATGGTTACGGATATTACCAAGAGTGAACCGAGGAGTTTTTTCAAAAAAATACTCTGCCCCTATTGCGCGCAATTAAAGAGCGGCGTTATCTTTGTGCCCGCATTTGAAGAAAACGTTCTTCAACAGAAGACAGGCGGAAATAGCTCAGTTGGTAGAGCGCAACCTTGCCAAGGTTGAGGTCGCGAGTTCGAGTCTCGTTTTCCGCTCCAACAATTCAGGCCCACGCTGTTGCGTGGGTTTTTCATTTCTGAAAAATGCTTGGATTGGCCCGGGTGGTGGAATGGTAGACACGCAGGACTTAAAATCCTGTGGCCGTTGAGGCCGTACGGGTTCGAGTCCCGTCTCGGGCACGTCTCTACTTGGCGAAGGTTTTCCGGTCCTCTGGAGGAGAGCGGCGCCCTTCGCCTTGTTTTATATGCGCCACTTGCTGCACCGTCTTGGGGCTTGCCGGTAGAACGGACGCCGTGTCTCAGATAGACGCCTTTTGTCAATAGCGTACAAAAAAGTTTCCCGTTGAACGGCATCACCTGGCTACTTTTGTCGTTCCGAAGTGTTGTCTTTCGTCCGGCTCTACGTATATCATCTTTAAAAGCCCTTGCCCGTTATGCGCCCTTTTGGTACCCTGATGACTTTGTTGTTGGCGGTCTCGCTTTGGTCTCAAGAAGCCGAACACTACGGATGTGGCTATACGGGTAAATCGCCCTGGTTGGAGTGGTACCAGCTCAACACCGGCCTATTTGCCGGGCCGGAGAACGACGACACCATGTGGCTCTACGTGCCGGTGACGTTGCACTTGGTGGGTAGAGATGACGGTTTGGGCTACTTCGCCCTGGATCAAGCCATACGCGCGATGTGTCTGCTGAATGAGCAATTCACCCCGGCGCGCATGCGCTTTTATCTGTTGCCCGGCGACCCTATACGTTACCATAACAACAGCAGTTGGTACGACCACGATTTCGGCGGCGGGTATGACATGCTCAGCGCGGTGGTGCCGCCGTTGCGCAACCGCCTCAACGTCTTTGTGGTGGCCAATCCGGCGGGCAACTGCGGCTACGCCTGGTTAGATGCGGTCGTCATGCGCAACTCCTGCTCGGGCCCGGACAACGTCACCTGGGCGCACGAAGTGGGGCATCATTTCTCGCTGCCACACACCTTTTACGGCTGGGAGGGCTTTCAATGGAACTACAGCCAGCCGGCACCGCTCACGGTGGCCGGCTTGCCGGTGGAGCGAACGGATGGGTCCAATTGCTATTCGGCAGGAGACGGCTTTTGCGATACTCCGCCCGACTATCTCAACTATCGCTGGCCTTGCGACAGCACGGGCCGGAGTACCGTGCCTCAAACAGATCCCCAAGGCACCGTCTTTCGCTCGGACGGGACGTTGATCATGAGCTACGCCCACGATCGGTGTGCATCGCGGTTTAGCCATGAACAGATAGCGGCCATGCGGGCCAATTTGCGCACCGAGCACAAGGCGTATTTGCAAGTCGCCCAGCCGGCACCGGAAATTCCCGACACCCTGCAGGTGGAGCTGGTCAGCCCGCTGGACTCCTCTCAGGTTGTGCAGTACAACCACATCGAGTTGCGGTGGAAAAAGTTGCCGGGCGCGCGCTATTACGTGGTAGAGGTTAGCCGGACGCCGACCTTTTCGCAGCGCTTCTTCACCGAGACGCTTGTAGACGCCGACCACGTCGTCATCACCAAGCCTATGCCCAACAACTGGACGCTCTATTGGCGGGTGCGCGCCTACAGCGATTGGGATGTATGCCAGCCCTTTGGCTCGGCGCAAATAGGCTCTTTCCGCACGCAAAACCTGTCGGCCACCTCCGAGCTGGATCGCCGTCTGGCTATCATGGTCAAGCCCAATCCCACGTCGGCGGCTTGGCCGGCTCGGCTGTTCGTTCAACTGGAGGAGAGCATGTCGGCCACGGTGAGCCTCCACGACGCCTCCGGGCGCCTGTGCTGGCAGCAACAGGTGCAGTTCTTTCCGGGCGAGAACACCTTTGACCTGCCCATCGCCGGGTTACAGGCGGGCGTGTACCTGTTGTCGGTGCGAAACGAGCTGGGAGCGGTCATCCGCCGTTTGGTGGTGAACGAATAAGCGGCGATGGGCGTCATTCAGCGGCAAAGCCTCAAATACACCCTCCTGAACTTCATCGGCTTGGCCATCGGCACGGCAAGCACGCTGCTGGTGTATTCGCGCAGCGAGGTCGTAGAGACTTACGGCCTGATTCAGTACTTCCTAAGCATCTGCGTGTTGAGCTTTCCCATCCTGTCGCTTTCTGCGCACACGCTAGCCGTGCGTTTTTTCCCTCATTTTGCAGATGACGCTTCGGATCGCGCCGCTTTTTTCACCTCCACGGTGCTGCTGCCCTTTGGCGGGTGGCTCTTGTGGATGGGGCTCGCCGCCATAGGGTGGTGGCTACAGGGCCCGCCCGGCCGGCCGTTGGCGCATTTCGGATGGCTGGTTCCGCTGGCTTTGTTCTACGGGTTGTCCCTGGTACTCACCTACTACGCCTCCAATCGGCAGCGCATCGTGGTGCCGTCGTTGCTTTTCGAGGTTTCGCTCAAGATCGCGCTGCCCTTGCTGCTCATCGCCCTGTGGCAAGGATGGCTCTCTCCCACGGCGGTGCTCACCGCGCTGGTCGGGCATTTTGCCGTCATTACCGTCCTTTTGGTGCTCTACTTGGTGCGGCTGGGCGAGCGCTTCGCTCGGCCGACGGCGGCG